>Ga0222647_1000692_pt1 | contig 13052 bp, 11 predicted proteins | sample AntAcemetagen333_FD_179864 | JGI IMG/M metagenome (GOLD analysis project Ga0222647, IMG submission 179864) | Saline water microbial communities from Ace Lake, Antarctica - #333 | ecosystem: Environmental > Aquatic > Non-marine Saline and Alkaline > Saline | place: Antarctica: Ace Lake...
AAGTCACCTGCTCACTAACTCGCTATTTTCAGTACTTCCAAAGTGCTATTTATACATAAATTTATAAGATTTGCAGAAATTGTCAAAGACCCAAATTAATTTATGACTTTTTAGTTAAAAACAACGGACGCATCCCAAAACAACTGCCGACTTAATTTACCGTCTGCTATAATTCGGAGCTTCTTTCGTAATCGTAATATCGTGCGGATGACTTTCTGCGACACCTGCGGCTGTGATTTTCATGAATTGAGCTTTTTTCAAATCCTCAATCGTACCCGCACCACAATAACCCATTCCTGCACGCAAACCACCGATATATTGAATCATGACTTCTGAAAGTGTTCCACTGTAAGGGATTCGACCTTCGATTCCTTCCGGTACTAATTTCTTAATATCGTCTTCCACATCTTGAAAGTAGCGGTCTTTTGAGCCTTTTTCCATTGCACCCAAAGAACCCATTCCACGATAAATTTTGTATTTACGACCGTCCAAAATAATCATTTCCCCAGGAGATTCTTCGACACCTGCGAATAATGAACCAGCCATAATCGTATTTGCACCGCCAGCTAAAGCTTTAACAATATCGCCAGTGTAGCGGATTCCACCATCGCCAATAATCGGCACGCCAGTATGAGCGATTGCTTTGTAGGCCTCAAAAATTGCGGTAAGCTGAGGAACACCGACGCCTGCAACGATACGAGTCGTACAAATACTACCAGGCCCAACACCCACTTTTACACCATCAGCACCAGCTTCCACCAACGCCAAGGCACCAGCACCCGTCGCCACATTTCCACCGACGACGTCTAAATTCGGATAATGCTTTTTCGCTAAGCGAATGGCATCTAATACACCTTTTGAATGCCCATGAGCGGTATCCAAACAGATGACATCTACCCCAACTTTCACCAAAGCATCAATGCGTTCCAACATATCGGAAGTCACACCAACCGCTGCACCAACCACCAAACGACCGTATTTATCTTTACAAGCATTCGGATAATCGACTTCCTTCATAATATCCTTATAGGTAATCAAACCTATCAGTTTATTATTATCATCTACGACTGGTAATTTTTCAATCTTGTATTGTTGTAAAATATCCCGAGCTTGAAATAAAGTTGTTCCAAAAGGAGCAGTTACTAAGTTTTCGGAAGTCATTAAATCCGTAACAGAACGTTGTAGATTTTTTTCAAAACGCAAATCACGATTGGTCAAAATACCAACCAAAATTTCATTGTCATCAACAATTGGAATGCCTCCAATTTTGTACTTACGCATCAAAGCCTCCGCATCAGCGATAATTGCCGTCGGTTTCAAGGTCACCGGGTCGATAATCATTCCACTTTCTGAACGCTTGACCAACCGAACTTTGTCCGCTTGTTGAGCAATCGTCATATTTTTATGAATAATTCCGATTCCGCCCATTCGAGCCATCGCAATTGCCAATTTACTTTCAGTAACGGTATCCATCGCCGCCGAAACAATCGGTACATTCAGTCTTATGTTGCGTGTAAATTGCGTAGAGGTATCTACTTGACGAGGGAGAACCTCGGAGTAAGCAGGTAACAAAAGGACATCATCGAATGTCAATCCTTCACCTGTAAATTTCGATGTGATAATTTTTTCTGTTTCCATACGCAAAGTTAGACCAACAATTCTAAATTCTCAAAGAGTTTTGGTTTAAATATTTTTTAATCTTAAATTTTTATTTATGATAAGTTTCTTATTTATAGGGATTTAAAGAAGTTTTAGGCGTTTTTTCTATTAATTAGCAAATAGATAATTGCTTTTTATTCAAATTGCCAAAGCAACAATTTTTTTTGTAATAATTATTAATCAATAATTTTTTTGAAGAATACCTTAAAATTGATATTTTATTCAAATTTATTGCAAACTTGAAATCGCTATTCTGTAAAAAAAACAGCGAAAAATCGCTGAATTGATTTATATTGCACCATTAAAAACTACCGTAAATGAAGGCAATTATTCCAATCGCAGGTGCCGGAACTCGCTTGCGTCCACACACTTTTACTCAACCCAAACCGCTGATTCCAGTGGCAGGTAAACCGATTATCTTTTTTATTATTGACCAATTGTTAGACATCGGCGTTGATGACTTTGTATTTGTCATTGGGCATTTGGGTGATAAATTACAAATGGAAATCGAACGAGCCTATCCAGCTTTGACGAAATCTTTTGTATTGCAAAAACATAGAACGGGCATCGCTCATGCGATTTGGACGGCAAAGTCCGAATTTGAAAATACAGACCAAATTCTCATCGCTTTGGGCGATACAATTATTGATGATAATATTCAAAGATTCGTAGATAGTGAACATTCGTGTTTTGGTGTAAAAAAGGTAAAAGACCCCAGAGATTTTGGTATTGCTGAGTTTAACGATAATGGTAAGGTAATCCGAGTCGTCGAAAAACCACAAATTCCAATTTCAAATATGGCTTTGGTCGGTTTGTATAAAATCAAAGAAGTCGCAGCATTGTTGGAAGCGATTGAGTATAATATTGAAAATAAGGTGACGACTTATGGCGAGTTTCAATTGACCGATGCAATTATGAGAATGATTGAAAAAGAAATTTGGTTTGAGGCGATTCCAGTAAAAAATTGGTTTGATTGCGGCAAACGAGAAATTTTGTTAGAAACGAATGAAACGCTTTTGAAAAAGTATGCTGCGACGGACAAAACAAAATATTCTTTCCCGAACACGATAATTATTCCGCCAGTTAGTATTGGCGAAAATTGTAGTATCAAAAATTCAATCGTTGGCCCTTACGTAACCATTGGTAATCAAGCGATTATCGAAAAAGCAATTATTAGCAATTCTATTATTGGCGATTTTTCGACCATCGGTAGCATCGTTCTAAAACGCTCGATTATCGGCAGTGATGCGTCCATCAAAGGACTGAGTCAAAGTCTAAATATTGGTGACAATACGGAAATTGATTTTTCTTAAATTTTAAACTCAAAAACCCTTTTTCATACCTTTGCGATTAAGAAATTCTATTTTTGCACTTTTCAAGTAAACGACAGATAATTATTGAGCAAATTCATCGCCTCACGCAGCGTGAGGCGATGAGTTACCACTTTTTCAAAAAAAAATCATGTTAAAAATCATTGCTTCTATATTTTCATATATTTTTCATCCCTTATTATTACTAACCTATTTGTTATTAATGATAATGTTGATAAATCCTTACCTTTTCGGGCATACGAGTTTTGAAGGACACAATTTATTATTAATACAAATTTTCTTTTCAACGGCATTGTTACCAAGCATCGCAATTTTGGTAATGAAAGCCTTAGGAATGTTGGAATCACTACGTATGGAGGACAGACAGGAACGCATTGGTCCTTTCATCGTATCAGGGATTTTCTACCTTTGGATTTTTATAAACGTCCGTGATAATGGCGAAATTCCATTATCTTATCGTGGTTTTGTCTTAGCGGCAACCGTTGCTTTGTTCCTTTCGTTTCTAATTAATTTGATACAAAAAGTAAACATTCACGCGGTCAGTGCAGGTATTTTATTGAGTTCTGTGATTATTATGTTGGCGACTTATAGCTATTCTTTGGTGAGTTTGACGAGTTTATTAATGGGCGCAATTATTTTCACAGGAATGGTCGGAACGTCACAATTGATTTTAAAACAAGGCGAGCCAATTGATATTTATGGTGGGTTTTTCATCGGCTTTATCGCTCAAGCAGTCGCCTTATTTTTCGTTTTTTCTTTGTGATTCAAACCATGCAACAAGGAATCGAAGGCGGTAAATATTAAGAAACAATAAACCATTAAACGATGATAAAAGCACATATTGCTTTATTTTTAGTAAGTTTAATTTATGCGGCAAATTATACGATTGCAAAGGAAGTGATGCCAACGTATTTGACGCCAGAAGCCCTCGTTTTTGCAAGAATTTTAACCGGTACAATCGTTTTTTGGTTGATTACAAGTTTTAAAACAGAAAAGGTCGAAAGGTCAGATTTAGGGCTTTTGGCTTTGTGCGGTTTCACAGGAGCAGCCTTTAATATGTTGATGTTTTTTAAAGGTTTAAACCTTACCTCACCGATTAATGCGTCCTTGATTTTATTATTAGTACCGATTTTAGTATTAATAATCTCTTCAATTTTCTTTAAAGAACCCATTACTCGAATCAAAATAATCGGAATCGTTTTAGGCGTTATCGGAGCAGGATTTTTGGTTCTAAATGGTCGCTCTGTCAATTTAGATTCACAAGGATTTTTGGGCGATTTGTTCGTTTGCTTAAATTCTACATCTTACGCTATTTATTTGGTTTTGGTCAAAAAAATGATGCGAAAATATACGACTTTAACCGTTTTGAAGTGGGTTTTTGGTTTTGGTTTAATTTTCGTTTTCCCGTTTACTATTTCCGATTTTTTGAGTGCGAATTGGTTAGCGATTCCGATTTCAATTTGGTCGGCGATTGCTTTCGTTTTGATAGGGGTTACGATTTTGACCTACTTATTTAATGGTTACGCCTTAAAATTTGTCAACGCTTCGATTGTCAGTATTTATATTTATTTACAACCATTATTGGCATCTGTTATCGCCTTATCTTTTGGAAAAGATAGTTTAGATTTTACAAAAATCGTTGCCTACCTTTTGATATTTTCTGGCGTTTTAATGGTCAGTCAATCTCGGCAATGGTGGAAAGAAAAATTAAAATTTTCTAAAAATTAAATTTATAAAGTTTTAGTTATCAATTAATTATAAAAACTTTTTTACGGCTCGTGTTGTTTTAGTTTGTAGAGTTGAAAAAACAAAACATATAAACATGATGGCATCAGAACAGAATAGCGAACAGAAAAAAGCGGAAATTCATATTGGTTTGGATTCGACGAATAGAAAAGCAGTCGTCAAAAGGTTATCTAAATTATTAGCTGACGAACAAGTCCTTTATACCAAATTGAGAAATTACCATTGGAACGTACAAGGGATGTTTTTTCAAACATTACACCTCTTTTTTCAAGACCAATATACCATATTATTTACGGTTACAGATGATATTGCAGAGCGAATCAGGAGTTTGGGCGAGTTCAGTATTGGTGCATTAAACGCATTTTTGGATAATACTCGATTGAAAGAAACAGGTCATCTGGATGGTAACGCAGAGAAAATGCTTCAAAATATTTTGAAAGATCATGAATTGATTATCCGAAAAATTAGAGGCGATATTACGATTGTCCAAAATCTAAAAGATGAAGGAACAGCAGATTTCCTCATTGGATTAATGGAACAACATGAAAAAATGGCTTGGATGGTTAGAAGTCATTTGGGATAATAAATCAGGGTATTAAAAGATGAATTAATTTTAAAAAAATGGTAGTCAAATAGATTTGGCTACCATTTTTTTATTGACTTTTGTAGCAAAGTTCAGCAAGTTTAATTTTTAATTCTATTGGAAAAATTCTACTTTTCAAGACTCTTATAAATTCGCTACGAAACAGTTTTTATCAATAAATAATTAAAATTGAATAATCGAAATCAATTTAAAATACGAAACATCGTTATCATGCTACTTTTCGGCATATTGATAGTTGGTTGCCGACCACAAAAAACGACAACTTCAGGTAATAATTCTGATAAAAATGGAACAAGTGGGAATTTTTGGCGACTCGGAGGCGCAATTGAAGTGAAATATAACCCAACTTATACTGGGCTATTTCAAATGGCTTTAAATAAAAGACGACCGATTTTTATTAGTTTTTATACCGATTGGTGTACGACCTGTCCATTTATGAACGAAGGAATGATTAAAAAACAGCCAATTGTAAGTTTACTGGAAGATGATTTTGTGAGTTATATCATTGATGCAGAACGTGGCGATGGTTATAAATTGGCAAATGAATACAAAATTGCGGCTTTTCCGACGATTTTGTATTTAAATTCAGAAGGCGAAGAAATTAGCCGTTACGTTGGTCTTCCAGGTGAACATAAGGTGCTTCAACTCACAAAATCTGCGATTCAAGCCGAAGATAAATTTCGAGAAATGAAACAGAAAGAGTAAATTTTCGAATATATTTAGACCTAAATTATCGCATCAAGCGGCTTTTAAAACGTTGCATTTTATTTATAAAAGCAATAAATAATTAATTGTTTTACAATTTAAAAAATACCAAAACCCAATTATAATTTCAAAAAATAAATAATTTCAAAAATAAGATTTGTTAGAATATCAAATTAAAAATTTAATACTGTTTTTAAAAAATATATTTTTATAAAATGTTTAATTTTTCAAAAAAAAAGCTACCTTGCAGTAGGATTTCGCAGCTTGTTATAAATTAGCTTAATTAGTTCAAAATGATTAGGCTGTTGAAAGATAATAAAACCATATTTTATACTAACAAAAAAGTAACAAAAGCAGGTGAGGTTCTCATTAGCACAACAATAGATTTTTCGATAGGACAACTTTTTATTAAGTTGCCCTATTTTTTTTTACTACCCTCACGCCTAAAATCTAACGTCTAAAATCAAAATAATCCCGTCACTTTTCCAGTTTCCACATCGACATCAATCTTGCGATAATTCGGGTCGGAAGCCGTGCCGGGCATCAAGCTAATCGTTCCAGCCATCGGTACGATAAAACCGGCACCTTGATAAACCATCACATCGTGAATCGACAAACGCCAACCTTTCGGGCGACCTTTTAGATTTGGATTATCCGAAAGGCTCAAATGCGTTTTAACCATACAAATCCCCATTTCGCTGAATACTGCATTGGTTTGAAATGCCGCAATTTTTTTATTGGCTTCATCCGAATAATCAACGCCATCAGCACCATAAACTTTCGTTGCTAAAGCCTCAATTTTTTCTTTAATCGTATCATTTTCATTATAAAAATACTCAAATTCAGTCGGTTCTTCGCATGCCTCAACCACTACCCTCGCCAACTCTTCCGCACCTTTTCCGCCTTCCAACCAATGTTTTGAAACCGCAACTCTCGCCCCGATTCTTTCCATTTCGCTACGAATCAAATTAATTTCGTCATCGTGATCCGTATAAAAATGATTAATACAAACGACTGGCGAAATTCCCGCTTTTTTGACCGTTTCGATGTGTGCCACCAAATTACTCATACCTTTTTCAACCAATTCAACGTTGCGATTAATATAGGCTTCATCTAACTTTTTGCCAGGTGTAACTCTCGGCCCTCCGCCGTGCATTTTCAACGCTCGAACCGTCACAACCACCACCGCACAATCTGGTTTCAAACCGCTAAAACGACATTTCAAACTACAGAATTTTTCAAACCCAATGTCCGCACCAAAACCACTTTCCGTGATGTGATAATCCGCCAATTTCAGTCCTAAATAATCTGCCGTAATCGAAGATTGACCGATGGCGATATTCGCAAAAGGGCCAGCGTGAACCAAAACTGGCTGCCCTTCGATCGTCTGCAAAAGGCTCGGCATCAGTGCTTTGGTCATAATTGCGGTCATCGCTCCTGCGACTTCGAGGTCTTCCGTCGTGACTGGATTTCGTTTTTTATCGTAAGCGACAATCATTTTTCCAATACGTTCTCGCATATCTTTCAAATCTTTTGCAATTGCCAAAATCGCCATTAATTCCGAAGAAACGGTAATTTGAAAATGCGAATCCATCATAAAACCGTCCGATTTTCCGCCCTGTCCGATAATAATGTGGCGTAACGATTGCGCACAAAAATCAATCGCCCAACCGATAGAAATATCATTTGGACTAATATCCAACCGCTTCAAATTTTTCTTCGCCAACGTTTCATCACCATAATTGAACTCGTGCTGCATTCGACTCGTCAAAGCAACCATCGCTAAATTGTGGGCATTTGTAATCGCATCAATATCGCCCGTCAAACCCAAACTAAACTCCGTCAAAGGCACGCATTGAGCCAATCCGCCACCAGCTGCCGAACCTTTAATATTAAAAGTTGGCCCGCCCGAAGGTTGGCGAATTGCAGCGATTGCCTTTTTGCCAATATAGCCCAAACCCTGTAATAACCCCATAACACTGGTCGATTTTCCTTCGCCCAAAGGCGTTGGCGTAATTGCCGTCACGTCAATATATTTACCATTCGGCTTGTCTTTCAAGCGTTCCAAAATGACTTTCGCATCTAATTTTCCGATGTAATGACCGTAAGGCAATAATTCTTTTTGTTCTAATTCTAACGCTGTTCCTAATTCATAAATGGTTTTCATATTGGCTTCCGCTGCTTCCGCAATTTCCCAATCTGCCATTTTTAGAGGATTTAATTTTTGCATAGCACTTTTTTTTAGTATAAAATATGTGTCGGCTTTCGCCAATTCGGTCAAAGATAAATTAAAATCGGTATCACAAACCATATCGATTTTAAAAACCGATCTGGTTTAATCTCGAAATATTAAATACACTCAATTTACAAGTACCAATCGAAGCAAAGAATTAGATAAATTATCAAAATTGTTGAAATTATTAAAAACATTTTTTTTTGACAAATTCCGTGACTGACTTTAAAGGAAAAAATTTTCGTTCCTCAAAATTCACTGTCGTTAAGATGTAAATTACTGATTACTATTTTTTTAAATCTTTTAGGTAGCAAATTACGGAAGCAATTTTTACTGAAAGGTTAGCTATTCCCACGAGATTTATCAAAGAATCTAAAATATTTAATGCTTCTACATTTGTAGAATACAATTTTTAATTCTACATTTGTAGAAACGAATTAAAAACGACATGAAATTATCAAAAGCGGAAGAGGAATTAATGAATTTTTTATGGAAAAAGGAAAAGGCTTTTATGAAGGATTTATTGGACGCCTATCCTGAACCAAAACCTGCGGCAACGACCGTCGCAACGATGCTCAAACGCATGACGGATAAAGGCGTAATCGCTTACACAACCGAAGGAAAATCAAGGGAATATTTTCCATTAATCAAGAAAAGCGATTATTTTTCCAACCATTTAAAAGGCTTGATTAAAAACTTTTTTAATGACTCGACCACTCAATTTGCCTCCTTTTTTACGGAAGAAGTGAATTTAACGGAAGAAGAGTTGGAAGATTTGAAATCAGTTATTGAAAAGCAAATTGAGAAAAGTAGGACGAAGTAATCACCAATCACTAATTACCAAATTATGATATATTTTCTAAAATCGGCAATGTGTTTATTATTGTTTTGGAGCTTTTATAAACTGTTCTTAGAACGGGAAAAAATGTTTGTATTTAATCGTTTTTTCTTGTTGGGCAGTTTGGTTTTATCATTCATAATTCCAGTGATTACGATTGAAACAATGGGCAAACCGACAACGGATTTATCAACGCAACCGATTGATTTTATTAATAAAAATACGGTTGAAAATGTTACAAATAGTTACGATTGGCAGCTTTTAGGATTTATAATTTATTTGATTGTCGTTGGAGTTTTGTTATTTCGGTTGGTTTTTAATATTCAAAAAGTCTTGCAAAAAACTCGAACCGTTGCGAAGCAATTTTGGCAAAATGTGTGGTTGGTTTTTATTGATGAACCGCAATTACCACACGCATTTTTGAATTATATTTTTATTAATAAAAATGATTTTGAAAATAATAAAATCGAAACCGAACTGCTGCAACACGAATTGGAACACGTCAAGCAGCGACATTCTTACGACATTATTTTTATACAAATTTTGAAGGCGGTTTTTTGGTTTAATCCCCTCTTGATTTTGTTTGAAAAAGCAATAAAATTAAACCATGAATTTTTGGCTGACCAATCGGTCATTCGACAATTTGAGAATATCAAAGGCTATCAGTACCTCTTGCTCGAAAAGGCAAAAGGCTCGATTAATAACCACTACTTAGCGAGTAGTATCAACTATTTAATTACAAAAAAACGATTAGAAATGATGACTAAAAAAACGAACAAATTGATGGTTTGGGCAAAAACTGCCCTTTCCGTCGGAATGTGCATCATGCTGTGTTTTGTGTTTAGCAATAAGGTGATTGCTCAAGGCAAAAGCGTTTCAGATGATTTGATGAAAGAGTACAAAACTTACGTAGAAAAGTACTCGATGAAAGATGGCGAATCGTTGAAAATTTACAAGAAAGACATCGATCGAATGAATGAAATTTATAAGGAAATGAGCAATGAACAGCAAAAATCAGTCGAAAAAATGAAGTTGCCGCCACCGCCACCAACTCCTCCTACTCCACCAGTACCGTCAGAAAATGCCGTAACACCGCCGTTACCGCCGCCACCTATTTCTACTCCATTACCAGATGGCGGAAAGTATTTTGTGGACGAAAAATTGGTAACGCTCGAAGAGGCGAACGAGATTTTAAAAAAAGGAGTTTATAAAGTGAGAAAGATTGAAACAGATCAAGGGTTTGAACTTTATATTACAACAAAGAAAGATTAAGCTTAGAAAAGAACTGACTTTTATGAAATAAAAAACGGCATTTCTAAGTTTTTTAAAAACTCGGAAATGCCGTTTTTTTAATCCTTATAAAATTCAAAAATCAACTCCAAAAATACCAACCTGCGAGCATTACTGCAAAATTCAACCCAACCAAAATCCAAAAAAACGTCTTCGAATCGCCAATTAATCGATCTTCCACATATTCATCGACCCGACGTTGGACAATCGGATTGATAACATCTAAATTTTCTTTTTTTAATTCTGTCGTTTTACTGACTTCCGTCAATGCCGCTGCAATCGGAATTTCTTCCAAAATAAACGACAAAATAAACCGAATCGGGCGAGGTAATTTATCTTCCAAGTTTTGAATAAAACCCTTTTTATCCTTCACTTTATCCCCACTAAAAACAGTTCCTAAACCTGTTTTTTCACTACTTTTTACCGCTGCTTTCGTAATCGAACTCACCAGTTTTTCGATTGTGTCATGGCTTGAATTGTACAAACCTGCCGCACCTTGTCGCAACGCATTGCCTCGCCCCAACCAAAAGTACAAAAACGGAAAACCTACCAAAAACAAAGCCGTCATCAAAATGGTCGAAATACTGCTGCCCCAACTCGCATTGCCCAGCCAATTCGCAAAAAAGACAAGGGCAAATATCCAATTTAATAATATTCCCGCCACAAACGGCAGTATAATTCGCATCACAAATTTGAAGGCTTCCTTGGCGTAATACGCCGATTTTGATAATATACTCATGTTTTGTTGCTTTTAAAAGTCGGACGCTTGCCTAACGGCGAGGCGTTCGACCTTTTCGAAAATTAAACCAAACTCCAGCTCGTTCCTTCCGCACCGTCTTTCAATTGAATGCCGGCTTCCGCCAATCCGTTCCGAATTTTATCTGAAGCTGCCCAATCTTTATTCGTTCGGGCATCTTTTCGCATTTCGATTAAGATATTTAAAACATTGTCCAAAACCTCATCATTACTCGATTCTTCGACTTGCAAACCAAAAATATCTTCAATGAAAATCTTAAAAGTGTGTTGCAAACGCTCCAAAGTCGCTTTGCTTATGTGATTAATTTTCAATTGCTTATTTTGAAAAGCATTGATTTTCGACATCAATTCAAAAAAGGTCGCCAACACCCGAGGCGTATTAAAATCGTCATTCATAAAAATATGTGCATCATCAATCAAACTATTGACAATTTTATCTTCTTCATTGACTTTTTCCTTGCCGATATATTCTAAATTATTCAACGTTTTGTACGCCGCCATTAATCGCTGATATGATTTTTCTGCTGCCAATAATGCCACATCAGAAAAATCACAAACGCTGCGATAATGCGACCGCAAGAAGAAAAAGCGTAGCGTCATCGGGCTGTAAGCCTGTGATAGCAAATTATGTTCGCCAGAGAATAATTCTCTTGGCAAAATCGAATTGCCCAAACTTTTCGACATTTTCGTGCCTTCAAAAGTCAGCATATTTGTGTGTAGCCAATAGTTTGCCGGTGCTTTTCCGCAACAAGCCATGTTTTGAGCCACTTCGTTTTCGTGATGTGGAAATTGCAAATCCATTCCACCGCCGTGAATATCAAAATGTTCGCCTAAATACTTTGTACTCATTGCCGAACATTCTAAATGCCAACCCGGAAAACCAACGCTCCACGGAGAATCCCAACGCATGATATGACTGTCATTTGCCTTCATCCAAATCGCAAAATCCGAAGGATGATTTTTTTCACTTTGGGCCTTTAAATCCCGAGTTTCGACTCGCAAATCTTCTAATTTCTTACCCGAAATTTTGCCGTATTCTTCATGTTTTTCTGCAAATTGAACCGTTTTGAAATAAACCGAACCGTTACGCTCATAAGCATAACCATTTTTCAAAATCTCTTTTACCATTTCAATTTGCTCAATAATATGACCAGTCGCCGAAGGCTCAATACTTGGCGGATGATTGTTCAACGAAGCCATAACTGCATGAAAATCAGTTGTATATCGCTGTACGATTTCCATAGGTTCAATCTGTTCCACCCGAGCTTTTTTAGCGATTTTGTCCTCGCCAGTCATATCCTCATCGTTTTCCAAATGCCCAACATCGGTGATATTCCGAACATATCGCACCTTATAACCCAAGTGAATTAAATAACGATAAATCAAATCAAAACTCGTGAATGTCCGACAATTCCCCAGATGCACATCGCTGTAAACCGTTGGGCCACAGACATACATTCCCACACTTCCCTCGTGAATCGACTTGAAATTTTCTTTGTTTCGACTCAAACTATTATAAACTTGTAGTTGATTTTCTTTTGTTCGCATAACCGCAAAATTAAGATTTTTAAGTAATTATCCCGAGTACTCGAGGTGAATTATAAACTATTTTATCGTTTCGATTTAAATAACGAACAAATCCAAACTCAACCTTAAAAAATCCGTCCTCAAAACCCAACTTTTCCACAATTCAAGACCGTTATTGTGATATGAAATATTTACCAATCATTTTTTTATTAATAATCGTTCAATTTCGCAAAAACGTTTAGGCAAAGGCATTGCCGTTTGCCCTACGTTATTCCCTGACTAAAAATAGTTGAGACAACAAAACAAGGTTGGCTTCTTAAATTTGTATTATAAAAACTAAGACGATAAAAAATCTATTCACCA
>Ga0222647_1000694_pt1 | contig 13028 bp, 8 predicted proteins | sample AntAcemetagen333_FD_179864 | JGI IMG/M metagenome (GOLD analysis project Ga0222647, IMG submission 179864) | Saline water microbial communities from Ace Lake, Antarctica - #333 | ecosystem: Environmental > Aquatic > Non-marine Saline and Alkaline > Saline | place: Antarctica: Ace Lake | collected...
AAACTCTAAGCGATCATTGTCAGCAAAGAACAACGCCTTTTGACCTTTTTTTCCGCGATATTTATAAGCGAAATAGTGTAATAATGCCTGCGTTAAAAACTGCACAGTCATTATAACCACAGTCGTTGTAAGTAACAGCTTGTCATAATCTGCACCATGCTTCGATGCTGCATCTGGCAAAAAATAATCTTTATAAGCAATAAAACACGCAATCATCATAATATACAATGCGATAACAAAATAAAGTAAGAACTTACCGTGACGGTCATTATCCTCGTCATTTGCGATTTGTCCTTCAGCACCTTGTATGGTTGCAGGTTTGCCTAGCTTAACAATTTTAGATAATTGCCATGCGGTTATGGCTATTAGTGCTGCTATTAATATAATTAGAAATGCCGTCATTGCAGTGTAATTCTATGGTTTTAATAATGGAAATGTTTACTCTCACCCATAAATGGATCGCCTTTTGCTAGTAGCGGTACTTTGGAAATGGCATTAAACACCACGTATATAAAGAGACCCGCAAAGAAAAGAAACGCACCTATCTCCGGGAACCCTATGAACCAAGACTTACCTACAGTCGCTGGCATAACCATTACGAAGATATCTAAGTAATGACCAAGGATTATAAAAAGTCCCGCAGTAACAACAAACCAGTTCACTCGCTTAAAGTCTGAATTCATAAGTATCAATAACGGGAATAAAAAGTTTATAGCGACCATTCCAAAAAACAACACGTTATAATCCTCTATACGCGTAATAAAATAAGTAACCTCCTCTGGGATGTTTGAATACCAAATAAGCATAAACTGACAAAACCACAAATAGGTCCAAAAAATACTTAAACCGAACATAAATTTAGCGAGGTCATGAATGTGCGAATCGTTCACAAACTCCAAGTATCCCTGCGATTTAAGATAGATCGTTACTAATGCTATAGTCGTAACTCCAGTCACAAACATACTAGAAAACACATACCAACCAAACAACGTAGAGAACCAGTGTGGATCAAAACTCATAATCCAGTCCCAAGACATAATGGACTCTGAAACCATAAAGAAAACTAAGAATGCTGCACTGTGCTTAAACGCCTTTTTATACCAAACATTACCTTCTGGTTCCGCGTCTTGTTTTAAGGAAAACTTGCGTAGGTTCAGACGATACCAGTTCCATCCTACAAGAAACACCCCTGCCCTGAACAAAAACCATCCTATATTAAGATAACTGGATTTGCCAGCTATAATCGCGTCGTAATAAGCATCGTTGGGATCTAGCACGCGAGGATCCATCCAGTGAAAAATATGATTTATATGGAATGCTGAAAGCAACAATAACAGGAACATGATAATGCCACCTACTAAGATATAACTGCTTATCCCTTCCATTACTCTAAATAATACAGGAGACCAACCAGCTTGTGCTACTTTTTGCAACGCATTAAACGCTAGTGCTCCAAGGCCTATCATAAAGAAAAAGAAGGCTGCGACATAAACCGCAGACCAAGGCCTATTTTTCAGCTGATGATAAACCGCGTATGCACTAGTATCGCTTGTAGGAGGTCCATGTTGTTCAGCGGTTGCAGCTCCGTGACCTTCATGCCCAGATATTCCATACGCAGCTGCATTAGCTGTGTCATCGCCATGATCCATTGCTTCCTTATCCATCATTTTCTGAACAGCTTCTTGAGATGCTGGTGTACTTGCAAATCCTACGGCCGTTAAAGCAGCGCCTAGCACCATTAAAACGATTGCAAAAATCTTTAGTTTATTAGTAACTGTATACATTGTTAATAGCTTCTGTGTTCTTTATTAGTTAGCCTTTGATGCCTGTTGATTACTCACATCAATCGCAGTGGTGGCATTACCTTTTGTTTCCTTAACAACGCCAGCAGTCGCAGTCATTACCGCGTCTTCACTTACAAACTCCTTACGAGGAAGCCCTTTTAAGTCCTGCATGAGCGCATCAACGTGGTGGGCAATTTGCCATCGCTCCTCCGTAGAGGTTTGTGATGCATATGACCCCATATTATTGATGCCAAAGTACATTACGTGATAAATAGAACCTTGTGAAATATTTCTTCCAGCATCATCATAACTAGGAACCCCTAATATCTTTTCTGTGGTTACTAAATGTCCTTTACCGTTACCCTGACTTCCATGACAAATGCCGCAATAAATATTATAAAGTTCCTCCCCTTTTACCAAATGCTTTTCTGCATAGGGTAATGGGTTCGTAAGTTCTGCTTTTGCAGCGTCGTAACCAGCAGTCGAATTGTCGTAATCATAAGGCAACCAACCTCTCGAAACTGTACCAGCGATAGGCTTTTGAGCCTCCATATTGTTGTCAAAAAGAGCTCCTTCCTGATAGGTCTCATAACCTACAGACTCGTACATGTTAGGAAAATACTGAACACTGCGTCCAGATTTTTGCACAACCTCCCCGTCATTACCACAAGAAACGATAAGCAATACCGCAGCTGCTAGCATCCATGTTTGCATATATCTCTTCATCAGTGTTCCTCTTTTAATTTAATTTCAGTTGCTCCGGTATCGTAAAGAAATTTTGTGAGTTCCTCCATATCCTGACCGTGGTGACCATCTATTTCCATAAGAAAGTGATCATCTGTAGTTCTTACATCTGGATTCTCAGCTTTTTTAAATGGCCATAATCTACTTCTTAAATAAAAAGTAATAACCATCAAGTGAGCCGCGAAGAATACGGTAAGTTCAAACATGATAGGTACAAAAGCCGGCATGTTCTCGAGATACGAGAAACTAGGCTTTCCACCTATGTCCTGGGGCCAGTCTTCTATCATAATATAGTTCATCATCACCGTTCCTACTGCAAGTCCCACCACCCCATAAAGAAATGCATTTACAGCAAGTCTGGTGTCGGCCATACCCATAGCTTTTTCAAGCCCGTGCACTGGGAACGGTGTGAAAACCTCTTCGATTTGCAAACGCCGCTCTCTAACCTGTTTTACTGCACTGAGCAAAACATCGTCATCTGTATAAAAAGCGTAAATATTATTAGTTGCCATAAACCTTTTTGTTAATTGCTTTAGTGAGCGCTAGTGTCGTCACTGGATGTTGCATGGTTAGACGTCACTTTACTTTCGCGCATTGCTTTATAGTTACTACCACTAGATTTTAGGATAGACTTTACCTCGGCTTGTGCTATAACAGGGAATGTTCTTGCGTACAATAAAAACAGTACAAAGAAGAAACCTATTGTTCCTATAAATATGCCTATGTCGACAAACGTAGGAGAAAACATTGTCCATGAGGACGGTATGTAATCTCGGTGCAATGAAGTAACAATAATTACAAATCGCTCAAACCACATTCCTATATTCACAACGATTGATATACCAAAGGAGAACATAATACTCGTTCTAAGCTTTTTAAACCACATAAACTGTGGGGATATCACGTTGCAGGTCATCATAGACCAGTAGGCCCAGGCATACGGTCCTGTTGCTCTGTTCAAGAACGCATACTGCTCATACTCAACCCCAGAGTACCAAGCTACAAACAGTTCGGTGATATAAGCTACACCTACAATGGAACCCGTAATCATGATTACGATGTTCATGAGTTCAATGTGCTGTATGGTTATGTAATTCTCTAAATTACTCACCTTTCTCATGATTATAAGAAGCGTGTTTACCATCGCAAAGCCTGAAAATACTGCTCCTGCAACAAAGTATGGGGGGAAAATGGTTGTGTGCCATCCTGGAATAACCGACGTCGCAAAGTCAAAAGATACAATGGTATGCACGGATAGCACCAGAGGTGTTGCTAAACCTGCAAGAACAAGGGATACTTGCTCAAAACGCTGCCAGTCTTTGGCGCGTCCACTCCACCCAAAAGAGAGGAGTCCATAAATCTTCTTATTAAAGGGTGTTATTGCGCGGTCACGCAACATTGCAAAGTCTGGAAGTAAACCAGTCCACCAGAAAACAAGCGACACCGATAAATATGTAGAGATTGCAAAAACATCCCAAAGCAACGGGGAGTTAAAGTTAACCCACAAGGAACCAAACTGGTTGGGAATAGGTAACACCCAGTATGCTAACCATGGGCGACCCATGTGTATGATAGGAAACAAACCCGCTTGTATTACAGAGAAGATAGTCATCGCCTCAGCCGAACGGTTAATTGCCATACGCCATTTTTGACGGAAAAGTAACAGTACCGCAGATATCAGTGTACCCGCATGGCCTATTCCTACCCACCAAACAAAATTTGTAATATCCCAAGCCCATCCTACCGTCTTGTTCAATCCCCACACACCTATACCTTGCGATATTGTGTACGTTATACATCCTATTCCATAAAGAAAAGCAACGAGTGCGATTGTAAAAACAATCCACCATTCCTTACTTGCAGCGCCTTCAACTGGTGCGGCAATATCTCTAGTGACATCTGAATACGTTTTGTCACCTGTTACTAGAGGTCTTCTTATGGACGCTTCGTAATGAGCCATAATTTCTTTGTTAATTTGCTGTTATTATACGTTTCTTACTTTAACCTGGTACATCACATTAGGCTTTGTTCCAACTTCCTCTAATAAGTGATACATACGATCTTGCTGTGTAAGCGCAAAAATCTCAGATTCCTTGTCATTAATATCGCCAAATTTGATAGCTCCGTTTGAACAAGCGTTTGAACATGCTGTTGCAAACTCACCATCTTTGGTGTAGCGCCCTTCTTTCTTAGCCTCTAGGATAGTCATTTGTGTCATTTGAATACACATAGAACATTTTTCCATAACGCCTCGAGAACGTACAGTCACATCGGGATTAATTACCATACGGCCTAAATCGTTATTCATGTGGTAATCAAACTCATCATTACCATTATACAAGAACCAGTTAAAACGTCTTACTTTATATGGGCAGTTGTTAGCGCAGTAACGTGTACCTACACAACGGTTATAAGCCATGTGGTTTTGACCTTGACGACCGTGGGAAGACGCCGCAACAGGGCAAACCGTCTCACACGGGGCATGGTTGCAGTGCTGACACATTAATGGCATAAAGGCAACCTGCGGATTGTCTGCTGGAACCTCTAACTCACCAAAACCTCCTAAGGAACCCTTGTCACCAAATAGGCCATCGAAACCATCTTTCTTTTCTTCATCTTGTTCGAAACTATCCGTAGATGAGTAATATCTATCGATACGCAACCAGTGCATATCACGGGATTTCATAATCTCTGCCTTACCTACTACAGGAACGTTATTTTCAGCATGACAAGCAATAACACAAGCACCACAACCGCTACACGCATTTAAATCTATGGACATATTAAAATGGTGTCCTACCGTTCTGTCGAAACTATCCCAAAGGTCTACATCAGGTGACGTTACCGGTGTAGAAACATGGTTTAAGGACACTTCAATAGTCGGATTAAATGCATCTCTGTCACCTTTTGCATACGTAAACAAGTCCGTTTCTCTGATGATATCACGACCCATCATGGTATTTTGAAGCTGCGTACAAGCAAATGCATGTATACCGCTCACTTTTTCTATTTGTACAGCTTGAATATTTTCCCCTTTTTTATAAAAAGGGAATGCGTTCACACCTGTCTGCATTTCTCCTTGTATAGAAGCAGTTTGACCATAACCCAGTGCAATACCTATAGTGCCTGCAGCCTGTCCTGGTTGTATGAGTACAGGTAAAGTCGCCTGTATACCTTTAAGCGTTACCTTAACCATACCGCCAGTTAATGACCCATCGGCAACGCTCTCGTTCTCGATGCCCATTTTAGTGGCGTCTGCTTGCGACATAGTCACATAATTGTCCCACGTAGTACGTGTGATGGGATCTGGAAGTTCCTGCAACCATGGGTTGTTTGCCTGAGCACCGTTTCCCAAACCTATCTTAGTGTATAATATAAGTTCAAAATCACCAATTTTCTTGGAACCAGCTAATGCACTAAGTGCTTCATTGTTGTTTATTACTAGTGGCTCTGCGGCATCAACAGCTGACTCAGTGGTAGTCGTAGATTCGTAAAAACCACTTTGTAAAGCCAGAGACCAACTTGCACCGGCAGTCATAGCATTGCTTTTTAAGAAATCTTTATAGGAGCCGTTATTGCCAACCCACTTTAATAAGGTTTCCTGTGACTGACGTGTATTGAATATAGGTGCGATTGTAGGCTGCATTAAGGAAACAAATCCTTTCTTAATTTCTACATCACCCCATGACTCCAAGTAATGCGGTGTTGTTGCAACATATTGGGAAGCGAGCGCTGTTGCATCTAAACGAGTAGCAAACGACACCGTTAAGGGTAGTTTATTCATCGCTTTCGCGAAAGCGTCACCATTATCATGGCTGTAAACCGGGTCTACGCCCACGGTAAACAACGCGCCTACAGTACCTGCATTCATGTCACCTACAAGCGCATCAACCATCTTGCGATTACCTTGCCTAATCATAATAGGCGCCTTCACATCTATAATGGTAGATGCAAGTTGCTCATTTATCGCGAGTGTAAGTTGTTGCGCTCCTAAATCAGGAATACCGCATAGCAAAACACCTTTATCGCCAGCTTTGCGCAAGCTTTCAAAGGTTTTATCTACCGCTTTTTTAAGTTTGTCTGAAAGGCCACTCACGCTACCACCAGTTAGTTTACTGTACATGGCGGCAAGTATTAACTTTTGCTCCGTAGGAGTTACTGGATAACGCATGTCTGCACCGGCGCCAGATAACGTCATATTAGATTCAAACTGCACGTGGTGGGACATATTCCCATTTTTAGGAACACGCGATACGGCATAACCCGTGTCAAAATTACCACCCTGCCAGTCACCAACAAAGTCAGCTCCAATGGAAACAATGCAAACGGCGTCTGTAAAATCGTAATCTGCAAGACCGCGTACTCCGTAAGCAGCTTCAAATGCGTTTAGCGCAGCATCTTCCCCTACGGAATCGTAAACAACTTGTCGAACATTACCGTACTTCTCTTTGAAAAGAGCTATTATGGCGTTAACGGATGGGCTGGCAAAGGTTTGGGTAAGCAGGACAATCTGTTTACCGTTAAGACCATTTAGCTTCTCAGCAACCTGCTTATCGAGGTCAGACCAAGAGGCCTTTTCGCCCTTAATAAGGGCATACTTCAACCTGTTGTTGTCGTATAAAGAAAGAACTGATGCGTGTACACGGGCATTTGCATGGCCTCGGTGTGCTGCATCTCTATTACTTTCTATCTTAATGGGGCGGCCTTCCCGCGTCTTAATAAGAATACTCGCAAAGTCGTAACCATTTGCAATGGTAGTTGCGTAATAATTTGCCATACCAGGAACAATCTGTTCTGGCTGGTTCACGTAAGGAACCGAGTATATAACTGGACCTTCACAAGCTGCAAGAGATGCAGCAGCAGTGCTAAATCCTACATACTTCAAAAAGTCACGTCTAGTAGTACTAGACGATTCCATGGTATTATCATTTCCTAAAAACTCTTCCGTTGGGATTGGCGTTACAAATTCATTCTCAGCAAGATTTTTAACGATCTCGTTACCTTCTTGAAGTTGTATACTACTTTTCCAGTATTTTTTTTTATTAGCCATATTAATTTGCTAAAGCTCTATTATTAGTAGTGACACTTGCCACATTCTAGACCACCTAAGTCTGCAATGGTCAACTGGCGACCACCGCGTTTCTCAGATAATTCTTTATGAATTTTCTCGTAATACTCATTGCCGGCAAGATCAACATTCGTCTCGCGGTGGCAATTAATACACCAGCCCATGGTCAACGGCGAGTACTGGTACATGATTTCCATTTCTTCAACAGGACCGTGACAGGTCTGACATTCTATATTACCAGCCTTCACGTGTTGTGCGTGATTAAAGTAAGCTAAATCCGGTAGGTTGTGTATACGCACCCATCGCACAGGCTCCTCTTCACCTGTAAATGCATTTGTATCTGGATCCCAACCGGTGGCCGCATATAATTTCTGAATCTCTTTGTTGTAGTCTATTCCATACTCATCCATACCTTCTTGATAGGTTGTTTCTGCAACTTCGTTAATAGACTTGTGGCAGTTCATACACACGTTAAGTGACGGAATCCCTGAATGCTTAGACTTACTTGCAGACGAGTGGCAATACTTACAATCTATCTGGCTTGCACCTGCATGTATTCTGTGTGAATAATGTATGGGCTGCACAGGGGCATAGCCTTGGTCAATACCAACACTCATTAAACCACCATATAGGAAATAGGCACTAGCGAGCAACATAAATATTGCAGACACCAGTACTAAAAACTGATTTTGCACAAAGGCTTTCCATAACGGCAAGCGCTCTTCTGTTTCTTCTTCTTCAAATTCTGTTTGAATCCCATTAGCCTCTGCAAAACGCTTTAGGGTTTTACTTACCACAAACAATACCGCAATAAGCAAGGCAAGCACAAGAGCAAGACCCCCTAAGATAATATTATTAGTCATAGCGTCTGCACCACCACCACCATCACCGTCTGCTACAACACTACCAACTATAGCAGCTGCAACAGCAGGCGGCGTGTCTGTGTATGCAAGGATATTATCAATGTCCGTATCAGAGAGCGCAGGAAAGGCATTCATCTTAGACTGATTGTACTCGTTGTAAATAGCGTTTGCGCGTGCGTCACCACTCGCTATAAATGCCGCAGAATTCTTGATCCACTTGTATAACCATTCTTTCTCATATTTCTGAGAAACCTGGTGCAACTGTGGTCCTACAGCGCGCTTGTATAATTTATGACAAGCAGCACAATTCGATTTAAAAAGTGCCTCACCCGCCGCAGCATCTGCACCACTAGCAGGAGCTGCTGCAACGGCAGGATCAAGTGCTGCCGCATCTGACGCTGGAATCCCTGCGTTTTGCGAAACAGCTGCGTCTTGGGCAAGAGCGCCCGCAAAGGAGAACATTATAAATATCACTAAAAGCAACTGCTTAAAAGCGATAAAATGTAATTTTCTTTTTTTCATGTTGTTAACTGGATATTACAATAACTTTGGCACAATAATTACAGACAATACTGAACGTTATAAGCCTTTGCAAAAATAGGCCATAAACGTCATTATGTTGCAGAGAAAAATTGAAGAAAATAATTTATAACAGTTCTAAATAGACCTATTTTAACGAAAGCGAACCCAAAAAAAGACCCCTTACTATGTACCTGAAATCTGTTTACCTAATTACCTCATTAACAATGGCGCTGACCTGTTCTTTAAAAGTGAACGCACAAGACACAGGACCAATAAACCCTGTAAGGCTGGACTCTTTGGTGGCTACCCGACTGGATATGCCTAAGCCTGGTCGCGTTACCGGAAACTATATAGTACAGCTTTTTTACGGCGATAAAGTGGCTGCTGAACGCGTAAAGACTCAGTACGACGCAAAACAATTACAATGGGAGTCTGTCATGAAATATGAGCAGCCTTTCCATAAGGTTTGGATAGGAAAATTTAGAAATAAGGCAGAGGCTGAGCGCATCATGTTTGAACTGCGTAAAGATTACCCGAAAGCATTGGTATTACTACCTAAATCATAGCTAATGTCCATAAAAAAAGCGTTTCTATTGAGAAACGCTTTTTTCGATAGGAATTGTAATTAATTACTTGAGTTTCTTCTTAACCTCAACTTCTCTAAACGACTCTATGATATCACCTTCGTAAAGGTCATTGTAATTCTTGATTTGTGCACCACACTCGTAGCCCTTGGCAACCTCTTTAACGTCATCCTTAAAGCGTTTAAGCGCTATTAACTCACCAGTATACACAACTACACTATCACGTATCAATCGCACGCTACCGGATCTAAAGATCTTACCATCGAGAACCATACAACCTGCAATCGTGCCGATTTTAGATATCTTAAACGTTGCACGCACCTCTGCACTACCTGTGATTTCTTCTTTAAGCTCTGGTGAAAGCATCCCTTCCATCGCGTCTTTAAGATCATTAATAGCGTCATAAATAATAGAATACATTCTAATGTCTACCTCCTCTTGATCTGCTATTACACGAGCATTTGCCTGTGGCCTCACATTAAACCCTATAATTATTGCGTCAGATGCGCTTGCGAGAAGTACATCGCTCTCTGTAATCGCACCCACCGCTTTATGGATTATATTCACTTGAATTTCTTCGGTAGAAAGTTTCTGGAACGAATCTGTAAGTGCTTCAACAGAACCATCCACGTCACCTTTAAGAATAAGGTTAAGCTCTTTAAATTCGCCCAACGCTATTCTACGGCCTATCTCATCCAGAGACAGTGTTTTTTGCGTTCTAACAGATTGTTCTCTTTGCAATTGTGTACGTTTCGCTGCGATTGCTTTTGCTTCGCGCTCATCTTCAAATACGTGGAATTTATCCCCTGCTTGCGGCGCACCATCCAGTCCTAAAATAGATACGGGGGTAGAAGGACCAGCTATGGTAACGCTGTTACCGCGCTCATCTTGCATCGCTTTGACCTTACCGTGGGTTCGGCCCGCGAGCACATAATCTCCTATTTTGAGCGTACCACCCTGCACTAAGATTGTAGAAACATACCCTCTACCTTTATCTAAGAATGCCTCGACAACAGTTCCCGTCGCGTACTTATTAGGGTTTGCTTTTAAATCTAAAATCTCTGCTTCAAGCAATACTTTTTCTAAAAGTTCTTTAACGCCTAAACCTGTTTTTGCAGATATATCATGGGATTGTATTTTACCACCCCAATCCTCTACAAGCAAGTTCATGTTTGCAAGTGCTTCTTTAATTTTCTCTGGTTTTGCGGCGTCACGGTCTATCTTATTAATAGCAAATATGATAGGTACGTTTGCAGCCTGCGCATGCGATATCGCTTCTTTAGTTTGCGGCATCACATCGTCATCTGCTGCGATCACGATAATAGCAAGGTCTGTAACTTGAGCACCACGAGCACGCATCGCGGTAAACGCCTCGTGACCTGGTGTATCTAAAAATGCTATTTTCTGGCCACCTTCTAATTGTACTCCGTAGGCACCTATGTGCTGCGTTATACCACCGCTCTCTCCAGCAATAACGTTTTCCTTTCGTATATAATCCAACAGTGATGTTTTACCGTGATCTACGTGACCCATTACAGTTACAATAGGTGCACGTGGCAATAAATCTTCGATAGCGTCCACTGCACTACTTGCTATAGTTTCCTCGATGTCTGCATTTACAAATTCTACGTCAAAACCAAACTCTTCGGCAACTATAGACATGGTCTCTGCATCCAATCGCTGGTTCATGGTTACCATAAGTCCTAAAGACATACAGGCACCTATGACTTTGTTCACAGGAACATCCATCATCGTTGCAATGTCACTAACCGTTACAAACTCTGTAACCTGTAGCGTTTTATCCTGTGCATCTGCCTCTTCGGCTGCTTCAACCTTTTCACGGTGTAGGTCACGCTTGTCACGTCTGTAACGGGCTGCTTTGGACTTAGAAGATTTTCCTTGTAGTTTTTCAAGGGTCTCCCGTACTTGTTTTTGTATTTCTTCTTCGGTTGGCTCTGCCTTAACAATAGGCTTACGCCCAGGGCCAGTAGTGCTTGGGGCACCTCGTCTGTTTGTTAATGGGCCTGATCCTGATCTAGCAGGACCGCCCGGTCTAGCACCAGGTGCGCCAGGTGTTTTAGAAATGCGTTTGCGCTTGCGTTTATTAGGATCTTCCTTTTTAACAGGCTTAGCAAATTTGGACAGGTCTATTTTTTCACCGGTAACCTTTAAGCCACCTAACTTTTGATATTCCGTTTTGATTCTCACTGGCTCACCGTCTGCGAGTTTCTCCGCAGAATCTGCCGCTGGTGCTATTACTGTAGGAACTGGAGTTGTAGGAGTTTGTGCTTTCAAAACTTGGGCTTCGGCGGTCTTGGTAGGTGCAGGAGCTTCTGTTTTAATTGCGGGAGCATTTTGCTTTTGCCCTTTAGAAACAGTAACCACCTTGTTTACGGGGGGGGTTTTTCTAGGCTCGAGGTCTATTTTTCCTTTAATGGTTGTTCCCTGCACTTTGGGTCTGTTTGAGACGGAACCTGTAGAGACGGGCTCGTTTTTAACGGACACGGTTTTCTCAACAACTGCAGCAGGTTTCTCAACAACAGGCTCGTTCACGGACTCTGGCGTTTCTGCCTTCGGAGATTTTGCACCAACACTTAGGTCGATTTTACCTACAGCCTTAGGCCCTTCAACGGTAGCTTTAGCTCTGATAACCTCATGTCGCTTGTTCTTCTCTTCGATTTCCTTCTCCCGTTGCACGCGCAATTCTTCTTGCTCTTTACGACGTTCGACACCAACCTCCTTAGAAGCCACCTTTTTACTTTTGTCTGTTTGAAACTCATCTGCAAGGGCTTGATAAACGCTTGTTCCTACTTTCGTATTCGGATTGCGTTCGATTTCAATACCCTTTAAGGTAAGGTGATCCACGGCGCGCTCAAGGGAAATATTAAATTCCTTTAGCACTTTGTTGAGTCTCATGTTGTTTACTTCGGCCATAAATGGTTATGGTTTCTTTTTAAGTTACTAATCTTCAAATTCTGACTTCAGGATATTTACAACCTCTATGATTGTCTCTTCCTCAAGATCGGTACGCTTTACTAAATCTACTATATCCTGTTCGAGAATTTGCTTTGCGGTATCTAAACCAACGCGGCTAAATTCTTCAATGATCCAAGATTCTATTTCATCAGAGAATTCTGATAACTCCACATCTTCCTCTGCACCTTCTCTAATGACATCTATTTCGTAACCGGTTAACTTACCAGCGAGTCTAATGTTGTGGCCACGACGACCTATCGCTTTGGATACTTCGTCCGGATGCAAACGGACCTCTGCTTTTTTGTTTACTTCATCTATTACCATAGAGGTAATTTTTGCAGGACTTAAAGCTCTTGCGATATACAGTTGTGTATTGGTCGTAAAATTAATAACGTCTATGTTCTCATTTCCCAGCTCTCTGACAATACCGTGGATACGAGAACCTTTAACGCCTACACAGGCGCCTACTGGGTCTATACGATCGTCA
>Ga0222647_1000695_pt1 | contig 12977 bp, 9 predicted proteins | sample AntAcemetagen333_FD_179864 | JGI IMG/M metagenome (GOLD analysis project Ga0222647, IMG submission 179864) | Saline water microbial communities from Ace Lake, Antarctica - #333 | ecosystem: Environmental > Aquatic > Non-marine Saline and Alkaline > Saline | place: Antarctica: Ace Lake | collected...
TCTGAGCTATTTTTACAGGCAACAGGCGTTTAGCGTGATGTTTTATGGCATCATTTTATCCGGACTGTTAACCTGGCTTATTGGTCGGCCATCATTTCATATAGGCGCAAGTGGTGTGATTTACATGCTGGTGTTTTTTCTTTTCTTTAAGGGTATTTTTACAAAATATTATCGGTTAATAGCGCTTAGTTTTTTAGTTGCTTTCTTTTATGGCAGTCTTGTCTGGTACGTGTTACCCGTGGATAAAGAGATTTCTTGGGAAGGACATTTAAGTGGTGCTGTGGTTGGAGTAGTACTTGCGGTTACCACGAGGAATAAATTACCTGTTAAAGAGAAGTTTCTATGGGAAAAATCTGACTTTAACGCCTCAGAAGATGCTTTTATGCAACAGTTCGATGAAAACGGTAATTTCTTTGAGATTATCAGAGATGAGGAGGAATAAGTAACTACTGAAAAGGCACACTTAATCTTTTCACCAGCACTGGTTCTCCGTCTGACGTTATTAATCGCAACCCGAGGGTGTCGTCAGTAAAGTCTTAGCGTATACTAGTTGCTTGTTAACTATTTCTGACTTGTTATGTTAATATTCGTCAATAGGCATATACCGTGCGCGCTAGAAACGAGCATGTTGCGCTTTATTAAAGATTGCGGTTGGTGCACAAGATTTATAGAAGCTATTGCGCTAAGGGTTAACTGCAAACGCACTTAACTATTATTGTTAAGTTTAAATTGCTTGGAGTCCACATTATTTCAGATAGCTATGGGGTTAGATAAGAATAAAACCCGAAGACCCAAGTGACCGCGATAACGTAGCCTGTTTCGGATTTTGATTGGATATTGTGGTGGTGATTTAATGAATAGAAATGAAGCTGTTCGGGGCTTTATAGGAAATAATTCACGTTTGTTCAGTCAGCTGTGTGAAAAACAGCAATAGATTGATTAAACGCGGTCTTTTTGCTTAGGATCCTTGTTGTCTAACGATTTCGTAAAGTAAAGCTCCGCAAGCAACAGATACGTTTAGTGAGTCTATTTCACCTTTCATTGGTAAACGCACGCGGGTATCTAATACCTTAAGTGTAGATGGGTTAATTCCTTTGTCTTCACTACCCATTACTAGGGCAATACTTTTATTTGCGTCCACATCATAAATCACATCTGCTGATTTTTCGGTTGCGCCAAAGGTAGTAATTCCATAAGATTGCATTAGGAATACGGCATCTTTAATGTGATCAACTTTACAAATAGGTATGGTAAATGCAGCTCCTGCGCTCGTTTTTACTGTTGCAGCGTTGATAGGAGCAGACCCATTTGCAGCAACAACGATGGCTTTAACGCCCGTGCAAGCGGCTGTTCTTATTATAGCACCAAAGTTACGTACATCTGTTACTCCATCGAGTAGTAGGTAAATAGACTTTTCTTCAGCTTGTTGCTCTTCAAGTATGGTTTCTAGGGAAGCAAAAGTGATAGGTGATATTGCTGCTACCGCTCCTTGATGATTGCCATGTGCTAGATGGTCTAGCTTTTCTATGGGTACAAAAGAGGTTGTTATTTTCAGATTACGTGCTTGTGTTTTAAGATTATTGAGCAGCACGCCGTCACCGTCTTTTAACAAATATACTTTAGAGATTTCTTCTCCACTTTCTATAGCCTCCATAATGGCACGTATGCCATAAATGTATGTTGTCTTTTCTTGTTCCATGTTGCAAAGGTACTTCTATTTTAAATTTGGGGCATTAAAAAAGGCCATCCTGTTTGGATGGCCTTAATAATTTTAATATTAAATTCCTTAAATTCTAGTCATAAGGAATGAAGAGTTCGTCTGTGTTGCGCTCGGAGCACAACTGTTAGACGTATCAAAATTAAAGGTTACAACAAACGCACTGTCATCCGCAATTCCATATGTTGAATTGTTTGTTGCTGGGCCGTATTTAATAACGTTTCCTGCTGTGCACTGAAGCGTTGAGTTAACTGTTCCAAAGATTATCTCGTTGCAAACTAAACTTAGAGTCACAGTACTATCTGTGCCTCCTCCTAAGAGTTTATTTGGGAATGAACGAGAAGTTGCAGTTGCTGCTGCTACTGTCACTACTCTAGTCTCTATTAATTCTCTACCAAATCGAACAACCAAATTAGTCAATTGATACTGGCCAACCATAAAGGTAGCAGGTACTGGACAAACTTGGTAAACAGAAATTACAATAGGCGAGCCTATCGCAACATTATTTACTGGTTCAAGTGTTAATGTAAGTGTTTTGGGAGTGGTGTCCACACCTGCAACATCTGTGCCATCGAGTCTAAGTGTTCCAAGGTAGCTATTAGCAGGAACAGTGACCGTTCCCGGAACAGAATAAGATCCTTGAACAGCATCCGTATTGTCTACGTCTATAGTCACACCAAAAGTTCTATCTGCAGTACTGACCGTAGAAACTTCAACACCGATATCTGCAAATCCTACGTCATCTATGTTAATTTCTAGGTTAGCTGCTAAATTTGCAAACTTAACAAGTGTTTGTCCATTTATGTTGTCATAAATAGGTTCGTTAGACTCACACGCGGTGAGCAATATGGTCATAACAACCGCTATTTTAAATACTATTTTTTTCATGTTCAGTTTTTTTAAGTGATTAATATCCTGGATTTTGTTGCACATTAGGATTACCTGCTACCTCACCATTCGGAATAGGAAGGTATTGTGTTCTGATGTCATTAAAGGACAGATCACAAGCACTCGGTATTCCTGAAGCAATACAATCTGTTTGGTTACGATCATAGCCTCTGTTAGCAAGAGCACCTAGTCTCTTGATATCCATGTAGCGGTGACCTTCTAACCAAAGTTCTAATCTTCTTTCGTCCACGAGATCTGCATAAGCCGCTTGGTCTGATGCGTACGTAGGAAGAGTTGCAGTTGTATAACGCTCAAGTCTTAAGTTTTGCATAAGCGTTGCTGCTCCAGTGCGGTCGCCTGCAGCTATTCTCGCTTCGATTTTAATAAAAGTCATCTCTGCTGATCGGAACATTTTAATGTCATTTGTAAGTAAACTTACAAGAGCAGGGTTACCAGGATATTTATTAATGATAAGTAAATCCGTAGTTATGGGGCTTGCGCTAGTGGTGTAATTTGGATCTGCTACCGTTGATTGATCCAAATAAGCATTAGTGCCAGTTCTAATAAAACGTATATCCGTAGGATTTACTGCTAGGGCATTATATACGTTTCTAGACATTTCGTAAATAGCACTACCAGCAAAACTAGTCGCGTTGGTAAAGTAAGTTGCTGCAATTGCCGCGTTACCGTCTATTCTCGTAGCTTTAAAAACGACACCTTGAGTTGAAGTCTCAGTCCATAAAAGTGGAAAATTACTACGGGCAGTAGATCCACGTGAAGCTAATACCAAATCAGCTTGCGCCTCAGCGGTTACGTAGTCCTTAACATAAACAGAGAAACGCGCTCTCATGGCTCTTACAACGTCTACGTCTATAAAGTTACGCTGCGCATTTGTTGGAGCTGTTGCTAATCCGGATAACAAAACTTCTGCATCATTTAAATCAGTTCTTATAAAGGCTGAAACTTCTCCTACTGTGTTGCGTGCTGGCTTTTCCTGTATACCTATAACTCTATCGGCTATTATTACGCCAACTGAATTTGGGTCATTAAGATTTGGAGCGTAGTAAGCTAATAAAGTCATATGCGAGTAAGCACGTATGGTAAGAGCTTCAGCAACTACTTTGTTGTAAACCTCTTGCTCAGCTGCGTCTGCAGGCGTAATACGCGCTGCAGCTTCCAAAAGAATATTTGCACGATTTAAAGCTCCATAATTGTTGAGCCATAATGAACTCACAAAACCTGTGGCCGGGTTTAATTGAAATGTTGCTGGTGCATCATTAGAAAAACCTTGTCCTCCATTTCCCTCGCCTCTGCTTGTTTCATCTGTAAATATAGATGCAAACTGAATTTCCGTGTTAGGATTCATTGCGATGTACACACCAAAAATTCCGGTTTGTAAATCTGCCACGGTATTGTATGCGGCACCGGCTTCAAATTCACCAGGCTGTGCGATGTCAATCGTGTCGTTACAGGATACTATTGCGGTGACGCTTAATAGTAGAATGATATATTTTATATTTTTCATTTTCATTTTATTTAGAATGTTAGATCTATACCTACGGAGAATATCCTTGAGTTAGGGTAATCAAATTGTGTTGCCAAGTCTGGACGTTCTGGGTCATTTCCTCTCCACTCAGTAAAAGTTAAAAGGTTTTCACCGCTCACAAATATACGCCCATTAGTAATAAACGTAGCATCTGTTAACGCTTTAGGTAAGTTGTAACCCACTTGTAAAAAACGCAGTCTTAAAAAGTCAGAGCTTCTCTGGTATCTATCTATGTTAGCAGTAGCGGCATTACCAGCAGTTAATGACGGAATGTCCGTGATTTGTCCTGGTGTAGTCCACGCGCGATCTAAGTCAGTAGATAAATTTAAACGACCTATGAACGCAGGGTTTTGAAAGGAGCTTAGGTCAAAATCCATTTGATCTCTACCCGTGGTAAAATTCCATTGAGACTGTAGGAAGAATCCTTTATAATCTATGTTGAATCCAAATCCACCTTGAAAGTTTGCTATTTCGTCACCGTTTATACGTCTGTCGTCTTGAGTAGGATTTTCTGTAAGGTTACCATTAATGTCTAAAAATAACAAGTTACCATTTGCAGGATTGACTCCTACGTAAGGTATTCTAAAGAATGAATTTAACGCAAACCCTTCTCCAATAGCGGTACCACCATTATCCTGGAATCCGCCTTCTATGTTGACAAAAGTAACCTCATTGTCGTTGTAAGCTACGTTACCAAATACTTCAAGGTTAAAACCACCTTTTGTTTTAGATCTGATTAGATCATAGTTAAGACCTAATTCTATACCACGGTTAACCATGTCACCCGAGTTAGCTAGTTGTTCGAAACCAGCTCCAGTAGAACCACTGATCAACGTTTCAAAGAAAAGGTCTGTAGTTTTTTTGTTGTAAAATTCTAGACTACCTCTTATACGACTGTTCATTACTAAAAAGTCTATACCTATGTTTGCGGTTGCAACTGTTTCCCAAGTTAGGTCAGGATTTGCAAATTGTGAAGGAACAAACGTTTGGTTACCTCCATATCCTAAACCTGTTTGAAATAGACTTCTTGTGTTTGTTAATGCTCCGTAATAAGAGTCTACTAAACGGTCGTTACCAGCAGTTCCATAAGATGCTCTTAATTTTAAGCCGTTGAATACAGAACCTTCCATAAACGATTCTTCCTCTATATTCCATCGTCCTGCAACTGAGTAAAAAGTTCCCCATCTGTTAGCTGATGTAAATCTTGACGAAGCATCTCTTCTTACGGTCGCAGAAAAACCAAATCGTTGGTCATAGTCATAGTCTGCAAGTCCAAAATAAGAAAAGAGGCCATACTCGAGTTTATTGGCATTTACAGATGGTACGAAAATGTCGTTATCAGGTGTATCTCCTATGAAACTACTACCATCACCAGCAGCAGCTGTTCTCGGGTCTAAACCATTTTGAGTGTAACCGAATGTTTTAAAGTGAGATTTTACATATTCCATGTAAGCAAGTGCAGTTAAACTGTGTTTGCCTTCTTTGTCTAACTTTGCATTGTAGTTAAGTCCCAATTGAGAGTTCAATCTTAAATCGGTTGAATAAGACTCCGATTGTACGCCACCAGCTAGACCTTGTATCACATCACTGCGTTCTAGAGCACCATTCGGATCTCTGTACGAAAGACTTTGATTTCCGGTAAAGTCTGCTCCGATTGTGTACTTAAGTGTTAAATTTTTAGCAACATCATATTCTGCGTTAACTCCTCCTACTAGCTTGGTAGAATTTATTTCGTTACTTACATAATTTAAACCATCCATAAGATAAAATGGTGTGTTCTGGAAAGTTTCAGACGTTGGTACAGAAAGCAAATCGTTGTTGTAAGTTGCAGGGTCAAAATAAGGTAAGGATTGAAAAGCACCTAGGATATAGTTACCGAACAATGCTCCAGAACCTATTGCACCAGGGGAGTCAGAGTTTGAATATCCTAACTGCAATTGAGTGCTGTATCTAAATTTTTTGTTATCACTGGATCCATTTAAATTAGATCTAATGTTGAAACGCTGCAATCCACTGGCTTGTAACGCACCTTGTTGCTCTGTGTAGTTTATAGAAGTAAAAGTACTTGTATTAGATCCACCTTGAGTAAAAGAGAGGTTATGTTGATTTGTGATACCAGATCTAAAAAAAACATCAGACCAAACTGTGTTTACACCGAATGCTGCTATTTCGCCAGGCGTCAGCGTGGAACCTAATCCTGTACCTGCTCTATTTTCTAGTGCTAAGTAACCCCTTGCGTCATAAATCTCGTAATCGTTAGGAAGTAATTCACTAAAACCTGATGTTGCCTGATATTGAACTTTGAGTGGACTGTTTGTTTTACCTCTTCTTGTAGTAATTACAATTACTCCGTTTGCGCCACGATTACCGTAAATTGCGGTACCAGCAGCATCTTTCAATGTTACGAAAGTGTCTATGTCATTAGGGTTAAGTGTGGAGAAGTCATCTTCATTAATGGGAATACCATCTAAAAGAATAAGCGGCTCACTGTTTCCGTTTGCTGAGCTAGGACCTCTTAATTGTATTCTACTGTTTGCACCAGGCTGTCCTGAACCAGTTTGAATGTTAAGACCCGCTACTTGTCCAGCTATTCTCTGGATAAACGATGCATTAGGTCTGTTTTCAATGTCTTCGGAAGATACAATAGATGCAGCAACATTGGATGTTTTTGAATTTACCGTTCGGTAACCCTGAACAATAACTGCTTCTAAATTACTCGGAGCCATTTGTACATTTAAAGTACGTTGTCCTGCAACCTTAACTTCTTGCGGTAAATAACCTGTAAACGAGAATACAAGTGTGTTATCACCAGCAGCATTGAGAGTAAAATTACCATCAAAATCAGTAGTGACCCCTGTGTTCGTGCCTTTGATCTGCACCGTTACGCCGAAGAGTCCTTCGCCGCTTATGTCTGTTACTTTTCCAGTAACCGACTGTTGTGCAAAAGCTACTTGCACAACTAACACTAGTAAAAGTGTTAAAATTCCATTTAATTTTGTTTTCATTTTTGGATTTATTTGAATTAGCCAGAGCCAAAAATCATCATTAATCCCTTACCAAGCAACTTTTATTGCATCTATTTACATTAAAACCTAAAAAAAACTTAACCTTATCTTAATATACTAAAATAGTACGGTAAACTTTATATGTGCTATAATGTTGGTAATGTTCATGTTAAGTCCGTTAAGGCTTCCGTTTGCTATGCTTAACCGCAAGACACCACTTTGTGTTAAAATGCCTATCCCTGCACCTAGCGCATAGAGATTTGTAGGTTTCTTGAGGTTAAAATCCATAAACTGACCGGCGTCCAGTATGGTATATCCATAAAAGTTGCTACCCAAGTCTTGCCGTAGTTCGGTTTGCACAGTGACAAATGTGTTTGAGTCTATGCTGTTCTCCCTAAATCCTCGTATAGTATGCTCTCCGCCAAGTTGATAAAGCTCATTAAATTGTATATTGTCGCTTACCAGTACCCTAGAGGTTCCGTTTATATAGATACTGGTTTTAGAGAGTATGTCCCATTGTTTAGTGCCTTGTACCGCAAAAATATATTGATTTGCATTTTGTTGTTGTGTAATGCTGCGGGAGGCATAACCCAGATTCAGTTTTACGCGGGTATTTGTAGGCCGCAATTTATTTTTGGAATTTCTTTCATAAAAGTAACTTACCTCTATACCATTTGAGGACAAATCCGATATAGTTTCTGGGATGACAGCAGTTGCGATTGAGTTTTTTACAATGTAGTTAATCCCGATACTGGAGTTCCATTTTGGACTGTAAAAAATGCCTGCTTTAAAATTGTTGTTTTGGAATAGTGTGTCACGTCTCAACAAATTTATAGAAGCGGTCGCTCCCAGTTTTGTGTTAAATAGATAGGGTATGTCCAAAGTGCTTTCTATAAGTCGTTGCTTGTTGTCGTCTGCTCGGTACTTTAGTGCAAGTTGTTCCCCGCGATTTAGATTGTTAAGGAGTCTTAAGTCTATATTGCCGGTGAGGTTTGTTTTCCCACTGGCATTGTTAAACCCCAGAAATCCTTCGGCACTGTTGTTGCTTATTTTCGTTAAGTATATATATAGGAGTGTACTATCTTTTTTAAATAAGAATTCGGGTGATTTTGTTTCTGTTGCAAACTGTATTGCCTCTAAATTACTTTGTAATAAGTCCAATGTCTTTTTGTTTACAGGACTTTTGCGGGGTGCTAGGTGTCGAGCAATATTTTCGGGAAAGTTTTCGTAACCCGTGATAATGATACGGTCCAGTGTGCGTTCCGTATCAGTTCCTATTTTGAGGGTGGCAATTATGGTGTCGTTGTCTCGGGTATCTATTTGTGTTAGATACATTTTGTTAAAGAGCTGTCCGGCATCAACCAGCTCTCGATGTGTATTCTCGAGAACAGAGTCTATATTTCTGGTGAGTAGGGTTACGGCGTTACGCTTTCGCGAAAGCGAACTCCCTAAACTCGTCTCAAATAATAAATGCTGCTCGTTAATTAGGAGCTTGAGGTATCGTTGTTGCCGTTGCTTTACTATGGTTTGCCTATATAGCGTGTCATTAACTTTTTTAATAGTATAAATAGATTCTAGGTAGCCATTGCGTTGCATCGTTTTAAAAACACTGTCTGCATAACGTTGTAAGGAGTTGTAGCTCTTAAAGCTGTTGTCCAGCGTTTGCTCTTTATTTGCAATTGCGTCTATGGTTTGTTGAACGTATACTTGCAAGGCTACGTTTTGGGCGAAGCCGTTTGTGCAAAAAAGTGATGTTATAATAAGGACATATTTTTGTACCAATGTTTGCGAACTTTGTATAGCGATGTTAAAATTAAACGTTTTTTTATGCTAAATCGTATGGTTGAAAAAATATAAGGTAAAAATCGGGTTATCAAGTTTGTATAACTAAATAATTATGATACCTTTGCCGACCCGAAAAAGCGGGAATTAATTTATTAGCGTAATACAATATGCCAACGATTTCACAATTAGTACGTAAAGGAAGAACCAAAATAACCAAGAAGAGTAAATCGGCTGCTTTAGATTCTTGTCCTCAACGTCGTGGAGTATGTACCCGTGTTTACACAACGACACCTAAGAAACCAAACTCAGCGATGAGAAAGGTAGCTCGTGTTAGACTTACTAATGGTAAGGAAGTAAATGCATACATCCCAGGCGAAGGACACAATCTTCAAGAGCACTCGATAGTATTGGTTAGAGGTGGAAGGGTAAAAGATTTGCCAGGAGTTAGATATCACATTGTGCGTGGAGCACTCGACACAGCAGGTGTTGCGGCTCGTACACAACGTAGGTCTAAATACGGTGCAAAACGCCCTAAGAAGTAATTTAATTTTAAGAGCATTGCTCTTATTTAACAATTTCAAACTGAAGAAATGAGAAAAAGACAGGCCAAAAAGCGTCCTATCCTTCCGGATCCACGCTTTAACGACCAGCTGGTGACACGTTTTGTGAACATGATGATGTTACACGGGAAAAAGTCTACAGCCTTTAAGCTTTTTTATGATGCAATAGACATCGTGGAAGAGAAAAAACAAGATGAAGAAAAAACAGGGCTCGAATTGTGGAAAGATGCGTTATCAAACGTTATGCCACATGTGGAGGTACGAAGCCGCCGTGTAGGTGGAGCAACGTTCCAGATTCCGATGCAAATACGTCCAGATAGAAAAATTTCTACTGCTATGAAGTGGTTAATAGGATATTCACGCAAGCGTAATGAGAAGTCATTTTCTCAACGCTTAGCATCGGAAATTCTTGCTGCCTCTAAAGAAGAAGGTGCTGCTGTGAAGAAAAAAACAGATACGCACAAAATGGCCGAAGCAAATAAGGCTTTCTCACATTTTAGATTCTAACAAATGGCAAGAGATTTAAGATTAACACGAAATATAGGAATTGCTGCGCACATAGATGCAGGAAAGACGACGACTACCGAGCGTATTTTGTTCTATACAGGTGTTTCTCACAAAATAGGTGAGGTACATGATGGCGCAGCTACGATGGACTGGATGGAGCAAGAGCAAGAGCGTGGTATCACAATCACGTCTGCAGCTACAACTTGTTCTTGGAAATTTCCACTGGAAAATGCGGAGGCGTTAGAAGACACTCAAGATTACCACTTTAATATTATAGACACACCTGGCCACGTAGATTTTACTGTAGAAGTAAACCGTTCCCTGCGTGTACTAGATGGTCTTGTTTTCTTATTTAGTGCTGTTGATGGTGTTGAGCCACAGTCGGAAACAAACTGGAGACTAGCAGACAACTATAAAGTACCACGTATAGGTTTTGTAAATAAAATGGATCGTCAGGGTTCTAATTTCCTTGCCGTTTGTCAGCAGGTTAAAGACATGTTGAAATCTAACGCTGTGCCTATTGTTCTAAACATAGGTGATGAAGGTGACTTTAGGGGTGTCGTAGATCTTATTAAAAACCGTGCAATTGTATGGCATGACGATTCTTTTGGTGCTACGTTTGACATTGTAGATATTCCAGAAGATATGAAGGCCGAGACAAAGAAGTATCGTGGTATGCTTATCGAGGAGGTAGCTGCATATGATGAAACTTTGCTTGAAAAATATATGGAAGATGAATCTTCTATTACAGAAGATGAAATACATGCGGCGCTTAGAGCTGCGGTAATGGACATGTCTATAATTCCTATGGTATGTGGTTCTTCATTCAAAAATAAAGGGGTTCAGTTCTTATTAGATGCGGTTTGTCGTTATCTGCCTTCTCCTATGGATAAAGAGGGTATTGTAGGTATTAATCCGGATACTGATAAGGAGGAATTGCGTAAACCAGATGTTAAGGAGCCGTTTGCTGCTCTTGCATTTAAAATAGCAACCGACCCGTTTGTAGGTCGCTTGGCATTTTTCCGGGCTTATTCAGGTCGCTTAGATGCAGGTTCATATATACTGAACAATCGTTCAGGAAAAAAAGAGCGTATCTCTCGTATTTACCAAATGCATTCTAACAAACAAATTGCAATTGACTTTATCGAAGCAGGAGATATAGGTGCAGCGGTAGGTTTCAAAGATATTAAGACTGGTGACACCATGTCTGACGAAAAGCATCCTATTGTATTAGAATCTATGAACTTCCCTGACCCTGTAATAGGTATCGCGGTTGAGCCTAAGACTAAGGCTGATGTGGATAAACTAGGTATGGCGCTCAATAAGCTTGCCGAGGAAGACCCAACATTTCAAGTAAGAACAGATGAAGCTTCAGGACAGACCATTATATCCGGAATGGGTGAGCTTCACTTGGATATTATTGTAGACCGTTTGCGTCGCGAGTTTAAGGTAGAGGTTAATCAGGGAGCCCCACAAGTGGAGTACAAAGAGGCGCTTACCAGATCAGCGAGCCATAGAGAGACTTACAAGAAACAATCTGGTGGTCGCGGTAAATTTGGTGATATCGTGTTTGAGATTGAACCTGCAAAAGAAAATGCCGAAGGTAAAATAGACGAAGGTTTACAGTTTGTTAACGCCGTTAAAGGTGGTAACGTTCCTAAAGAATTCATACCTGCGATTGAAAAAGGTTTCCGTGAGGCCATGAGGGCAGGCCCGCTTGCTGGGTTTGAAATGGACAGCATGCGTGTTACCCTTAAGGATGGTTCGTTCCACCCTGTAGATTCTGATGCACTATCTTTTGAACTAGCTGCTAGAATGGGTTATAAAGCTGCTGCAAAGTCTGCAGGAGCCGTTATTTTGGAGCCCATCATGAAACTTGAGGTTATAACACCTGAAGAAAACATGGGTGATATTGTAGGTGACTTAAACCGTCGTCGTGGTCAGATTAATGACATGGGCGATCGTGCAGGTGCAAAAGTTGTAAAAGGGGAAGTACCACTTTCGGAAATGTTTGGTTACGTAACTACGTTGCGTACACTATCTTCTGGTCGTGCAACTTCTACGATGGAATTCTCGCATTATGCCGAAACTCCTTCAAACATAAGTGAAGCTGTAATTGCAGCCTCTAAAGGTACTAACACTTAATTATCAAAAGATGAGTCAAAAAATCAGAATAAAACTAAAATCTTACGATTACAATCTGGTAGATAAATCTGCTGAGAAAATCGTTAAAACGGTAAAGAGTACGGGTGCAGTTGTTACTGGTCCAATTCCCTTGCCTACCCATAAAAAAATCTTTACGGTTTTAAGGTCCCCTCACGTTAACAAAAAAGCACGAGAGCAGTTTCAATTATGTTCTTACAAAAGACTTTTGGATATTTATAGTTCTTCATCCAAAACGATTGATGCTCTTATGAAACTAGAGCTTCCTAGTGGTGTTGAAGTAGAGATTAAAGTGTGATAAGCGAATTCGGTAAATTATATCGGTTATGTTTTGTAAAAGCATAACCGATATAATTTTGAAATAAAATAACTAATAATAATATAAATATGTCTGGGTTAATAGGAAGAAAAATAGGAATGACCAGCATCTATGACGAAAATGGTAAAAATATGCCATGTACGATTATAGAGGCGGGACCTTGTGTTGTTACCCAAGTCAGAACTGAAGAAGTAGACGGTTATACCGCACTTCAACTAGGTTTCGATGACAAATCAGACAAAAATGCTACTAAAGCTGCTCAAGGGCACTTTAAGAAAGCAGGTACTGGTGTTAAGCGAAAAGTAGTTGAGTTCAAAGGTTTTGATGGAACACACAATTTAGGTGATACAGTAACAGTTAGTATTTTTCGTGAAGGAGAATTCATAGATGTGTCTGGTACCACAAAAGGTAAAGGTTTTCAAGGGGTAGTTAAGAGACACGGTTTTGCCGGTGTAGGTCAAGCAACTCACGGACAGCATAATCGCCT
>Ga0222647_1000696_pt1 | contig 12970 bp, 8 predicted proteins | sample AntAcemetagen333_FD_179864 | JGI IMG/M metagenome (GOLD analysis project Ga0222647, IMG submission 179864) | Saline water microbial communities from Ace Lake, Antarctica - #333 | ecosystem: Environmental > Aquatic > Non-marine Saline and Alkaline > Saline | place: Antarctica: Ace Lake | collected...
GGAGAAGCTGCTTTTAATGCAGGATGTGCATCAATAGCAGAAATTGTGGCATAATGTCCAGGATACGAAATTCCCCAAGTCCCAACATTTCCATTATTGTTTTCTACGTTTTTTATCAGCCAATCAATCGTGTCATACGTATCAGAAACTTCATCAGATTCGTTTGCTTTTTTATTCGGTAGGTAAGCACGCATATTATCATAAACGCCTTCACTCATCCACCGTCCACGAACATCTTGATACACCACAATGTTGCCTTCTATCATCAAATGCACATTCGGACTAATTTTAGTTTTCATTTTTCCCTCTCCGTAAGGCGCAGAACTATAAGGAGTTCTTTGCATTAAAATAGGATATTTTGTGCTTTTATCTTTTGGAGTGTAAATTGTTGTGTGAAGCTTAACGCCATCTCTCATGGTAATGTTAACTTCTTTTTTAGTATAGTTATCAATAACGAAAGTGTCTACTTTTTCTACTGTTTCTTCTGTTTTTGAATTACAGTTGATAAAAAAAGTAAAAGAAATAGCAATAAAAAGGAACTTTAAAGTTTGGTTTTTCATGTTGATGCTTGATTAGTTTTTGATAAATCTACGAAACAAAAAAGGGTTACTGAAAAATCTTTTGTTAAAATGAATTTAAATACTAAATAGTAATTTTGTTTCGATAGCAGAATATTAGATTATAATAAAAAAAAGTTAGATAAAACGCTCTTAACTTCTGTGTACGGCGTTGCGCATCTTTGCTTTTAAACCATCCTAAACTTAAACGTAAATAAATTCACCTACAAACAACAGCATCTACTAAAAAATCTTTATTTTTGCAAAATTATGGAGAATACTAAAAGACATCAATTAACAGACTGGTTACCAACTACAAACAAGGAAGTTAAGATTCGTGGTTGGGAAGAATTGGATGTAATTCTATTTAGCGGAGACGCGTATGTAGATCATCCGTCATTTGGACCTGCTGTAATTGGTCGTATTTTAGAAAGTTATGGTTTAAAAGTGGCAATTGTTCCACAACCAAGTGTAACAGATAATCTTCAGGATTTCGAAAAATTAGGAAAACCTCGTTTGTTTTTTGCTGCCACTGGTGGTTGTATGGATCCTATGGTTAGTAATTATACGGCAAGTAAAAAAAGAAGAGACAAAGATGCATATACACCAAATGGTGATATTGGTTTTAGACCAGATTATGCAACCTCGGTATATTCTAAAATATTAAAGGAAAAATTTCCTGATGTTCCTATTTTAATTGGCGGAATTGAAGCTTCTTTAAGACGAGTAACTCATTATGATTACTGGTCTGATAAACTAATGCCAACTATTTTAGAAACCTCTAAAGCAGATATGTTGGTGTACGGAATGGGTGAACAACCTTTGCGTGAAATTGTAGAGCTGTTGCAAAAAGGGGTTCCGTTTTCAAGTTTAAAAAACATCAAACAAACATCTGTTTTAATTGATTTAAATAAGGAAAAGTTACCTGTTGTAAATGATTGGGAAGACGTTACTATTAATTCTCATAAAGCTTGTTTAGTTGATAAAAAGACATTTGCATCAAACTTTAAAGTGATTGAGCAAGAGTCTAATAAATTAAAAGCGCGTAGAATTTTACAAGAAGTTGAAGGAAAAATGTTGGTTATAAATCCGCCTTTTCCAACAATGACAGAGTCGGAAATTGATGCTTCTTTCGATTTACCTTATACGCGTTTACCACATCCAAAATATGATAAACGTGGACCAATTCCTGCGTTTGAAATGATTAAATTTTCTATAAATATTCACAGAGGATGTTTTGGAGGTTGTAGTTTTTGTACTATTTCTGCACATCAAGGAAAATTTATAGCGAGTAGAAGTCAGGAATCTGTTTTAAGAGAAGTTGATAAAGTGGCAAATATGCCAGATTTTAAAGGCTATTTATCGGATATTGGCGGACCATCTGCAAACATGTATCAGATGAAAGGAAAAGTACAATCTATTTGCGATAAATGTGTTGCACCAAGTTGTATTTCGCCAGTAATTTGTTCTAATTTAGATACGTCTCATAAACCTTTAACAGAATTATATCAAGCAGTTGATAAGCATCCGAAGATTAAAAAATCTTTTATTGGAAGCGGAATTCGACATGATATGTTAGTACCTGAATTCAATAAAAATGCAGATCCAAAAGAATTAGATGCCTATACAGAAGAGGTAATGACCAAACATATTTCTGGGCGATTAAAAGTGGCGCCAGAACATACGTCTGATCCTGTTTTAAAATTGATGCGTAAGCCTTCTTTTAAATATTTTCATCTTTTTAAAGAACGTTTTGATAGAATCAATATTAAGAAGAAATTAAATTTACAATTAATACCGTATTTTATTTCTAGTCACCCTGCTAGTGAAGTAGAAGATATGGCAAATTTAGCTGCTGAAACTAAAAACATGGGGTTTCAACTAGAGCAAGTGCAAGGTTTTACACCAACACCAATGACGGTTGCAACTGTAATTTATTATTCTGGTTATCATCCTTATACATTAAAACCAACGAAGACTCCCAAAACAAAAAAGGAGAAAGATGACCAACATAAATTTTTCTTTTGGTACAAAAAAGAAAACAAAGATTGGATTCGTAATACTTTGAATAAAGTTGGTAGACAAGATTTGTTAAGTGTTTTATTACCAGAAAACAGTTCTTGGAAAAAGAATAAAACTTCTCACAAAGTGGCGCAGCATACTTTTGATGACGCGATTCCTTTTAATAAGAGAAAGAATAAGGTTAGTAGAGCTCCTAAAAGCAGAAGGTAATTAGACGTTTTACAATCTAAGGTCTATAATAAAACTTTAAAATACTAAATTATTTTTTCACAGCAATCATCATATGTGGACTAAAAGGTAACAGATATTCCTCATTTTGAGTAAGATTTTGCAACGATTTTAACGTCTTCGATTTTCTCTTATCTAACATATTTGCGAAATATTCGTTGTCTAACCAAATCATTCCTTCTACTGCAAACAGGTTTATAAAGTTGAGGTTTTGCTCTAAAAATTCTGCTTTTAAATCTTGCGGTTTATGGTAAAAGGCATCCGCTAATAAAAAAGGAAAATCTTTTGGTGCATTATGAATTCCTGAGGTGAGTTCTTCTTTGCACATGTCAAAAAATGAGTTTGCATGAATCATTCCGTTCATTAAACCGACAACAGTAGAAGCCGTTGCGTTTATTGCGAATCCTAAAATAATTCCGCCTTTTTTTAAAACTCTTTTTGCTTCTATAATAGCGGCAATTCTGTCTTCTCTCTTTTGTAAATGATATAAAGGTCCGTGAAGGATTACCAAATCTGCAGTTTCATTTTTAAAAGGTAATTTTTTAGCTTCCCCAATTTTAACAGAAAAAGGATTATTTAATTTAATTGCTCTTTTTTCTGCGAGTTTAATATGCTTTAAAACAGGTTCTATCAAATGAACAGAATGCCCTTTTTTAGCTAACCATTCAGCGTATTTTCCTGTTCCACCACCAACATCAATAACTGTAGCCTTTGTAATGGAAATATGAAGTTCTATGAGTTCTTTAATACGTTCAAACTCAAAAATCCCCATTCCTTTCTCAAGCCTGGTTTCTTCGGATGCTTTGTTGTAAAAATCATCTAATTCTTTACTGATGAGCGTTTTCTTTTTCACCTTAATTATTTAAAGGATAAAAGTACTTAAATTAAAGTGAAAATCAGAGACTCATAGCTATGAACAAAGCAATCTCTCAATTATAAAGTAATTAATTGTAAATAAAAGGGTAGATAATATATTCTTGCTTCTATAACAAAGTAACATAATTGGCCTTTTAAATGTGTGTTAAAAAAAGCAAAGGCTCTTTTCTGAGACAAATCGGCAACTTCTTTATCATATTTAGGAGTTTTTTTGTTATGAAACCTTGTAAAGCTGCTCCTCAACGAACATCTCTTATACAAGGATTTAGATCTCTATTTTTACGAATAACAATAATTCTAGGTAATTTTTATGTAGTTCCTTTTAAAATAGAAAATAATCTAATTATTTTTAGTCTTACTTTTCGATATTTGTAATGAATAAATTCTGATTTTGTCTTTGGGCCATTTCACTTAACCATTATCGAATCTATATAATTTCGCGAAATAAAGCTTATGAAGTTAACTAGCGTAATTGCGCTAAGCGCGATAAAGATAATTTTTTAAGAAATGCTTTTCTGTCTATTTTATTGGTAATCACCTTACAAATCAAATACTTATTGATGGAGATTTTCTTTTTTAAGTACTTTTATTTTGTTGAAGTTTATGGGTTATCATCTAAAACAATAGTAGTAAACTGAGAATGAGTGTTTACACAGCTTTTTCTAAAGCAATATAATGGGTCGTATTTTTACTGAATAAAGGAAAAATTTTAATCTCACATTTGTATGGAGTTTTATTTTTTCTGTAATTAATAACAGTTCCTATAAACGGTTTGTTCTCTTTAATTTTTTCTCTAATGCTATCTCTTGTTATTTCACAAGTTTTTGAACCTTGTAAAAATGAAGGTTTCTTTTTAAGAGCGTAGCTTTTATGAAATCCTGTCATTTTTTTGAAACCATCATTTACCCAAATAATTTCTTGTTTTTTATTGGTAAGCACGATTGCTTCAAAATCCTCATTTTTAAAAATACTATCTAAACTTTCATCCCAATTGTATTTAGAGGCAAATTCTTTTACCGTGTTGATATCATTCTCTCTGTTTAAGTGCTTGATTTCAGAAGAAAAATAATCAGCATATAAACCGAAATTTACTAATGGGAATTTTATAGATTCTGAAGTTGTAAGTTCGTCTTCTATAGCATTGTAATTTTCTTTGCTAAGAGAGTTTAGAAACAAGTCTAAACACATCATATTCGACAATTTATTTTTCATGGAACTTTAGTTTTTTTGAAGGGGCTAAATTAGAAAAAAAATGCTCACTAAAATGTTAAAAGATGTACCACAAGTTTTACGGTCTTCTTTATTCTAAATTTCACCAACCAAGTTCTCTACTTTGTTCAAGCTAAGCCTACTAAAATCTGCAGAATTTTGTATTATTTTCTTCCGAATAAAGTTTTGTTAATAATTGTAATTTCACTAATCGTCATTCAAATAGTCTATATAAATACAAGAATAATGATTTTACTTTTCGTTATATTTATCTTTAAAGTTTCTTTTTCCCTTCTGTCTGCAACCCAAGAAATTACTTTAAGATCAGATTTTTTTTGTAAAATCTTTTTTATCCTATTTTTCAATAGTCTCGATTACTAGAAAATCGCTGTCTATAATTATCGTTTATAAACCAATTTTTTATAGAATTTTCTAATATATTTATTTTACATAATTTTAAGTTAATAAATAAGATTGCCATTGATGAATATAAAATTATCTGAAAAAGGGTTTTAATTTTCTGTAGTTAATTTTAATGAATTCAGTAGTTTTGTTTTAAATAAAAAAGTATGAAGAGAAAAGGAATATTAGTTTTATCAGTTTTTGCAATAGTTTTTAGTTTTTCGTCTTGTAAAGTTTCTAAACAGTATGTACAATATGTTTCAAAAAAAGAAAATATTGAAGCACCAAACATAAAAAAAGTTATTGTTATTTCTACAGATAATGTGAGTTTGAGGGAATTTAAAAAAACATTCGATAAAAATTTTCGAGATAACAGTACTTTTTCATTCGATTACCTCGACGAATTTTCTAAAAAAATGAATGTTAGTGCTCTTTTTGCTGATGTTTCAATTGATGCTTCTAGTAAAACATATTCCGCTTTAAATAAAAATGATGCAGATTATGTAATTCATTTTTCTAATTTCGAGATAACAAATAGGGTAGAATCTAGACAAACTGGCGGAATGGGAATGAATGGAATGGGAGGAATGTCAACTACTACAACTTTAGAATATTGTGTTATTACTGTAAAGGTCGAAATTTATGATGCCAAAACGGATAAAGAGATTTTAGATTTTGTAGCCATTGGCGAAGAATCTGTTTTTTTATTTAACTTTACAAAAACGTTTCAAAAAGCGAAAGAAAAATCAATAGATCACATCATTAATTATTTGAAATCTGGACAAACGGAATATAAAATATATTAATTACTTAAAACTTAAAACTTAAAATCTGCACAAAATTTGTGCAGATTTTTGGTAGAAATTAGATTTTAAATTGAATTTTTGATACACAACTTAAACTCATTAATTCTATGCTTAGATATGGCTCAAAAGCGGTAAAAGCGATTTACACAATAGAGCAGAAAAAGCATTGTTGCTCTTTCCCTTACATATTCCTTCTATATTGTCCACCAACTTTAAACAACGCTTCTGTAATTTGTCCTAAAGAACAAACTTTCGTTGCTTCCATTAACTTATCAAATAGATTTTCATTCTGAATTGCTGCTTCTTGTAAAATTGCAATTTGCGCTTCAACATTTTGAATATTTGCTTTATTTAGCTGTTCTTTTGTTTTAATCTGATATTGCTTTTCTTCTTCCGTTGCTCTAATAACTTCTGCTGGTTGCACAGTTGGCGATCCTTTAGAACTCAAAAAAGTATTTACACCAATAATCGGGAATTCACCATTGTGTTTCAACGTTTCATAATACATACTTTCTTCCTGAATTTTAGAACGCTGATACATGGTTTCCATTGCTCCTAAAACACCACCTCTTTCTGTAATTCTATCAAATTCTAATAAAACGGCTTCTTCAACCAAATCTGTTAATTCTTCAATAATGAAAGCACCTTGAATAGGATTTTCATTCTTTGTCAACCCTAATTCTTTGTTGATAATCAATTGAATCGCCATTGCTCTTCTTACAGACTCTTCTGTTGGCGTTGTAATAGCTTCATCATACGCATTTGTATGCAGAGAATTACAGTTATCATTAATTGCGTACAATGCTTGCAACGTAGTTCTAATATCGTTAAAATCGATTTCTTGCGCGTGTAAAGAGCGTCCAGAGGTCTGAATATGATACTTTAACATTTGTGCACGTTCATTTGCACCATATTTATTCTTCATCGCTTTTGCCCAAATTTTACGAGCAACGCGACCGATTACTGCGTATTCTGGATCGATTCCGTTTGAAAAGAAAAACGATAAATTCGGGCCAAATTTATTAATGTCCATTCCGCGAGATAAATAATATTCTACATACGTAAATCCGTTAGATAATGTTAACGCTAATTGGGTAATAGGATTTGCGCCAGCTTCCGCAATATGATATCCAGAGATAGAAACCGAATAAAAGTTTCTAACTTGTTTTTCGATAAAATATTCTTGTACATCACCCATTAAACGCAACGCAAATTCCGTAGAAAAAATACAGGTATTTTGAGCTTGATCTTCTTTTAAAATATCTGCTTGTACCGTTCCTCTAACTTGTGCTAAAGTGTCTTTTTTTATTTGCTGATAAATATCTTTAGGTAAAACCATATCTCCGGTTAAACCTAAAAGCATCAATCCTAAACCATCATTTCCTTCAGGTAAATTTCCTTGATAGGTTGGTTTTTCTAAACCTTTTGAATCATAAATTTCTTTAAACTTTATTTCAATTTCCTTTTCTAATTTGTTTTCTTTAATGTATTTCTCACAATTTTGATCAATCGCCGCATTCATAAAGAAACCTAGTAACATTGGCGCTGGGCCATTAATAGTCATAGAAACCGAGGTCATATGATGTGTTAAATCGAAACCAGAATATAATTTTTTAGCATCATCTAAACAACAAATAGAAACTCCTGCATTTCCAATTTTTCCATAAATATCAGGTCTGTGTCCTGGGTCATTTCCATATAAAGTAACAGAATCAAAAGCCGTTGATAAACGCTTTGCGTCCATTCCTAAACTCACATAATGAAACCTACGATTTGTTCTTTCTGGCCCGCCCTCACCAGCAAACATTCTTGTTGGGTCTTCTCCTGTTCTTTTAAATGGATACAAACCTGCCGTATATGGGAATTCTCCTGGAACGTTTTCTTGCAAATTCCAACGTAATAAATCTCCCCAAGCTTCGTATTTTGGTAAACTTATTTTAGGTATTTGTGAGTGCGATAAAGATTCTGAATGCGTTTCAATATTGATTTCTTTTTCACGAACTTTAAAGGTATAAATAGGATTTTTATATTTCTGAACCTTTTCTTGCCAGTTTAAAATAACTTCCCAATTATAGGGATCAAAATTCATTTTTATTTTCTCGAATTGAGCTAATAAAAGTTTCACAAATGCAATGTCATCTTTATCTATTTCTGCGGATAAAATTTCATCAGAATACAAACCTATTTTTGTAAGAAGCGGTTGTGTCGTTTCACTAATAATTACCGAAAGAATCGTTTGATAAATTCCATATAATTTTTGAGCAACTACAACTTGTTCAGTAACTTTTTTGTCATAAGCTCTGTTGTTTTCTGCAATTTCTGATAAATAACGCACTCTTGCCGGCGGAATTACAAATATCTTTTCAGACATTTCTTTGGTAATTTCCATGGTTGATTTTAAATCAGTACCTGTTTTTTCAACCAATTTGTCCATGATACTTTTGTACAAAGTATTCATTCCTGGATCATTAAATTGTGATGCAATTGTGCCATAAACAGGCAAATCATCTTGATGAATATGCCATAAATTGTTATTACGCATGTATTGCTTTTTTACATCTCTAACCGCGTCTAAAGCACCTCTTTTATCAAATTTATTAATCGCAACCAAATCAGCAAAATCAAGCATGTCAATTTTTTCTAATTGCGTTGCTGCACCAAATTCTGGAGTCATTACATATAAAGAGGTATCAGAATGTTCTATAATTTCGGTATCCGATTGCCCGATTCCAGAAGTCTCTAAAATAATTAAATCGAATTCTGCCGCTTTTAAAACCTGAATGGCTTCATTTACATATTTTGACAATGCTAAATTAGATTGGCGAGTTGCCAAAGAACGCATGTAAACTTTAGGGTTGTTAATTGCATTCATTCTAATTCGATCTCCTAAAAGTGCGCCACCTGTTTTTCTTTTTGAGGGATCTACAGAAATCAATCCAATTGTTTTTTTAGGAAAATCAATTAAAAAGCGTCTAACTAATTCATCCACTAAAGACGATTTTCCTGCACCACCAGTTCCTGTTATTCCTAAAACCGGAGTAGAAGTTACTGTTGATTTCTCTACAGAAGAAAAAAGTGTATCGAATTCTTCATGCTGATTTTCTGCAAAAGAGATTAACCTAGCAATTGTATTGATGTTTTTTTCTTTTAAAGAATCTGTGATTTTTTTACCTTTTGGAAGTATTAACGCTGGACTTGGAAAATCTGATTGTTGCACCAAATCATTAATCATTCCTTGCAAACCAAGGGCACGACCATCATCCGGAGAATAAATTCTGGTAATTCCGTACTCCATTAAATCCTTAATTTCTTCAGGCAGAATTACACCACCACCACCAGCAAAAATCTTGATATGTCCGGCGCCTCTTTCTTGCAATAAATCGTACATATATTTAAAATACTCATTATGACCTCCTTGATAAGAAGTCATTGCAATGGCATTTACGTCTTCTTGAATGGCACAATTAACCACTTCTTCAACACTTCTATCATGTCCTAAATGAATGACTTCAACCCCGGTAGATTGAATAATTCTACGCATAATATTAATGGCAGCATCATGACCATCAAAAAGTGAAGCAGCAGTTACAATTCGTACTTTATGTTGAGGCTTGTAGGGTGTAATTTGTTCCATTCGTAATAAAAGTTATGTTTTAAGCTTGCAATTTACGAAAATCTTAAAAAATACTGTAAATCTTTATTGTTTTTAAAATTAAATTTCTAAAAAAGAAATATATTTGTTTAACAATACTTAAAAACGAACGTTTTATGACTTTCAAAGAGCAAATTCAACAAGGAATTCCGGCTATTTTACCTTCAAAAAAAGACTATGATATTTCTATAAATCACGCACCAAAAAGAAAAGAAATATTATCTGCGGATGAAAAAAAATTAGCCTTAAGAAATGCGTTGCGCTATTTTGAGGCAAAACATCATGCTGAATTATTGCCAGAATTTGTTGATGAGTTAGAGAAATACGGCCGAATTTATATGTACAGATTTAGACCAACTTATAAAATGTATGCAAGAGATATTGCAGAGTATCCGGGTAAATCTGAACAAGCAAAGGCAATTATGTTAATGATTCAGAATAATTTGGATTACGCAGTTGCCCAACATCCACATGAATTAATTACCTACGGAGGTAACGGAGCTGTTTTTCAAAATTGGGCACAGTATTTAGTTACGATGAAGTATTTATCAGAAATGACGAATAAACAGACCTTAACGATGTATTCTGGGCATCCAATGGGGTTGTTTCCATCCAACAAAAATGCGCCAAGAGTTGTGGTTACTAACGGAATGGTAATTCCGAATTACTCAAAGCCAGATGATTGGGAAAAAATGAATGCGTTGGGAGTTTCTCAATACGGTCAAATGACAGCTGGGAGTTATATGTATATCGGGCCACAAGGAATTGTTCATGGAACAACAATTACAGTTTTAAACGCTTTTAGAAAAATAAATAAAGAACCAAAAGGAAATTTATTTGTGACATCTGGTTTGGGCGGAATGTCTGGTGCACAACCAAAAGCAGGAAATATTGCGGGTTGTATTACCGTTTGTGCTGAGGTTAATGCGAAAATTACAGAAATTAGATTACAACAAGGTTGGATTGATGAAAAAATCACTGATTTAGACAAATTAGTAGCAAGAGTAAAAGTAGCAAAAGAAAACAAAGAAATTGTTTCTATCGCTTATTTGGGAAACATTGTAGAGGTTTGGGAAAAGTTTGATACAGAAAATGTGCATGTAGATTTAGGTTCAGATCAAACTTCATTGCACAATCCTTGGGCTGGAGGTTATTATCCAGCCGATACTTCTTTTGAAGATGCGAATATAATGATGGCTGAACATCCGAAGAAATTTAAAGAAAAAATTCAGGAAACGCTACGAAGACATGCAAACGCTATTAATAAACATACTGCAAAAGGAACGTATTTTTTCGATTACGGAAATGCATTTTTATTAGAAGCGAGTAGAGCAGGAGCAGATGTAATGGCAGAAAACAAAATTGATTTTAAATATTCTAGTTATGTGCAAGACATTATGGGGCCAATGTGTTTTGATTACGGATTTGGACCTTTTAGATGGGTTTGTGCTTCGGGTAAATCAGAAGATTTAGCCAAAACCGATAAGATTGCTTGTGAAGTTTTAGAGAAGATAAAGAAAAATTCACCCGAAGAAATTCAGCAACAAATGGCGGATAATATTCAATGGATAAAAGGTGCTCAAGAAAATAAATTGGTAGTTGGTTCTCAAGCAAGAATTTTATATGCGGATGCAGAAGGAAGAATAAAAATTGCAAAAGCGTTTAATAAAGCTATTAAAAAAGGAGAAATTGGCTCAATTGTTTTAGGTAGAGATCATCATGATGTTTCTGGTACAGATTCTCCGTATCGAGAAACATCTAATATTTACGATGGTTCTAAATTTACGGCAGATATGGCGATCCAAAATGTTATAGGCGATAGTTTTAGAGGAGCAACATGGGTATCAATACATAATGGCGGTGGCGTTGGTTGGGGAGAAGTAATTAATGGTGGATTTGGCATGCTTCTTGATGGATCTAAGTCAGCGTCAAAACGTTTAGAATCAATGCTTTTTTGGGATGTAAACAACGGAATTTCAAGAAGAAGTTGGGCAAGAAATAAAGAAGCCGTTTTTGCAATTAAAAGAGCCATGAAAGCTGAAAAAAAATTGCAAGTAACACTTCCTAATATGGTTAACGATAAACTTATAGATTCAATAAACTAAAATAATTAATTATGAAAAATTTTGCTCTTTTTGTATGTAGTGTAGTTTTATTAACTTCTTGTAACGCTGTAAAGGTAGTTACAGATTATGACGCCAACGCCGATTTAAATAGTTACAAAACTTTTGCTTTTTATAAGCCAGGAATAGATAAAGCTGCTATTTCGGACATAGATAAGAAACGTGTTTTAAGAGCAATTGAATCAGAATTATTGGCAAAAGGATTTTTGAAATCCGAAAACCCAGATATGTTGGTTAGTTTTTTTACCAAATCTAGAGAACGTGTAAACGTAAACCAAAACAATACAGGTTTTGGATGGGGTTGGGGAATGGGCTGGAATCCTTGGATGATGAATGGTATGAATAATAACGTAAATGTATCTCAATATACCGAAGGAACCTTGTTTGTAGATTTTATTGATAAAGAAAAGAAAGAATTAGTTTGGCAAGGAATAGGAACAGGAGCTTTAAAAATAGAGCACAGAGAAAAGAAAGAAGCTAGAATTAAGGAATTTGTAAAAGAAATTATTTCTAGATTTCCACCAGAAGAAAAAAAGTAAAAAAAAATTTAAGTATAAAAAAACTCCAAAATTATATTAATTTTGGAGTTTTTTGTTTTTATTATTTTAAAAGTCTAGCTAATATTTGCAGACTTTACAGTTTTTATAATTCTACCTGCTATTTTATAAGGATCACCATTAGATGCAGGTCTTCTATCTTCTAGCCAGCCTTTCCAACCTTTTTGAACTGCAATAATTGGAATTCTAATTGAAGCGCCTCTATCTGAAACACCCCAAGAGAAATCATGAATAGAAGCAGTTTCATGCAAACCTGTTAAACGTTGATCATTAAACTCACCGTAAACAGCAATATGTTCTTTTACAACCGGTCTAAAAGCTTCACAAATTTTAGCATACGTATCTTTATCCCCACAAGTTCTTAAAACTGAATTGGAGAAGTTAGCGTGCATGCCAGAGCCATTCCAGTCCATATCTTTTCCTAACGGTTTTGGATGATAATCAATATAATAACCATATTGTTCTGTTAATCTATCTAATAAATAACGAGCAATCCAGATTTCGTCACCTGCTTTTTTAGCGCCTTTTGCAAATAATT
>Ga0222647_1000700_pt1 | contig 12847 bp, 8 predicted proteins | sample AntAcemetagen333_FD_179864 | JGI IMG/M metagenome (GOLD analysis project Ga0222647, IMG submission 179864) | Saline water microbial communities from Ace Lake, Antarctica - #333 | ecosystem: Environmental > Aquatic > Non-marine Saline and Alkaline > Saline | place: Antarctica: Ace Lake | collected...
CCCGCTTCCTTCTCTGTTAAAGGGCTGCAAATGTAAAACAAATTTTAAACCACGCCAACCTTTTTTCAAAAAAAAACCCACTCTGATCTCTCAGAGTGGGTTTTAGTGAATCTATATTACAGTAACTAGTCTAAGAGAACAACCTTTTCAGCATCTATTAAGCCTCCTTCAGATGAATACAATAACGCAGTATAAAGACCCGGGAGAAATTCAGATACGCTAACTTCAAAGTGAGTATCTAACACATTTGACTTATAAACGACTTGACCAATGGAGTTAATAAGACTAAATTTAAGATTAGATTGATCAAGTAAAACGTCATTTGAGATATTAACCTCAAAGTATTGAATATCAACAGGATTTGGAAAAACCGAAATAATATTCGACAAATATGTTCTGTCCCTAACCTGTTCAAAACGCTCAGTACTTTCAGTTTCCATCTTCATACCTACTATACTCTTACCCCCTTCGTTTACTATTCCTATTTGAGATAAAACACTTTCATTTGACAACAAATAATCATCAAGATCATTGAACTTCTCTGCTCTCGAACAAGGGTTACAACCACCATTATCATTATCATCATCATTATCATCATCATCATCATCATCGTCATTATTTCCATGTTCTGGAGTACCATACTTTATCCCAGATCCTATATTGAAACTAGAAGCATTTCTGGGACCACAATAAATCTCACTCTGTAATGAAGGAAATAAAGGTCTAATAGGGCCGGTCAACTGAGAATAATAAATAGGAGCTTTAAGCAAATAATCAATGGAAGTAGGATTTATATCCGAATAGTCTAATGCTATATCTGACCATATTCCACCAGACTGAATCAAACCAGAATACAAACCATTATCTACCAAAGTAACATCATTCATTGCCGGAATCTCCTCCATGGTAAATGGATCTAAAAAACCAATCTTATTTAGATTAGTTGTTTTTATAGAATTGTTAAATGTCCCAGAAAAACTATTGAGATGAATTCTTGTATTATCATTTGGTGCATTTACATTATCCTCTAAAAAAACCCCCTTGAATATACCCCAATCATTTGAAGTGTACAACTGTGATCCAGGACCTAGATTTAGCCAAGAATTAAAATTAAATGGATGATTAAAATTATTATTATATATCAAACTTTTTACTCCATACAAAAGACTATTTACATTGTTATCAATATATGGATCCTCTATGTGAGCAAAAACGGGTGTACCTGCAGGATGCACTCTAGAACTATAGCTTGGGTTAGCATTGTATTCATTAACATAAATTATATTATATGTGCTAATAAAAGAATTTTCTCCAATATAATAACCACAACTATTTTTACTATGGACTCCTTTTAGTGAGTAAATAAGTCCATCACTAAAATTATCATTAAATTCTATAAAGTTTCCATAAATATGTGTATTAAAATCATTCTGAAAACCAATTGCTTGAGTAACATTAATAAACTCATTATTTAAAATATAATTACTAATTTCTAGATTACTTAGATTATCAAATTTTACTCCCTCTTCAAGATTGATAAACTGAGAGACTCTCATACTAGGAATATTACATGGTGAAATTACGTTCGTATTATAAAGCCCCGCATCAGAGGGCTGAACAACAATACGACTGTCTATACTATGAATCCCATAACCCTTGTACTTAATAGAAAGATTAAGTGCGGCAACATCCAATTTATTCTCAAACTTATTCCCTATTAAAGGAATAATTCGTTTGTTATTTTTTTCGACAAAAATTCCATTCATAAAACCACTTCCTTCATAAACCTCATCACAAATAAAGTCACAATTAACAACTAAACTTGCAGTTGGGTGATCCACATATGGTAGCATTCTAATACCCAAACCATTGTTTAAAAACGTAGCATCAAAAGCACTCAATCTTCCACCGCCAGAGTTTAAAATAGAAATATCACCAATAGAAACACCTACTTCTGCATACTCGATAAGACCACCGTTCATAATTATACGCCCGTGTGGAGAACCATTCCCATTAGGTAATAAGGCATCTCCTAGCAATGTTATACCACCCCAACGTTTTTTCTCTTTACACATAGCTGTAAGAACTGCAGTAGGATGAATCATCAGTAATGCACCTGGCTCTACAATTAAATTTACTCCTTCTGCGAAATGAACCTTACCAATAATATCTAACTGAGAACCCGAACTTATAGTCACATCTTTGCCCACAAAATGAATGTTATCCCAGACTTCAGACCCTGATACAATACTCGGAATATCTAAACCATTTAGGTACCTCATAATATTATTCGCATTTACTGCACCAGCACCTAGTTTGTTGTGCCAGCCTTTGCCTGGAATGTCATCATTTATTTGAGTTGCTGTTTCTTTCATGATATCTTCCATCTGATCAGGAGTCAAACAAGGGTTCTCAGACAACATCAAAGCAAAAACACCTGCTACTATAGGTGAGGACATTGAAGTGCCTCCGGTTTTTGACATCTCATCTAAACTGTTATCATCAGGATATTGGCGATTAATAGCAGGTATATATCGACCTGGAGCACAGATATCAATCTCAGTGTTATAAACAAAAGTTGCTTGACCACCTTGTTCGAAATTATTATCGGCGTTCAGACCCGAAACTGAGACTACATTAGCAAGTGAAGCTGGATATATTTTATCTTCAGTATTTGTTACTCCCATTTGTGCCGCAGTGTTACCTGCTGCAGCACAGTAAATTATACCCTTCTGTCTTAGCTCCCCCAAAATATTTTCAATCAAAGAATTAAGAACTCCAAAATCATTACCACCACCAAGGCCTTGACTGTGTGAAATAACCCGAATACCTGGAAACAAGCCGTCATTCACATCTTTAAGAAACTGATAGAGCCCCGAAACTGGAGTTCCATTAGAAGTACCACTTAGACCCGAAAGGTTAACAACAATTGCCTTTGAATTAGGAGCTGATCCAAAGCCAAAGCGACCGTTATTTGCTAAACCAACTGCCATTGCTGCTGTATAAGTTACATGATCATCACTATTCGAAACTCCTAAATTTGGAGCTGGAAACTGATTAATCTGAGAGTATGAAGTTGAATTACTTTTATTTTGTTTGTAAACAGTTACGACTTGATTATTGGCTGATGGATGTGGAAAAGGGAACAAGTCTGGAGAATTCCTAGGAAAACCGGACTCAATAATAGCAATGACCGGTGATGCCTCTCCTTCGGTATAATCCCAAGCTTCAGTAATACCTGTATTGTCCTTGTAGTGCTTCTTAAGTAAACTCTGATAGTCTGATCCCGATGTGCCGGTTGCTGTAAACTCAGATGGATCACCTACATCCGTAAGAATTGGCTCTTCAAATATTGCATTAATAAAACCATAATTCATGAGAGCTGTCTCAAAGCCTGAGACATCTGGACTATCAATATTAGTGACGTAGAACCCACCAGCACCATTACTGGAATGCCTAAAAACACGAACAAAGTCAGCAACGCTGTATTGGCCTAATACCTGTAGAAATCCCACAGGAGAAACTTGGTTTCCTGGCGAACTTGTACCGTACTGCTGACAGTTATACATTTCAGCAGTATCACTACATGAAATAATTACAGGTACAATTTGACAATTTGCGGAAATTGAATAAAAAAGAAATAAAGTTAAAGCTAGTTTTTTAATTATGTTTAATATTTTCATTATCCGAAATTAGTCATTTTATTGACATAAAAAAATCCACTCTGAGAGATCAGAGTGGATTTTTGTGAAATTATAGCTAGCTTACTTTACTTGCATCTTCTTAGTAACACTATGATCTTCAGTGCTAATAGTATAAAAATACATTCCTGTAGTAAGTCCATTTCCATCTATTGTAATAGTATGGTTTCCAGCTCCCATTACACCTAAATTTCCTTGATTTAATACATTTCCTAATATATCTGTAACAGTAAGGTTCACATCAGATCCACTTCTAAGATAGATAATAGCCTCAGTAGAACCACTGAAAGGATTTGGTTGATTTTGACTAACAACAAATACTTCTGCAGACTTTTCTAAATCTTCAGCACCTGCTAAGTTTTGACCTATTACATCTCCTAAGATATCTGTAATTGGCAATGCAGCATAGTGAATTCTATTTACATCATTTGGGTGTGTACCTGCAGCTGCAGAGTGATTCTGAAGTGCCGTACCTGGAGTAGCATCTTGTTGCCACATTACGTGCAAGAAGTCGTTTGCCATCTTGGCAGCACAGGGGAAAGTACATTCTTCTGTACGATCCTGTGTCACATTTTGAGGACCATTCCAGTTTTCTCCTCCATCTGTAGAGTAAGAGATGTGTATGTCTCTAAAGTTAGCATTCAAAAAGTGTGTAACTCCTTCTACTGGTGCAGAGTATACTACAAATAGATTTCCACTAGCATCCATACTAGCAGAAGGCATAGTCACTAATGAAGTCGCTCCTGTACGAGCTGCCGATAATGGGTTGTTTGCTGCTGGAATATTTCCATCTGCATCCAGAGCAGTATATGTCTCTACGTTCACATCCAGAGTTCCATCTTCATTCATATCTATCATAGCTCCTGCAGGTCTATCTTCGGTATCACCTTCTTTCCAGTGTCTAAGCGAAGATTGTGCTGGGAAGAAATTTACAACGGTATCTGAAGCATCCTCCGGGTTCAATACACCCAACACTCGGCCTAACCCCCAAAACGCGTGAACATCTCCAGAAGCATCGATCATCACATCTACAGATCCATCATTTGTATACATAGTATCTCCAGACAAGAACATTTCTGCAGCAGCTCTTGCACCTTTGTATGGTAGTTTGTCAACATCTGTATAAGTCCAATTCTGACCATCATCTGTAGACTTCCATAAAGATACTGGATCTCCAAGACCACCGATAAGTATAGCGATAATAGAATCTCTAGCATCTATAGCATAGGTATCTCCACCACCTTGGATATACAAACTTGAATCATACCCTGGAAGCAACATGTGCTCTACTTCAGAAGTATCTCCACTTACACTCCACCTACTATACGTAGTAGGACTGCTTACACCATTTATAGTTACTACAGGCACGTCACTTTCTTCATTCTCCCAATAGTTTGAAATCGTATGTACTTTGTCATTGGAAGCTACACTTCTATTCCAGATAGGAACTCTATTTACGTTCACTGCTGTCTCATCATCTAATCGAGCTGGCGTACTGGTGAAATTTATAGAGCCTTTCGTATCATTTTTAGAAGCTACGAAACCACCTGTACTTGACTCGTGTGCCATTACTAATTCTGATCCGTCATCTAATAACATAATAGAAGGCCATCCTGTTCTGCCTTCTGTTTCTATTTTATCCGCTCTACTGGCATACCAATCTGCACCGTCATTGTAGTTATATCCTGTACCTCTACCTGGGTAGCCCGTACCTGCATCTGGACTGCCTGTCCACACTGCTGAGATAGTGCCATCAGCGTGTAATATAATTCTACGACCTGGACTAGAGTTAGTCTGAAGATCATAGTAAGTTTCGCCCAACTGTACATAAGTATAGTTTTTATCCTTTTTCTTCTTTACATCAACAGATGACTCACCAGGTACTCTTCCAGACAATATCTCTTGATCAATGGCTTGGACTTTTTGCCCCACCTCAGTGTAATTGTCTGCACCTATTACTTTGAGTTCTTTTACCGAACTCTGAGCGAAAAGCAGAAATGGTGAAACCATTAAAAATGTTAGTAATGTTTTTTTCATTTGTATTTTTTTAATAATATTCGGCAAATTAAAGAATATTTAGAGAATCTTAAGAATAATTCCCTAATCATAATGTAAAAGTTTACTAAAGGCTCAATATTTTGAGGATTGTCTCCTGAAAAAGAGAAACTTGATCACCAGTATTCTCTTTTATGCCTTTAAACTTTAAATCACAATCATTGATGCAGTCCATCGCTGATACTATCTTCTTACCCCCGTAGTTTCTGGCTGCTTCTCTATACTCACTCATAGCGAAAAAAGGTATACCCACAGCACTCATTATCTCCTTATCTGTGCTGCGTGTCATACTCTGCACTATGGATACCTTGCGGAAATAACCGTACAAAGTAGCATTGAGTACTACGAGCGGGTACTCTTTAGTATGTGCAGTGAAGTAATTTAATATCTCCACTACCTCTGTTCTCCTCTTTTGAGCTAGGGCTTTTTGTAAACCAAAGATATTGTACTTTTTATTGATCCCTACATACTTTTGGATATGGTCTTCTCGGATCTTACTCCCCTTTTCTATATTGGAAAAAACCTTATCCAATTCTTGAAATATCAAAGAAACTCTGGCTGCACTATTTTCCACTAGCAGGTGTAGTGGTTTAGGCTCTATGTCGTACCCTTTTTCTTGGATATAGCTGTGTACTACCTGTATCACATCTTTCTCTGCTATAGGATCTGCATTAAAGACTCTTCCTGATGCTGCAAATGCTTTAGCTAATTTTCGATTAGAAGGTATTTTTTTACCTGGATGATACCATACGAGTACAGTACTAGGAACAGGATTTTTAATATACTCCTCCATCTCATCTGGCTTACGACAGTACTGAGCTTCTTTATACACTATGAGCTGCTTATCTGCCATCATAGGAAACCTGCGAGCTAGGTTTACCAGCTCACTCGCTTCCGTCTCTTTACCATAAAATGTATGATGGTTAAAACTAGCCGTAGCTGGATCTACTACTTTCTCTTCTATTTTATCTAAGAGTTGCTCCAAGAAACGGTACTCCTCTCCCTGAAGAAGATAGACAGGCAGTATCTCTCCCTGCTCTAGTTGTTGCATTAATGCATTGAAATCACTGTACGAACTACTACCTTTGGCCATATTAATATTAGAATACGGTGCAATTAAACTTCGAAAAGTTTAACTTTCAAATAAAATCAGATAATAATGATAAGAATGAGATCTATGATATCGTTCGAAAAAAATATATAGCTCTCACTCCAGAGGAGTGGGTAAGACAGCACGTGTTACACCAGCTGATAAAAAATGGTTTTGCGGCAGGCAGAATGAGTATCGAAAAAACACTGCCAAACAGTAAGAAAAGATACGATATAATCTACTATAATAGAGAAGGAACACCTGAAATATTAATAGAGTGCAAAGCACCTTCGGTAGCCATAACACAAAAAACAATAAACCAAGTAGCAGGGTATATCACTCTCCAAAACGTAGAAAAAATAATACTTACTAATGGGCTGTCTCACTACTACATAGAACGTGGAGAAAATGGGCTACACATCCACAATAAATTCCCACTTTTTACTCTGAAATAAAAAGCGTTTTTTTGCCGTAAAATTAGAAGAAATGGCAATACTCATCATTATAGTGTTCGTACTAGGCTATGCAGCTATAGCCTTCGAGCATCCACTCAAAATAGATAAGGCGGCAAGTGCACTGATAACTGGTATGGTATGCTGGGCTATTTATGTATTTTCTATATCAGGAAATCCGAATATGATAGACATTATCGAATATGGTAGTGTATACGTAAACAACTTCCTAAACGGGGCCGATCATGAACACCTACCGCATGTGGGTGGACTCTATCATCACCTATTTGATATAGCTAACATCCTCTTCTTCCTTATGGGTGCAATGACTATAGTAGAGCTAGTAGATGCTCACGAAGGTTTTGCAGTAATCACCGATAGAATAAAGACTAAAAACATCACTAAACTCCTGTGGATTATATGTATTCTCACCTTCTTCTTCTCAGCAGCTTTAGATAACCTGACTACTACCATAGTAATGGTATCGCTGCTTCGTAAGTTAGTAAAAGACCAAAAGACACGATGGATGTTTGTCGGTATGGTAGTAGTAGCTGCAAATGCTGGTGGTGCCTGGTCACCTATAGGTGATGTCACCACCACTATGCTTTGGATAAAAGGCCAATTACCTAATGTCCAAAACATAATAGTAGATTTAATAATCCCAAGTATGGTAGCATTATTAGTACCATTGACCATACTTAGTTTCACCTTCAAAGGGGAAGTAGAACGACCATTGAAACAAGAAAACGCAGATCATTATCTTAAACCTACCACCTCAGGAGAACGTATTTTTGTTTTCATCCTTGGTTTAGCAGGACTAGTTTTTGTACCTTTCTTTAAGACAATTACCCATCTCCCCCCTTTTATGGGAATGATGCTAAGTTTAGGTATCATATGGACCGTAACAGAAATCATGCATAAGGGTAAAAGCAAATCTGAGAAACACCCCCTTTCTGTAATTGGGGTTCTACAAAAAATAGATACGGCAAGTGTCCTTTTCTTCTTAGGAATACTAATGGCGGTAGCTGCTTTACAAGAATTTGGTCATCTAAGAACTGCAGCAATGGCACTGGATAATGCTTTCGGTGGAGATATATTCTCTATCAATGTAGTGATAGGACTACTATCCAGTATAGTAGATAATGTACCTCTAGTAGCTGCCGCTCAAGGGATGTATGACATTGCTCCATCTGGCGAATTCGCTGCTAACGGTCACTTCTGGGAATTACTAGCCTACTGTGCGGGTACTGGAGGTAGTGCACTTATCATAGGTTCTGCTGCTGGTGTAGCCGCTATGGGATTAGAGAAAATAGACTTTATGTGGTACCTCAAGAAAATCAGTTGGCTAGCCGTGATAGGTTATTTTGCGGGAGCAGCAACATTTTATTTTATGCATTTATGATAGACGGCAAAAAAGTAGTAGTAGTTTTTCCAGCGTATAACGCTGCTAAAACACTTGAGAAGACATACAAAGAACTTCCTTTTGACATCGTGGATGAAACCATACTCGTAGATGATGCTAGTAAGGATGATACCGCAGCTTTAGCTAAACGCATAGGGGTAAACCACGTAATAGTGCATGATAACAATCGGGGATACGGCGGTAACCAAAAAAGCTGCTACAATAAAGCCATAGAAGTAGGTGCTGATATAGTGATAATGGTACACCCAGACTACCAATACACTCCATTACTAGTGAAGAGTATGTGCAGCATCATAGCCAATGGTGTATTTCCTGCTGTATACGCTAGCCGTATATTGGGTAAAGGAGCGCTGAAAGGTGGAATGCCTTGGTATAAGTACGTTGCCAATAGAATCCTAACCTTGTTCCAAAACATACTGATCAATCAGAAACTAAGCGAGTATCACACAGGCTATAGAGCTTTTGACACTCGAATATTTGACAAGATAGACATCGAGAAAAATTCTGACGATTTTGTATTTGATAATCAGATGACTGCTCAGGTATTCTTCGCAGATTTCGAAATAGGAGAAGTGACTTGTCCTACTAAGTATTTTGACGACGCAAGCTCTATTAACCTAAAGAGAAGCTCTATCTATGGACTAGGCGTATTGCTCGTATCCATTCAATATAGATTAGCTAAATGGGGAGTCAGTAAATTTGGAATCTTCGAGCTAAAGAATTAAGATCAACCGTAATTTACTCTAAACTCCTCTACTGACAGTATTTTAAAAGGTAGTCCAGGCCTACTTCCTGAGAATTTTTCCAGTATTTACACGCATCTTCCTTATTACCAAGTCGATACTCTGCTATGCCTAAATTAAAGTAAGTAAGTTTGGTATCTGTGTGCATATAAAGAATAGCTTTTTTGAAGTCTAACTGTGCTTTCTTATATTCTTCTAACTGTATATAGAAAAACCCTCTATCAAAATAATAGGTCGGATCATCTGTTTTTACTTCGATAGCTTTGGTATAATCATTAATAGCTAAACTATACTCAGACTGACGTGCATAGCATTCTCCTCTCATTATATATGCTTCATGATCATCCTCATTAGCCATTAGATATATATTTAAATCCTGAAGTGCACGATTAAAGGAACCAAACTCATAGTGGTATTTCCCCCTTAAAAAATACGCTTCCATAAAAGTAGGCAACCTATTTATACAAGCATCTAAGTCTCCTATAGAACCAACTGTATCCTTCATAAGGTACTTCACTCTAGCTCTCTGTATAAGCTCACTAGGTCCATTAGCCTCTAACGTAGCTATCTTTTCCATATCTGAAAAGGCTTCTTGATGCATAGAGTTTTTCACCTCTATATCGAGTCGAGATAGGTACCCATTGATATCCGTAGGGTTTAATAGTATGTACATATTCAGATCATTTAGAGCTTTTTGCTGCTCACCTAGTGCCATAAATACATATGCTCTATTGTAAAATGCATCCCCTACTCCTGGATCTACTTTGATACATTGACTCAGGTCTTTTAATGCTCTATTGTGCTGCTCTAGCTGAGCAAATACGCTTCCTCTACCCCAATATGCCTCTGCGAGATTAGGATTTTTTACTATTGCAGAATCAAAATCTTTGATGGCACCAAGCATGTTACCCTCTTCAAACTTATCTATGCCTGCATTGTAATAAGTTAACGCATCTTGAGCTGTGGCTGTATAAAAGCCTAATACGAATAATAAACTAAAAATAAACTTCATGTTATCTACTGCAATAATATTTTCTGATACTGTAAGAACTGTAACGACATATCCACTACTTCTCTAAACGAGCCAAATTAGTAAACAGTATAGCTTACGGAGAAGCAAGTAAAGTATCTTTTTTAGTCTTACCAAATGTATATACTGTGAGGTCATACTTAAAAGTCTTCTTAGATATAAGCGAATGCTCCTTCCCTATAAACTCCAAAATTCCATTTTGCGGATATGAAGTAAGAGCAGCTACATCTATATAAATAACTTCTTCTCCTATCAGACTGGCAGCTACTTCCTCTTTATTATATACAGGATATATACTCAGAGCTTTCATATTAGCAGACACCTCACTTACCTGCTTAAATCTATCTCTATCATAATGATACAGATAGGTAAGCCACGTATAAGGAGGACAGATAAATATAGGAGTGTCTGGTTTTTTTTGTGCACGGACGTGGGCAGCTACATTATCAAACTCAGAATGATCCGTAGTACTCACACTAAACGATCCTATCATGCTCACTAGTAAAATAGATAAAACTAAGTACTGCTTCCAGTTGCTAAATAAATAAATAGCAGCTACTGCTACTAGTATATAAAACGCCGGCATAGTATGGGCTAAGTATCGGTCTAAAAATATGGGAACCTTGAAGGACACCACATAAAATGTCATCACTGAGAGTACAAACCAAATCACCACATAATAACGAATATTGGCCTGGCGTCTCTGTCTTAGCACGTAGTAGAGTAATGTAGCTACTACCGTGAACACAAAAAAGTACGTGTATAACTTCAATGCGGTAAGCTTCCATATCACGGGCATGGGTATGAATACAGAAAGACTGGTAAGATAAAATAACACCAAAAATGAGAATCCAAGATAGCGAAACTTCTTAGCGTCTCCACACACCGTGTAAATGTACTTTCCTACTGCACTATAGAGTACTGTTACTATCAAGAAATACACCACCCTACTCTTATTACAATACAAGAAAACTATATCATGAAGATGACCTAGATTCTCTACGGGTTTGATCCAAGTACCCATAGCTACAGAGTCCGTGAACCGTACAATGATTTCCGGGATATAAGGAGATAAAAGAACTGAAAACCCTAAAATGCTATACAGGTAATGCTTGCGAAAGGTAGCATTATCAAAATACACAAACAGCAACACTGGAATCTGGAATAAGACAACAAATAGCCCAAAGTAGTGGGTATATGCTAATAAGGCATACAGAAAACTGAGTACTACAAAGTACTTTTTACGGTCTGGAGACGAGATAGCTTTATGTACTAAATAAACAGATATCACAGTAAGCATGGCCAGCAGTGAGTATGCACGAGCCTCGTGTAAGAAGTAAATGTAATAATTAGAAAACCCTACAAGTGCCATCACGAGTAATGAACTCAGATGAGAACCAAATAACCTGCATATCCGATAGACGAAAACCAATAGCACCAAACTGAAAATATAGGAGGGAAAACGCACCGCTACTGGAGAGACACCAAAGAGGTCAATCCAATAATGCAACACTATTTCAAAAAGCGGAGGATTATTACCTCCTCTTAGTGCTGTAATAATATCAGCTATACCGTTTTGAGCAGTAAAAATAGAGAATGGCTCATCTCCTCCTACTGGCGATGCCGAAAGAGATAAGTAACCTACAAAGGCTAATATAGCCCACACAATATAAAAGCTAAACTTATCGATAACTATCTTTGTCATTCTACGCCATCAAATCAACGCTTTTATTTATGTATTTGCAAAAAATTATTTTAGAATACGTATCATTGAAAGAAGTAATACGAAGTGAACATCTTAACCAAAAAAGAAAATAAACTCTTCCTTATACTCGGAGGTTTTTTCATAGCCAATGCACTCATAGCAGAATTTATAGGTGTAAAAATATTCTCTTTGGAAGGCACTTTAGGCATAGAGCCACTGAAGTATGTGCTCTTTGGCGAAGAGATGAGTTTTAATCTCACTGCAGGCGTGGTGCTCTGGCCTGTCGTATTTATTATGACAGATATCATCAATGAATACTATGGCACACGTGGCGTTAAGTTCCTCTCCTATCTTACTGTAGGTCTTATCATTTTTGCTTTCGCAATGGTATATGCAGCTATACATCTCACGCCAGCAGCCTGGTGGGCGAGTAGTGCCGCAGATGCAGGTGTCCCTAATTTACAATTGGCATTTGCCCAAATTTTCGGGCAAGGACTATGGATAATACTCGGCTCATTAGTTGCATTTTTAATTGGTCAAATACTAGATGTCGCTGTATTTCATAAACTAAAAAGCATCACTGGAGAACGTAAAATCTGGCTAAGAGCTACAGGCAGCACACTTGTAAGTCAGTTCGTAGATAGCTTT
>Ga0222647_1000701_pt1 | contig 12843 bp, 15 predicted proteins | sample AntAcemetagen333_FD_179864 | JGI IMG/M metagenome (GOLD analysis project Ga0222647, IMG submission 179864) | Saline water microbial communities from Ace Lake, Antarctica - #333 | ecosystem: Environmental > Aquatic > Non-marine Saline and Alkaline > Saline | place: Antarctica: Ace Lake...
ATAGAGTTTGCAACAGTCGCTGCATAGTAATCTGGGTGGTTCATTTTAAGGTCAGAAACATTCATAATTGCTAGTTCTGTTTGTACCGCGTTAGGGACATCTATAAAGTTCACTTGTGTGTAAGGAACATCCTTAACCTCTGGATAGGTTACCTCTGGAGCCATACCTGCATTCCAACTTTTAAGATACTTGTTTACTAATTTCTTTGCCTCTTTACCTTCGATGTCGCCACTGATTACCAAGTAACCCTTAGAAGGCACGAAATAGGTTCTGTAAAATTGTTCAACATCTGCAATGGTAACACTGTTAATAGTTTCTTCAGTAGCAAACTCACCTGCTGGGTGGTTTATTCCATACATGAGTGCGTTGCGTACTTTACCTGCAATTGCTGCTGCACTGTTCTCACCAGACTTGATGCCAGCGATAAGTTGCTCTTTTTCAAAGTCCAGTTCTACTTGTGTGAAGTTAGGGTTAAGAGCCGCGTCTACAAACATTTTAAATACTTGCTCCTTGTATTTGGATAGGGTAGACATATAGCCACCGCTTGTGCTTATAGATACAAAGGCGCCTAAGAAATCTACTTCTTCATTAAAGGTTTCTTTAGGCATTGTTTTAGTTCCCTTGCCCATAATAGCACCCGTAAGAGACTGAACTCCTGCTTTGTTACCTTCATATATAGGCGGTGTGTTTAGGTTTAAGGAAAAGTTTACGGTAGGCAATTTTTTGTCTGTTACAACGAGTACTTGTAAACCGTTTTTAAGTTTAAAAGTATAAGGCTCTCCCAGGTTTATTTCCGGAGTGGGCCCAGAGGCTGGTATTTGAGAGCGGTCTATTTGTGCTGTAGTCATGGCTGTTGCGATAACAAAAGCCATTATAAATAAGATTCTTTTCTTCATGATGTTTTTATTTATCAGTTGCTGGAGCGCTACCTGCTAGGTATTTAAGCTCAAGTCTTTGATTAGGTTTTAAATAACTGTTTGCAACACGCATAATGTCTTCTCTAGTAATACTATTGTAAATATTTAGCTCCTTATTAATAAGGCTAGTGTCTCCCTTGAGCATGTTGTACGTCGCTAGAGAAGATGCAATGCCTTCAACCCTAGAATTAGCGTTTACATATTGTGATTCAAATTGATTGCGCAGTTTTTGAAATTCTCTTTCAGAAATTAGTTCTGTTTGTAGTTTTACGATTTCTGCATCCATGCTTGCTTTTAAACTTTCCCAGTTTGGTTCTCCTTTAACGATAGCACCCATGGTATAGGTTCCGTAATCCTGATTTGCTTGATTAAAAGCAAGTACTTGCAATGCTACTTTTTCCTCATCGACCATTTTCTTAGTAAGTCTTGAGCTTGCGCCACCGGTTAAGATACTGGAAATGTAATCAAGTACGTAAGCGTCTTTGTCTATAGATTTAGGTGTTACGTAAGAAAAGATATATGCAGGGAATTGTATGTTTGAATCATACTCAGTTGCATAACGTGTTTCTACTATAGGGTCTTCTACAATCACAGTACGTGCATTACGAGGCGATTTATTTTCTATGGTGCCAAAATAGTCAGCAATCATTTTTTTAGTTACTTCTATATTAATGTCTCCTGCTACAACAAGCGTTGCGTTGTTAGGATTATAGAATTTGTCATTAAAGTCTTGAAATTCTGAAAGCTTTGCAGCATTTAGGTCTGCCATAGAACCTATTACAGACTGTCCGTATGGGTGTTTTTTAAACAAGTGTTTGTCTATTCCCGTTCTGTAAATAATCGCTCCGTAGGGTGCGTTATCGATACGCTGGCGTTTTTCTTCTTTGACGACTTCGTTTTGTGTGTCTACACCTATTTGCTCGATTTTGGGATGCAACATGCGCTCGCTTTCCATCCACAGCGCTAGCTCTAGTTTGTTAGATGGGAATGTTTCATAGTAATAAGTTCTGTCTTGTGTAGTGTTTGCGTTATTGCTGCCGCCGTTTGCAGCCACTACATTAAACCACTCGCCTCTGGCTATATTCTCTGTTCCTTCAAAAAGTAAGTGCTCAAAGAAATGCGCAAAACCGGTGCGTCCCGGCTCTTCATCTTTTGCACCTACTTGATACATCACACCAGCAGTTACTACTGGGGCCCCATTTTCTTGGTGTAAGATTACGTGAAGTCCGTTTGGAAGGTCGTATTCAACAAACTTAACTTCTTGCGCAAATCCAGACGTGCCTATAAAAGCAGCCGCTAGACTTAAGACAATTTTTTTCATTCGATTAATTTTAGTTAGTAATTTATTAGTATCTAAAAACGGAGAGACGTTACACAATCACATCATTAGAATTTAAAAATATTGCATTCTAGGTTATTGAGACGTTAAAGAAAACTAAATTTTTGTTTAAACAGACTTATTTTATGTACTTTTAAAATAAAAATATGAGATTTAACTGGAACAAAGTGGTGGTGTACGCGCTAGGAATAGCAGTAGCCTTAATCATTTATTTTTTAATTCTCAATGCTCTGGGACTAGGTGATACTATTTACATGAGCTTCTTTAATGCTTTTATAACAGTGGGAGGTATGTATATAATGATACGTGCAATGTTCAGGGAAGAAGGAAAAGGATTTGAATACATGAATGGGTTTCTTGCTGCCACTGCTGCTGGCTTTATTTCAACCATTGTATTTACATTATTTATGGCAGTGTACCTGGTGGAGATAAATCCAGAACTTGCGATGAAAATTGCTGCTAAAATCAATACATTAAATGGTACTGGTGAATTGCCCATATTGTTTTTTATAGCGTTGTCAGGCTTTGCAACAACGCTCGTTGCTGCATTAGGTATCATGCCTATCTTTAAACAAAGTTGGAACACAAGACAGATACGTGAGGCACAGAAACCTATGAATCAAAAATAATTTTGTCCATAGATGTTAATAACTTTGGTTATTAAGGGAAACTGAGTATATTTGCAACCCGAAATTAACTAAGATAAATTAACATTATGTACGCAATCGTAGAGATAGCAGGGCAACAATTCAAGATCGAGAAAGATCAGAAGGTGTTTGTACATCGTTTACAAGAAGAAGAAGGTGCTATACTTTCTATAGACAAAGTTCTTCTTGTAGGAGACGGTGACAACATCACTCTCGGCGCCCCAGCTATAGAAGGAGCATTTGCTGAAGCAAAAGTTCTGGGACACCTTAAAGGTGACAAAGTAATCGTTTTTAAGAAAAAACGTAGAAAAGGATACCGTAAGAAAAACGGACACCGTCAGTATTTAACGCAAATTCAGATTTCCGCTATTACTCTTTCTGGGGGAACGAAGAAAGTAGCTGCTCCAGCAAAAGCTGAGAAAGCTGCGCCTGTAAAAGAAGTTATTGCTGATAAGGAAGCTCCTGCAAAGAAAGCAGCTGCACCTAAAAAAGTAGCTACCACCGAGGTAGACGACTTAAAAAAAGTGGAAGGGATAGGCCCTAAAATTGCAACAACGCTAGCGGGAGCGGGTATAGCTACATTTGCAGAACTCGCAAAGACAGATGCTGCTAAAATATCAGAAATCATAGCTGATGTTCGCGGCAACCACGTGACAGAATCATGGCCTATGCAAGCACAACTTGCTGCAGACGGCAAGTGGGACGAACTTAAAAAATTGCAAGACGAAGCTAACGGAGGAGTAAAGCTTAGCTAATCAACTTATAACTGGATACCGTTTTTAACGATATCATAAAAATATAACCCATGGCTCATAAAAAAGGAGTAGGTAGTTCAAAAAACGGAAGAGAATCTGCATCAAAGCGCTTAGGTGTTAAAATATTTGGAGGTCAGGCTGCAATAGCTGGAAATATCCTTATACGCCAGCGTGGTATGGAGCACCATCCAGGTGAAAACGTTTACGCAGGTAAAGATTTTACTCTTCACGCTCGCGTAGATGGACTCGTAAAGTTTACAAAAAAGCAAAACGACAGGTCTTTTGTATCTATTGTTCCCGTAGCAGTAGCTTAATAGTAAGCTGTTCATAACCATTAAACCCCAAGTTGTTTTGCAGCTTGGGGTTTCATGATTTAGTTTGAGACGTATTTCATTTGGTCACGACCATTTTACCGCCATCCCCAGTACATCAGTAATAAACCTCAACGCAGCCTTTACTACCTAGAGGAACGTTGTCGCAACTTCCAAAACGATCAACTTCGATTCCCGTGGATAAAGTCGGATTTAATGAACCGTTTTTAGCAATTGAATAGCTAAGAATTATACCGCTGGAATATATTTCGTTTTTTATTATTATTTAGCATTTTAAGCCAAACAACTTCAACGTTTCTTTCCCTGTCAAGCCCTATTTCAACACTTCTAATAGAACGTGCTTTCATTTCCTTTTTTCCGATAGCAGAAACTACATAATCAATTATATTTTTAAGCCTCCTGAAATATATTTCACTCCTCTTCCTTCAATAGTTACGGAGCAACTTCCCTCACAATCGCACTATACTACACCTCCACGTGTATTAATACCATATATCGGTAAACCAGTGCCGCAATCACCATTGCAACTTATTTTAACTTCAGGTTCTAGAGAAGCACTAGATTTTTCTTAAAAATCTCGTTCCACATTAATTTCAGAAGATTTAAGATCATTAACATTGTTGTCACTGCGTGACGCTAAAATGCTAATAACATCATAGATAAAAATAGATTAATCATAATAAATTAGTTTTAAATTAACCTCTAATCTAAACTAAACTCCAAATTTTCAGCAATATTTAACATGTTAACGAATGATTAAAGATACTAAAAGCTCATTTAATCAACTGTTTTCTCGTAAGCTCCGCAATCAAAGAATCCACAAAATCTCGCTGATTCAAGGTGTCTATATTTGCGATGTGAATGGTGTAAAAATCGAGGGTCGAGGTTAGGTTTGTGAGGCTCGTATCGCGCACTGTGTTGAGACTTGCCACGAGTTTAGAAATCTGCCAGTCGTTCATTTGTATGGAATCGCTCGTGATTTTGAGACCTGCACCGCCATAAATACCACCTGCATTGCCACCTTCTATGAACCCGCTTAAACTTGTTGTGGTTACCTCCTGTCGGGGATAGCCTGTACTACATGAGACCAATGTAAAAATAATTAACATGGTAAAAAGTATATTCTTCATAGTGCATATTGAAGGGTAATATTACGAATGAGAATAACGAATCACAAACTATTTATGTTGTTTAAGCAGAATAATCTTCTTGGTCAATTACTATTCCTTTATAAAAGTAGCTTTTAATATACCATCCACGCTGTTCAAGTGTATGAAGTACACTCCACTATTTAAGTCTCCAACCTTTATCTCTTTTGAATCTAATAGCTCTTTAATGATTTGTTTTCCATTAACATCGTAAATGGAATACGAAGCATATGTTCCCATATTGTCTAACTGTAAATGAAGTACATCAGAAACAGGGTTCGGATAAAAAGCCAAATTATTAATTGTGTTATCGCCTATGCTGGCCGTGCTATTCTCGGTAATAGTTATTAACCCGTTTACATTTTGCCCAGTCAGATTATCGATATTTCCAGATGGCCAATACACTCTAATGTCGGCGATGTTATCTGTACCCATGCCAAAATGAGCATTCAGAGACCCCATAAATCTGAAACCTTCGCCACTTCTTATTTCACGTATTTGAGTTCCATTTTGAGGACTTGTAACATTGTCCCGTCCTGAAATAGCGATACACTAAAACCCTAGTGTAATGAATACATCAGTAAACACGGGTTACGTGAAGCATAACCAAAAAGACTACTCGCTTTCTTTTAAGCTTCAAGTGGTCGATAAGATTGAATAGGGACAACTCGATAGACTCAATGCCCACCTAAAATATGGTATTCAGGCGATAGCTACTATAACTGGGTGGCTCAGAAAATATGGTACTTCTGACTGTGAGAACTTATGCGTTGTAACCATGGCAAAGACACCAGAACAGAAAATAATAGAACTAGAGGCTAAAATCAAGTTGCTTGAGAAGCAGAAAGCTCGTGCAGAGCATCTGGCAGAGCGTGCCGATAAAAAGGTAATCATCTTTGATATGCTGGTGGATATGGCAGAGAAAGAGTATGATATCCAGATCAGAAAAAACTACACGCCCGAGTTATCGAAAACTTCAAGGAAGAACACGAAGAGACAATAGCCTCCACCTTAACTTACTCGGGCTAGACAGACAGGTTTATTATAGGGCTATCAGATCAAAGGCTCACAAGCAGACCACTGCACAACAGGTAATAGTACTGGTGCGCACAATGCGTAACGCGATGCCCAGGCTGGTTGTCAGGAAGTTGTACTATAAACTTCAGGTGGATTTATCAGAGCTAAATATTGGAAGGGATAAACTCTTTAGGATACTCAGGGTCAACCTTATGCTGATAAAGCCCAAGAGGAGCTATCATATAACAACAGACTCCCACCATAGGTTCAGGAAGCATAAAAATATAGTGAGCAACATAAAGATCGATAAGCCGGAACAGGTATGGGTAAGTGACATAACTTATGTGGGAACTAGGGCCAATCCTTCCTATCTGGCTTTGGTCACGGATGCTTATTCCAAAAGGATCATGGGGTATGATGTATCCAACAGCCTTGCCATGGAGGGTTCACTCAGCGCTTTGGATATGGCTCTTGGCAACAGGCGCTACGGGAATCAACCGCTGATACACCATTCGGACAGGGGGCTTCCATACTGCTCCAACGACTACCAAGCGCTGCTGGATGAAAATAATATCAAGGCCAGTATGACTGAAAAACAGGATCCCAACGAAAATGCGATTGCTGAAAGGGTAAACGGGATACTCAAACAAGAGTTCGATATAGCGAGAGATATCAAAGACCTAGAACTAAAAAAGAAACTCATCAAAGATGCTATTGAGATATACAACAGTTTTAGACCACACCTATCGAATCACATGCTTACACCACAACAGATGCACAAACAAAATAAACTCAAAAGAAAACAGTACAAATAAAAAAAGCTCAACGATGCTCGCATCGTTGAGCTTTAAATAATAAATGTATCCCATAATAATCTGTATCGATTATTTAGGACGAGACAAAACAGTTATTTTAGTATCTGTAGTACTCTGGCTTAAATGGTCCAGTTACTTCAACGCCTATGTAGTCTGCTTGGTCTTTTTTAAGAACGGTAAGCTCTGCACCCATGCGTGAAAGGTGTAATGCTGCTACTTTCTCGTCTAGGTGCTTAGGTAGCATATATACTTCGTTGCCGTAGTTGTCTGCATTTGTCCATAGCTCTATTTGTGCAAGTGTTTGGTTTGTAAACGAGTTGCTCATTACAAAGCTAGGGTGGCCCGTGGCGCAACCTAGGTTTACAAGGCGGCCTTCAGCAAGAAGAATAATGTCTTTACCATCTATGGTATATTTATCTACTTGTGGCTTGATTTCAACTTTAGTGTTGCCGTAGTTTTCGTTAAGAAATGCTACGTCTATTTCGTTGTCAAAATGGCCAATGTTACAAACTATTACTTTATCGCGCATCGCTTTAAAGTGTTCACCTCGTATAATGTCTTTATTTCCAGTAGTCGTAATTACAATGTCTGCATTTTGTAGTACGTTTTCTAAAATTTTAACTTCAAAACCATCCATACATGCTTGTAACGCACATATAGGGTCTATCTCAGTCACCGTTACAATAGAACCTGCACCGCGAAACGATGCTGCGGTACCTTTACCTACATCTCCATAACCACAAACAACTATGCGTTTGCCAGCAAGCATGGTGTCTGTTGCGCGACGTACAGCATCTACAGCGCTCTCGCGACAACCGTATTTGTTATCAAACTTAGACTTAGTAACAGAATCATTTACGTTTATAGCTGGCATAACAAGTGTGCCATTTTTCATGCGCTCATACAGTCTATGAACTCCTGTTGTGGTTTCTTCAGATAGTCCTTTAATTCCAGCGGCAAGCTCCGGGAACTCGTCGAAAACCATGTTTGTTAAATCGCCTCCGTCGTCCAAAATCATGTTTAATGGCTTGCGGTCCTCGCCAAAGAAAAGTGTTTGCTCGATGCACCAGTTAAACTCTTCTTCGTTCATTCCTTTCCAAGCGTAAACGGATACTCCGGCAGCAGCAATTGCAGCAGCAGCGTGGTCTTGGGTAGAAAAAATATTACATGACGCCCAAGTTACATCTGCTCCTAGTGCTACCAATGTTTCTATAAGAACTGCCGTTTGTATAGTCATGTGAAGGCAACCTGCGATGCGCGATCCCTTAAGCGGCTGCGATGCGCCATACTCTTCACGGAGAGCCATAAGTCCAGGCATTTCAGCTTCTGCAAGTTCTATTTCTAGACGCCCGTAAGCTGCTAGGGACATGTCTTTTACCTTGTAAGGTACGTAGGGAACTGTTTGTGTACTCATAAATGTGTTTAATGTTCAAGGCCTAAGTCGAAGAGCTTATTCATTCTCAACAATCTAAATGCCTTTTATTTATCTTAAATTGCGATTGCAAATTTACGTAAAATCAATCGATTCTCATGCCTCTTCACAAAACCATAACATCTCATGCTGGAACGACTGTTTATGTATGGCACATAACAGAGTCTGAAGCGTGGCTGCGAACAGGTCTCACGCTTAAAGATTCTAGTATTAATAGGTTATTTACCATGAGCTCGGAACTGCACAGACGCGGTTTTTTAAGCATACGCCATTTGTTGCGCACCGCTGGTTATACAGACCTAAGTTTATATTATGACGAGTTGGGCAAGCCACACCTAGATAGCGGCCGTTACATCTCCATCACGCACAGTTATGAGTTCACCGCTATCATTATAAGTGACCAACCTGTAGGCATAGACATAGAAAAGCAACGAGTTAAAATCATGCGCATCGCACCCAAGTTTATCGGATTTGAAGAACTCTATTTAAACGACATTGCAACACCGGTTAAAGAACTTACCGTAGTGTGGGGTGCAAAAGAATCGATGTATAAACTTTATGGGCAAAGAGGTTTAGGCTTCAAGGCGCATTGTATGGTAGCGCCATTTAACATAGAACAAGGAACGACAGTTTCGCGTATTGTTTATGAAAATGACAATTTAAAATTTGATGTTTTTTTTGAAGAAATGCACGATTTCACCCTTGTTTACATTCTGCCGTCACAAAATGCATAAAATACTGGATGTTATAAAAACGGCTCACCGCTCGCTGGCAATACTTATAGACTAAGAAAAAACTAGGAGACAGATTTCCCATCTTTACTTAAACGGGTGCATGACTTTACAAATAAAGCGCGAGAAGTCGCAGGAATAAACGACGTTTTCTTTTTTGTAGGCGGCAGCACAATGGAAGGTGTGAGTCTAGACACCTGGTTGCAGGCGTTAGGCAAAAACACCGAGTTACCTATTGTTATCTTCCCTGGATCCTACGGGCAGCTTAGTGAGCATGCGCACGGCTTGTTGTTTTTGAGCTTACTCTCTGGCGATAATGCAGCCTATTTAATAGGCCAGCAACGACAGGCAGCTGCACACTTAAAAACGACCCAACTAGAAATCATACCTACGGCTTATTTGCTTATAGAAGTCGGCAACGTAAGTGTTGTGCAACGAATATCCCAAACAATGCCGCTGCCGCAGGGCGATATTGAAACCATCGTAAATAATGCCTATGCAGGTGCGCTTATGGGTAATAAACTCATTTATTTAGAAGCAGGCAGCGGCGCAAAAAATCCCGTAAAACCAGAAATAATACAAGCAGTAGTATCACAATTATCTATCCCCGTGATTGTAGGTGGCGGCATTAAAGATTTTATGACCATGAATCGTGCATTTGAAGCCGGTGCAAATATGGTAGTTGTAGGAACGGCGATTGAGGACGGGAATTTTGGTTAATAGACAGTGACTTTCCAGATTATTCAGGCACCATTGTCCATACTCAGACTAGACGCATCACAGTTCGGACATTTTAACAACGGTAAAGCCAGTTAAATCGCTTTAGTTAGTTAGAAGTTTTTTTAAGTTTCGGTTCAGGTTTAAGTTTTGATTTGATTTTGCCTACAGTTTCACGTAGGTCTTATCTTTGCTCAAAAAACAATGCACCATGAACGTATCTATAGAACTTACTATGTCGCCCTTGCAAGATGGTTATGAGCCGCACATCATAAATTTCATAAAAACGTTACGCGACTCGCCGTTTACTGTACTAGAGAACCCCTTGTCTACTCAGGTTTACGGAGATTATTATGCAGTTATGGAATTTCTTACAAAAGCTATAGGCAGCAGTTTTGACAAGCAGGACGCTGTATTGGTTTACATGAAACTTGTTAAAAACGACCGCAGTGACTACAAACCACATTTTTAAAAAATGGAGTGGTTTGATTTTTTTATAGGACCTTATAAAGAGGCGCTACCGTTAAACATCGCACTAGAAATAATAGCCATTACAGCCAGTCTGGTGAGTGTTTATTATTCGTTTAAGAATAATGTGTTGGTATTTCCTTTTGGCATTTTGAGTACCATAATTTACGTTTATTTGTTGTTGCAATGGAACCTACTGGGCGATATGCTCATTAATGGTTATTATTTTATTATGAGCATTTACGGCTGGTATTTGTGGTCGCGCGTAAGCAATGGTAAAGACCTGCTTCCCATTACAAAAACCACAAAAACTGACTGGCAAGCGGCAGCAATCATAATCGTTGCGGGAGCGCTGGCCGTTTACAGTATGTACGCAATATCTGGAAGGCTCGAGCAATGGATGTCTTATGTGGACATGCTCACCACAGGTATTTTCTTTGCTGGTATGTGGCTCATGGCATGCCGTAAACTCGAATACTGGCTTGTTTTAATGGTGGGCAACGTGATATCGGTGCCGCTTTATACTTATAAAGGCTATGGTTTTAGCGCTGTACTTTATTTAATTCTTGCTATTATTGCGTACTTCGGTTATATAGAATGGAAAAAATACGTGAACAACGCCCGCCAGGCTACATAAAAGTAGTGCTTTACGGCCCAGAAAGTACGGGGAAGAGTACGCTTTCGCGAAAGCTAACACGCCACTATCGCACAGCGCTTATACCAGAGTTTGCTAGGGATTACCTGCAGGCTAAGTTTAATAACATTGGGGAGTCCTGTAGTTATGACGATCTCATTCCCATAGTGCGCGGACAGCGTGCGCAAGAAAAGGCAGCCATTGAGCAAGGTCACAACCTGCTCATATGCGACACAGATTTGCTGGAAACGCTGGTATATAGCAACGCTTATTTTAACAAGGTACCAAAACCTATCCTAGACCTTGCTCAAAACGATCACGTTGACCTATATTTACTTATGAATATAGACATACCTTGGGAGCGAGACGACCTGCGTGATAGACCGGAGCAACGCGTGGTGCTGTTTGACCTTTTTCGAAACGAACTCGTCACCCGCAATAAGAAGTATGTTCTAGTAAGCGGCGACGCAACACAGCGATTAACGACGGCTATTAAAGCTATAGACACTTTGCTAAAATGAAATTAACCGCGATACAACGAGAGCAGCTAGTTGCAAAAGGTATTACTTTACAACAACTTGAGCAGCAACTGGCACAATATAGTACTGGATTCCCGTTAATAAATCTTGTGCGTGCTGCTGTAAAAGGCGATGGTATCACCTCACTGAGCGAGCAAAAACAACAAGATTGTGTAGCACTTTTTGAGCGCAATACTGTCTCGTTGGACATTATTAAATTTGTTCCAGCGAGCGGTGCCGCAACACGCATGTTTAAGTTCCTGCATGAGTTCCTGCGCGATTTTGACCCGTTAGAGGACTCGCTGAACTCGTACATAAATAAGGCTAATGCACAGAACTTATTCACTTTTTTTATAGCGTTAGAAAAACTTCCCTTTTACGATGAGATTATTGCTGCACTTAAAGAAAAGCACACTAACTGGCATGCACGGGCAGATCATGACAAAAAGATACTTTTTGTTAAAGAAATGTTGTTGGAGTCTGGCTTTAATTATAGTGCTATGCCTAAGGGTCTTGTCCCTTTTCATAAATACAAAGGGCATGCAGCAACTGCATTTGAAGAGCACCTCTATGAAGCCTCTATTTATGCCCAGCGTGACGCGGTGGCAAAACTACACTTTACTATTGCCCCTGATTCTAAAAAGGACTTTAAACAAGAGTTTGAACGCATAGTAGATATTGTCCAGCGAAAAACAGGTGTTTGTTTTGAAATAACATTTTCGCACCAGCACGAATCTACAGACACCATCGCCGTGGACGGCTCAAATAACCCCATACTGTTGTCAAACGGTTGCTACTATTTTAGACCAGCAGGCCATGGCGCGCTGTTAAGTAATTTAAACACACTCGACGCGCAAGTAGTTTTTATTAAGAACATAGACAATGTTACTATTTTATCTATGGCACAAGACGTGAGCTTTTACAAAAAAATGCTGGGCGGCTATCTGCTAGAGGTGCAGCAGCGCATTTTTGAATATATGCGCTTGCTTAAAACGAGAACTTTATGTGCTGCTGTGCAACAAGAAGTAGAGCTGTTTTTAAAAGAAACCCTGTGTTGTGTTTTACCTACAGGGTATGCAAAATATGCGGTGTCTTACCAGCACGAATTCTTAGTAGACAGATTAAACAGGCCACTGCGTATATGCGGCATGGTAAAAAATGAGGGCGAGCCAGGTGGTGGCCCGTTTTGGGTAATAAACCACCAAGGTGAAACCAGTATTGAAATTGTAGAGAGCGCCCAAGTAAACACAAGTAATGCAAATCAGGTACGCATTTTTAAAGGTGGCACACATTTTAATCCAGTAGATCTAGTTTGTGGCATAACAGACTTTCAGGGGGCCAAATTTAATCTTGCAAATTTTTCAGATAAGGAT
>Ga0222647_1000702_pt1 | contig 12819 bp, 10 predicted proteins | sample AntAcemetagen333_FD_179864 | JGI IMG/M metagenome (GOLD analysis project Ga0222647, IMG submission 179864) | Saline water microbial communities from Ace Lake, Antarctica - #333 | ecosystem: Environmental > Aquatic > Non-marine Saline and Alkaline > Saline | place: Antarctica: Ace Lake...
CGCCCCTCCTGAATCTTCTGACTCTTCCATCCGGGCAGTTCGGCTTCGATAGTAAGTCACCCCTGCAGCCCAAACTTCTTGATTTCCCATTGGGGCGAGTACGCCATTTTTGATCAGTTCCTCAGCTTCCCCCAAAGAAATTTCTTTCCAGTTTTTCTGTAACACGGGAAGATATTCAACCAAATTTTCCTGAGCCAAAAGGAGATCCCAATTCATTTCTGGACCTAAATAGGCATTGGTTTCATAAGATAAAATCGTGGCCTCGGGGAGTTTATAGAGTTTCATAGGTCTATGGTTTCAATAGGAAGTTAACCATTTTCCTCAAAGGCGAAAACGGAATTTTGTGTGATACTATTGATTTCAAACTTTTCGCACCTACATTTGACATCAGATCATAGGGGGTGCCTTAACAAAACGGGCTGAGATCATACCCATACTACCTGATCCGGGTAATGCCGGCGAAGGGAAATGAACCAGTAGAATAACTAGTATAAAACAATCTGAAGCGGTACCCTTCGGTATTTTAGATTTTTATTCTGCAAAGCGGGTAAACAACCACGGAAGGCTTCCCTAGAGTTTTCTCATGTTTCACTCAAATCATCCCGAAAGGGAATATTTACCATGAATAAATTTTACATATGCTTGGCGCTTTGCCTCGCAAGTTTTTCCAGTTGGGCACAAGAAAGTCTCAGCGGAAAAGTGCTCGATGCACAAACGAATGAACCACTTATTGGAGCAGCTATATTGACTGACAAGTCTGGAAGAGGAACTGTCACTGATCAGAATGGGGTATTTACGCTGAATAAATTGCCTGCTGAAACCATCCTTCTAAAAGTTTCTTATTTAGGCTATGAGTCACTGGAGCAAGAGCTCAAAATCCCATATGCCGGGGAGTTGATTCTACGATTAAACTCCAAAGACATCCTCACAGAGGAATTCATCGTCTCGGCTACTCGCGCTTCTGAGATCACGCCAACGACATTTTCTACGGTGACAAGGGAAGAAATTGCCAAGAGAAATCTCGGTCAGGATATCCCGATTCTACTCAATTTCACTCCATCGGTGGTTTCTCACTCCGATGCAGGAGGCGGAGTGGGCTACACTGGACTACGAATCCGCGGCACTGACCAAACCCGAATCAATGCAACAGTAAATGGGATTCCACTTAACGATGCCGAGTCACATGGCGTCTTTTGGGTGAATATGCCTGACTTTGCCTCCTCGGTCGAAAACATACAAATCCAACGTGGAGTCGGTACTTCGACCAATGGTGCCGCAGCTTTTGGCGCAAGCCTCAACTTCCAGACGGATACCCGACGGGACGAGGCCTATGCAGAAGTCGGAAGCGGTTTTGGTTCTTTCAACACCTTTCGTAACAGCGTAAAAGCCGGAACAGGACTTCTCAATAATCGCTTTGCCGTGGATGCTCGTCTTTCCAAAATCACCTCAGATGGCTTTGTGGATCGTGCATTTTCTGACTTGAAAAGCTTCTTTGTGTCCGCTGGATACTATGGCAAAAACGCGGTGATCAAATTCAATGTGTTTTCCGGTCAGGAACAAACTTATCAAAGCTGGAACGGACTACCCGAGTCGAAATTGAAAACAAATCGTACGGATAATTTCTATACCTACGATAATGAAACTGACAACTACCAGCAAGATCATTACCAGCTAATTTATACCGGGAAAGTGGGTTCCAACTGGAAGACCAATATGGCACTCCACTACACTTACGGTCGAGGCTATTACGAGCAATTCCGGGAAAATGATAAGTTCTCAAGATACGGACTACCAAATGTGGTGATCGGCGGAGAGACCATTTCCCGAACAGATATCATCCGAAGAAGATGGCTGGATAATGACTTCTTTGGATTTGTAGGTTCGGTGAATTACATCTCAGATAACGGAAAGCTAGATTTCATCTTAGGCGGTGGTGCCAATCGTTACGATGGAGATCACTATGGAGAAATAATCTGGGCACGAGTTGCAGGAGCTACCAACATTCGGGACCGCTACTACGACAACAATGCTGTAAAAGATGACCGAAATATCTACGCTAAAGCGACCTATGAAATCTCGCCAGGATTAAATCTATTTGGAGATTTACAAGTACGGGGCATTGACTACTCTTTCTTTGGAGTCAATGATGACCGGCGGATAGTAGATGGTCAGGAATCCTATACCTTCTTCAACCCAAAGTTTGGGTTTAGTTATGAGAAAGCAGGCAAAACTTGGTATGCAAGCTATGCTGTGGCAAATCGGGAGCCTACTCGATCGGACTTTACAGATAACCCAATCACAGAGGTGCCAAGACCGGAGCGCTTGAATAATATCGAGGCCGGTGTCCGCGCCAAGGCTGGAAAATTCAGGTACAATGCCAACTTCTATTATATGGACTACAAAGATCAATTGATCTTGACTGGTCAGATCAATGATGTCGGAGCCTATATTCGAGAAAACGTAGCAAATTCTTACCGGGCAGGAATTGAGCTGGACGGAGCTTTTCAAGCTTCGGAAAAATGGACTTTGGGAGGAAATATAGCGTTCAGCCAGAATAAGATTGCCGAATTCACCGAGTACATCGATGATTACAGTGTTACGGATTTTGTGCAGGAAGCAATCAGCTACACGGATACTGATATAGCTTTTTCACCTAATGTAGTCGGATCGGCTATTATCGAATTCAAGCCTGTAAAAAATCTCTCACTGAACTGGATGAGCAAATATGTAGGAAAGCAGTACTTGGACAATACCGCCAATGATACGCGCTCGCTCGATGCTTTTTTCACCAATGACATCCGGATCAGCTATCAAATGCAACCTCGTTTCTTTAAAAGTCTGGAGTTAAATCTGATGGTAAATAACGTCTTTAATGAGCTCTACGAACCAAATGGCTATACCTTCAGCTACTTTGTTCCGGGAGAGACTTCGGGTCGTGAATTAGTCACTGAGAATTTCTACTACCCTCAAGCTGGGACGAATTTCCTGTTTGGCTTGGTGATGAAGTTTTAGGGAGCTGTTGGGTGTCCGGTGTCCGATGCCGGGTGTCGGATGTTTGGTGTTGGAAGTAATCGGGTGTCCAATGCAAGACGTCCGCTGTCTGATGGTTTATAATCGTTTTGTTGAAAAAATGGTCTGCCAGCACACAGTCCATTGGTTGGGAATCAATTTGATCATTGAGTTAATAAATTGAGTAAGTAGTTTCTTTGCGTTCTCGGTATCTCTGCGGTAAATAAGTTTATTTCTTACCGCAGAGCCGCAAAGGATAGCGCGTTTTCTGCGGAGCGTTTTTTGGTGTCTCCTCAGACAATATTTTTCGATTTTGTAAAAAAACACATGATCTCATCAATTCCCGAATCCGCTCCATAGCATCACCGTGGTCTGTGTCCTCACAGGCCACTTTTTTATCTTTTACTAAAAAATGGCTTCCAATTGAAGAGTTAGAAATTAGGCAGGAAAGAATTCTTTTCCCACAGATTTTCCGCTGCCGTGGTTTGCGTCCCCACAGACCACTTTTTCCCCAAAAACTCTATCTCATCAATTCCCCAATCCTTTCCATAGCCAGAACTGCTTCCATTTCTTTACTGAAGTCTAAGGTTAATTCGATTTGTTCAGAGATGACCAAGACCACTTTATAAATCAAATGTTTTGACAAAAAAGTTGGCGAGATACCATTTGGCGTATTTTGACTTGTTTAGGAGTGCTGCACCATTTCCATTTTCTCAATTGACGGGAGCGTTTCCCATTGCCCTGATGTAAAACCTAGAATAGATTCATAGTGCCTAAATCGATTTGTGCTTGGATCAAGTTCAATTCCACCGGAGATAGTCATGAGTATAAAACCTACACCACAAGCGCTTGTACCTACCCAAATCGTTTCTTGAAAGGCACTCTCCCCCACAACCAGTAGCGAACCGAAAGCCAGCGTCCCCGCTACAAAAAGCATCAATCCCAATAAATTGGGGCCGTTAGATAGGAAATTTTGGTTACGGAAAAGGAGAATCCTAGTCATAATTTCAAATAACTTGTTCCCCGACTTACAATCATATTACCCACAAAGCTGTAGAATAATCTGATTGGTGAGCAATCCCTTCTTTTCTATCAACTCAAAGCCGTGTTTTATCGCCGCTACATAATTCCGAACTTCCTTGATCGCCGGCGGCGACATGGACTCAAACTCCAGATTCAACTTGAAAAGCTCATCGTGTGTGGTAATGATATTCTCCACTGCAGAGCTGTCCTTCGCTTCTTGAATAGCTAGGGTGTTGAGCAAAATCTCATAATTGGGAATGAAATAAACCAATCCATTCAGCTCTGCCAAAGCTGCATGAGCAGCTGGAAGTTGTTTGAGAGTTATCCGTGTCTCCAATTCTTCTTCCTAAGGCAAGGGGATTAATTTCCAGACCATCTTCATAAAGATTATTCGATTTTCTTTACATAAGCCGTTTAATATATATACATATATATATAGATTTTACCTTTTTCTTTGCATGGTAAGAGAGGTCTGTTAAGCCGCTTTATATGTGATTTAAAGAAATCTTGAGGTGGGGGGATATATTCCTTGTGTTAAAAGAAATGATTGTTCACCTCTCATGGAAAAAGATAAATCACTGACTTAATTATATCTCACTTCTTCAGAGCTTAAGCATTAACTAAAATTATTTTACCAAATACTTTAGGCTGGGCTAAGATATTTTAGACCTTAAGCCCAATTGCCAAAAATTCGACCAATATCTCTGTAAGGTTACATAAGAGCTTAATCGTTGAATGATCTAGAGAATAGTAGAATCTCCGTGATCTCTGTAAAAACCTTTGTGTCCATTGTGGTTGAAAAACCAATATCAATCCAGAAACAAATACTTTTCGTTTTCAAAACCTTCTAGGTATAAAATAAGGTCTCAAAGGTTAATTTGCGCCCTCTGCGAAACCTTCGCGCTCTTAGTGGTAAAAAAATATTCTGAATTCTAAACCTTCAAGGTCTGAAGGAAGATCTCAAAGGTTCACCAGAAAAGTAGCGCCTCCGTGCCCTTGGTGAAAACCTTTGTGTCCATTGCGGTTGAAAAACCACCATCAATCCGAAAACAAATACTTTTCGTTTTCAAAACCTTCGAGGTATAAAATAAGGTCTCAAAGGTTAAATTGCGCCCTCTGCGAAACCTTCGCGCTCTTAGTGGTAAAAAAATATTCTGAATTCTAAACCTTCGAGGTATAAAATAAGATCTCAAAGGTTCACCAGAAAAGTAGCGCCTCCGTGCCCTTGGTGAAAACCTTTATGTCCATTGTGGTTGAAAAAACCAATATCGATCCAGAAACAAACTCTTTTCATTTTCAAAACCTTCGAGGTATAAAATAAGGTCTCAAAGGTTCGCCAGAAAAGTAGCGCCTCCGTGCCCTTGGTGAAAACCTTTGTGTCCATTGCGGTTGAAAAACAACCATCAATCCGGAAACAAAGTCTTATCCATTCCAAGTACGATCCGTAGGGCATTTTTGTAATAGACTTTTTTTAGCACCTCATCCGAAAGTCCCAATCCATACATCGCCCAATAGGCATGGTATTTTTTGTAGTATGGGAAATATTCGTCCTCCGTTTCTAACACTCGGAAATAGGTGAAAAACTCATCTTTATTGTAGGCATCTTTTCCAAAAAGTAAGCGGTCTTGGTATTTGTTAAAAAATTCACTCGCACGTTTTGGCTGTCTTCCAAACTCAGCGATTACAGCTCCAATTCCAAAATTTACATTCGGATATTTATCCAAATGAGCTCCAGCCTTATCCAGATCATTGGCCATCCAACCCATGTGTGCATTGATGAAAGTAGTTTTGGGATGCTTCGCAAAAATATGATGCTGTTCTGCCATAATCTGCTCAAAAGGCGCTGGATTGGTATCTGATCGCTTTCGATTTGGATTCAGCTTCAGCTCCAGCCAACGCTCATTATTGGCATCCATTGGCTCCCAAAACTGGGAAGGATCCGCTGAATGAATGATCACCGGAATACCTAATTCACCTGCTTTGGCCCATACAGGATCCAAATCAGGATGATCTACAGGAACTCGGTTTCCCTGGATATCTTTCACAGAGAAGCCCAGACTTTTATAGATTTTCAGACCAACCGCACCGGCAGCTACATCCTCTTCTAATTCTTTCACCGCTATTCGACTCCAATTCTCATCACCGATTCCAGCAAAATTGATATTGGTAAAAACCATAAATCGACCAGGCGCATGGGCTTGAAATTCCGCTAGCATGGCTTTAATATATTCCTGCCGGGTATTACTATCTCCTCTTCCAAATCCTCTTCCACTCAAATTGACCATCACACCCATATTGATTTCATCCATTTCGGAAATCAACTTATCGATTCTAGTTTCGTTGATTCCACCCTGATGACTGTGAATATCTACGAAAGGAAACTTTGCTCGAGTGACAATGTGCTCAGACACTTTCAGCGTAGAAGGGGGATTGTACTCTTCAAAACTCATGTCTTGGGCAAGAATTGAACTTGTTATGGAACTAAGAAAAAATACAACCAATACTGATTTTATGGATTTCATAGAATAAGATTAAGTTTAGAAGTCTCTGAAACGAATAAACGAAGGCTTCTCTTGTTGAGAAGCCTTTGTTGCATTACTTCGTAGTTCCTCCGTCAATGATCTGTCCAAAAAAGATTGCGTTGGCATATATTTTATTTGTGCCAAACCAGAATGCTCGGAAATTCATATTGTCGGCAAATCCAATTATTCTACCTCGACCCACTCCAGAGATCCGTACTACTCCTCCATTTTTTAGTCCTTCCAAATTGGATGGATGAAGGTATCCGGAAGCTAGCGGAGAGTCCGTGTAGATCACAGGATTTGCATAGGGATTCACGGATGGCTCCATAAATAAATTATCATTGCGGAAAGTATGGATTGCCGAACTTTCATAGCCATATCCGATCGGGTGAGTAATGTCCAGTTTGGCATTGAAGATAGCTCCACCTGTTACTTTGGCTCCTGTAGTGTTTTCGTAGTCTGCATAGCTTTTTTGCAAACCCTTCTCTGGTGCAGCTCCTTCTCGGAAGGTAAAATTACCTACTTCATTTTGAGCGAGAAAACGCAAAGCTCCACCTTTGGCCACTAAAGTCCCGCCTTCAGAGACCCACGATTTTAACGTTGCTGCTCCAGCTTTGCCCAAAGAATTATAACGGCCATCCGGCATCAAGATCACATTATATCGGTCTAATATATTTCCTCCGATCGCATCCATAGGAAGCAAGGTCACCGGCATCTCGTAGCGCTGATCAAGCAAGTGCCAGATTTCCCCAGCTTCGTAGCTATCTACTCCGCCATCAACCAAAAGTGCAACTTTCGGAATATTCAGCGACGTCATGGTAGGCGAGCCTAAGTTTGCCCCAGTGGTGTAGCCACTCGTCAGTGCATAGATGTCCACATGTGCTCCTTCAGCGATTTGGGTAAGTTTTTGATGCATTTGCTGCGGATTCATCTTGCTTTCGCCAGTTCCAATCAAGAGTGTTCCTCGACCAAATTCTTTTCCTCCCGGCACTCCAAAACCAGCTTGGGAGACGCGGACCAAAAATCCTGCTTCCATCAAATCGTATGCAGCTTTTGGCGCATAGTAATCTGACCATTCCATCGCATATTGATAAGCTCCAGCATTTCCAATTACTTTACCGGGTGCTAGCTCAAGTGAAGATTTAGAGACTTCAGTTACATTGGCAAGATTTAGAATTTTGCTATTCAACGCCATATAATCTAGGTTGAAAGCCATCGGATAAGTCCAAGCTGAAATATCATAGAACAGACTGTCCTGAAACGTAGTACGTGTCTCAAACATTGCCTTGATCAATCGATATTGCGGCTGATCTGCTGGGACGATATAGGCATTTTTGCCTTTAAACTCTTTCCCGTTTAAAGTGATATCTTCATTAAGACTAAAGACCTTGATATTGTGCTGAATGATCAAATCTGCCAAGTGAAAACTTCTGGCATCATCATCCTTACTCCCAAAAATATATGCCTTATTCACATCAGCAGCAGTTTCTGTAGCAATGCCTTTGTAGAAATCTTTCATCCACTGATTCAGTTCCACTCGCATTTCGTTCGCTGCTTTGTAGGAAGAAAGGTTGGCTGTGAATTGGTTTCGGATTGTAAAAGGAAAGCTCAGCATCCCGTTTGCACTTTCCTGCAAATGACCTCTGGAACTCGCCTGCTCAAATAGGATTCCTATCGAACCCTGCACATCTGGATAAGTGGACCCTTTTCCATAGTAGAAATCATCGTAATTCTCCTTATTGTAATAAAGCGATCCCATTTCATCCAGTGCTTTTGCATGGTAGGTTCCGATTTTCTCGGTCAACTCAAAATTCTTAGTCGGAGTGAGTGGGTGCATTCTGGAAGGAACTCCAGGCTGAAAGAAGAAAGTGCTGTTGGTCCCCATTTCGTGAAAATCCAAATGAACATTTGGAAGCCATTCCTGAAAAATCTTCACTCGATTTCTTGATTCGGGATGCTGCACCGGAAGCCAATCGCGGTTGAGATCAAACCAATAATGGTTAGTTCGCCCTCTTGGCCAAGCTTCATTATATTCCAGGCCATTCGGGTCACCGTTCAAATTGTAGGCTTTATGCGAATTCACCCATGAAGCAAATCGGTTTAGACCATCAGGATTGATTGCAGGATCAAGCAGCAGGACGATATTTTCCAATTCGCCTGCAATTTCATTAGCTGCGGCAAAATGATAAGCTGCAAGTAAAGATGCATTGGCTCCGCTCGGCTCATTGCCGTGGACAGAATATCCCATAAACATTACCACAGGCATTTTTCCGATATCCAGAGAAGAATTTGGATCTCTAAGCTTTGCTCGATCCGCTTTGATTTGATCGAGTTTGGCAAGGTTTGCGGGTGTGCTGATGGTTAAAACCACTTGAGGTCTTTTCTCATAAGTTCGCCCCGTTTCTTGGATCATAACTCGATCAGATGCTGCTGCGACAGCTTTCATGTACATCACGAGTTGGTCATGTGTCACATGCCAATCGCCTACTTGATACCCCAGCACTTGTTCTGGAGTTGGAATAGCAGGATTGTAAGTATATCCCTTTGGGAGATAATAGGAAAGATCCACCTGAGCAAAGCCCGTAAGGGTCAAGAAAGATAAAATCGTAGAAAACAGAATTCGCTTCATAGAAATAAATAGTTAAACTTTCACTAATTTGTTATAATTTTTCGATCCAATCACTTAATTTAGGTTCAGTGGTAAAAATAATTGAAGAATTGAAAAGGGAAATATCATGGGAACATTGGATTTAGGAGTAAGTGGTTTGATCTTTTGGCAACTTGAAGGCTTAGCCTATATCGGCTTTTGGATCTATGCGATTATCAATTTGGTCAATTCCGAATTCAAGGATTCCAATATGAAACTGATCTGGGCATTAATCATCATTTTGATGCCTTTCGGCCCATTTATTTACCTCGCTTCCTCAAGACGAAATAAAAAACGAGAGTTTAAACCTGACTTTTCAAAAATTTCCAAACACTAAAAATATGATGTTATCCTTTGTTCAGAATCTTGGAGGTCGGTTTTTGCTTATTGCAGGGGCTTTAAGCGCTATTTATTTTATTTTGATGATCTATTGCATAGTAGATGTGATAAAGTCTGAGTTTAAAGACTCCAACATGAAGCTGATCTGGATCATCATCATCTTATTTGCCCAATTGATTGGGACATTAGTCTACTTGATTTTGGGAAAAAGTACTAAATCTTTAACCTATTGATATGTTTGGAATTGGAATTATAGGACTTGCTATCTATGCTTACACCATTTACGATGTCGTGATTAGCAATTTCGCAAGCGATACAGATAAGTTGACCTGGGTGTTGATTGTCATCTTGTTACCTTTTTTGGGGACGATTCTATGGTTTGTAATAGGCCGAGGAAAACGGATCGGCTGATCTCTATTTGAAGATATCTTTTGCTGCTCCTTCCAATTCCGGGAAATCAAACTCAAAACCTGCTTTCTGAATTTTCTGTGAGGATACTCTAGTTCCACCGAGCACCATGGCTGCCATCTCTCCTAGGGCTAATTTCAAGGCGAAACCGGGGACTCCAATTCCGACAAAAGGCTTTCCTTTCGCTTTGGCAGCTACTTTAGTCAGTTGATAGTTAGTAGACGGATTAGGTCCTACGGCATTATAAATCCCTTGCAGTGTGGTTTTTTCCACCGCAAAGACAAATAGTTTAGCAAGGTCTTCGATATGAATCCAGCTCATCCACTGATCACCCGAACCTAAAGGAGCCGCTACTGGTGGTTTGAGCATCTCACCCAAAGCACCACCTTGAGCGTCTAGTACAATTCCTATGCGAAGCATCACGGTACGAAGATGGAGCTCCTCAATTTTTTTTACCTCTTTTTCCCAAGCCACCACCACTTTAGCCAAAAAATCAGTTCCTGATTTGCGAGTTTCATCCACCAATGCAGTTCCTGTATTGAAGCCATAATATCCCACCGCAGAAGCTGAAATAAATACATCGGGCTTGGAGTTTGCCTTTGCGATATACTCATAGAGCAGTTGCGTGCTGTCCGTACGGGAATCTAAAATTTGCTTTTTACGATCAGCTGTCCATCGTTTGTCTGCAATACCTGCTCCGGCTAGATGAATGATGCAATCCGACCATTCTATACTTTCCTGATCAAGCTCTTTCTTGGCTATATCCCACAGAAATGATTGTTGACCTTGGCTACTTCGACTAAGCCAAGCCACCTGGTAGCCTTTTTGCTCGAGCAATGCAGTAATCTGCTTACCAACGAGCCCAGATCCTCCTGTTATTAAGATGTTTTTCATGATTTCAGCTTAGGGGTGATAACTTCTAAGTAGGGAAAAGGTTAGTCAAATCATTTGTTCACGCCCGTTCCTAGTTTGATGAATTCCAATTTCTATTCCTAATTTGTCTCAAACTTCTAAAAAGAGCTAATGAATATCCTGATTCTAATTAAAAATTCATTGAGCTGGGTTGGTCTAGGAGGGCTAGTGGGTCTTCTTTCAGGCTCTGCGTCTGCTATCTTTTTGATTGGATTAGACTGGGCGACAAATTATCGAGAAGCTCATCTTTGGATTACTGCCCTGCTTCCATTGGCAGGATTCGCCATAGGTTGGACATACTTACGATATGGAGAAAAATCGGTGGAAGGGAATAACCTTTTGCTTGAAGAATTATATCAAAGCCAAACCCCAATTCCTCTTAGAATGACTCCTCTGGTACTTCTGGGGACTATTTTCACCCATTTATTCGGAGGTTCAGCGGGTCGAGAAGGTACTGCCATACAGATGGGCGGTTCCCTAGCTGATCAACTTACAACGCTTTTTTCTCTAGCTGAAGCTAATCGAAGATTACTGTTAATTGCCGGAGTGGCGGGAGGATTTGCCTCTGTGTTTGGAACTCCCCTTGCTGGGGCAATTTTCGCATTGGAATGGATGCTCCATCGTAAATTTGAATGGAAATCTCTATTTCCTGCTTTCTGGACCGCATTTACAGCACATTGGGTTTGCCTGTATTTATGGGGAGTAGGGCATACCGCCTATTCGATTCCAGAGGTCGCTCCCCATACTTTAGCCAATTTACTTTGGATTATTCCTGCTGGTATCGCCTTCGGATTATCGGGGAGATTATTTGCTCAGACTACCCACTTTTTTTCTCATCAGTTTTCAAAATGGATTTCTTATCCACCACTCAGGCCGGTCGTTGGCGGACTGTTGATTGTGCTAGTTGTCTGGTTTTCGGACAATACAACCTATATCGGGTTAGGCATACCCAGGATTTTGGAAGCATTCGAAACTCCTCTTCCCTGGTACGACTGGCTTGCAAAGACAGGACTGACAGGCCTTACGCTTGGGGCTGGATTCAAAGGCGGGGAAGTAACTCCACTTTTCTTCACTGGGGCTACTCTGGGCAATGCTTTAGCTGCCTGGATTCCTTTACCTTTAGCATTACTTGCAGGAATGGGGTTTGTAGCTGTTTTCTCTGGAGCGACTAATACACCCTTGGCTTGTACTGTAATGGGAATGGAATTATTCGGCTATGAAGCCGGAATTTTTTTAGGCCTTTCTTGCCTGATTGCATATTTTTTCAGTGGAAAATCAAGCATTTACAAGTCACAAAATTTAGAAAGTAAATTCCTTCTATTTCCGGAAAAGAGCTACATTTCGGCCCTCAAAAAGCACTTCAAGCGGGCAAAATGAGAAAGCTCAACGTGGTCTCCCGCCAAGAACCGAATGAAAAAAGTCTTTCCAATTTTATCTAATCCTGATAAGAATCTAATTCTTAACAGAAGAATAAAAAATCTCATTGAGCCACTGATCAGATATCTGAGTTTCGGCGCATTTGGATTATTTGTTTATCATCTCGGCTATGCACCAAGCCAGGAAAGCTTAGAGATAACTTCCAAGATTTTATCTGTGTTTTTATTTCTTCTCGGAATTCTGATGACGCTCAAAACACTAATGTCGAGCGAGTCAATCAAAAACCGCAGACCAATTTTTGAGCTAACAATCGCTTTTTTTTTAATTATCATGACCTTTGTCCGTTGGGAAATCTTTGGAGGAGATTTTTCTGAAAGTGCACTCAATATTTCGAAGCGTTTTTTTATACTAAACATCCTTATCATCGTCCTCTTTTTCATGGAGCTCGGCAAGCTAAGTTTGATGGTAAACAAACTGAAAATCAGCCCTTCGTTAGTTTTTATACTTAGTTTTGTAGTCTTAATATTCACAGGTGCTGCTTTGCTTAGCCTTCCCAAGTCGACTACTGTACCGATTACTTTT
>Ga0222647_1000706_pt1 | contig 12768 bp, 10 predicted proteins | sample AntAcemetagen333_FD_179864 | JGI IMG/M metagenome (GOLD analysis project Ga0222647, IMG submission 179864) | Saline water microbial communities from Ace Lake, Antarctica - #333 | ecosystem: Environmental > Aquatic > Non-marine Saline and Alkaline > Saline | place: Antarctica: Ace Lake...
ATGTTGTCAGAAGGCGCAGTAAAACCACCGATTTTTCAAACGTCAACTTTTGTATTTAATACAGCAGAAGAGGGTAAAGCGTTTTTTGAAATCGCTTACGGCTTGCGTAATAAAGAGGAAGAAGAAACGATGGGTTTGATTTATAGCCGATTGAATAATCCGAATTTAGAAATATTAGAAGAGCGTTTGAAACTGTGGGAAAATGCAGACGATGCAGCTGTTTTTGCAAGCGGAATGGCTGCGATTTCTACGACTTTTTTGACATTTTTAAAACCTGGGGACACCATACTTTACAGCACGCCGGTTTATGGCGGAACGTATTATTTTATCAAACATATTTTAACTTCCCAAAATATCAATATTATTCCTTTCTCTCCATGGGAAACGGAAGCAGAAATCGCTCAAAAAGTGATTGATAATAAGGCAGAAAAATCATTAAAAATGGTTTATGTCGAAACGCCTGCAAACCCTAATAATGCTTTGTTTGACCTCGAAATGTGTCGTCGAATTACCGATAGTTTTGGTAATGATGCGTTGATGGTCGTGGACAATACTTTTATGGGTCCAATTTGGCAAAAACCGTTGGATTTTGGTGCAGATTTGGTCGTTTATTCAGCTACTAAATACTTAGGCGGGCATAGTGATTTAATCGCTGGTGCGTGTCTGGGAAAAGCGGAAATGATGCAGTCAATCCGAGGTATGCGAACGTTCTTGGGTAATATGCCGAGTGCTTGGACGGCTTGGCTATTGACGAGAAGTTTGGAAACTTTGCAGATTAGAATGGAGCGTCAAGAACGCAATGCGGAGAAAGTTGCCATGTATTTGAACGAACATTCTTTGGTCAAAAAGGTCTATTATTTGGGCTTATTGGAAGACGGAACGCAGCAACACGCAATTTATAAAAAACAATATACTGGCGCAGGTGCAGTCTTTTCATTCGATATCAAAGGCGGTGAAAAAGAGGCGTTTATGTTCTTAAATAATTTAAAATTATTCAAGTTGGCGGTAAGTTTGGGCGGTACAGAATCATTGGCAGAACACCCGTCAAGCATGACACACGCAGATGTTTCGCCGGAAGATAAAGTTTTAATGAATATTTCTGATAATATGGTTCGTTTGTCAATCGGTATCGAGCATCACGAAGATTTAATTCAATCTCTGGATGCTGCATTTGAAGCTGTAAATCAGATGCTTACGAACGAAGTAACAATGTAAAATGGTTTTTTAAAGCCTGACAGATTTTAAAAACCTGTCAGGTTTATTCTTCTGGAACAATTTCTATTTTCTCATTACTACCTCCAATAATAAGAAACAAAATAATTACATAAATAAATAATAAGATTAATGATACTGCCGTAATCCAAATCGGAGAAAATACCCAAAGCCAAGACCAAGCAATAATTTTAGCAATTTTCAGCCCTGCAAAAAGTGCCGTCAAACCCAAAATCCCACCAATAAACCAACGTTCACCGTATTTTCCTTCTTGCTTTTTTGTTGGCTTTCGCCAATTTTTAAAAACCGTTTTATTGAGTTTTTCCTTTTTAGAAATTGTCAATTCGTTCGATGGGGAAACTTCGAAATATGCGACTGCAAAGGTGATTTTTTGCAGCAATAAACTTGTTGCGATTATTAAAATTTGAAAGCTAACTTTCATGATTCAATATTTTTGCAATAAAAAAGACCTGACAGGTTTTGAAAATCTGTCAGGTCTAATTACCAATGATTTATGTGATTACAGATCGTCATGTAAAAAAGGGGAATTTCAAATTGCTTGCTTTTGAGCAATTATCAAAAAAAACTAAATTTGAACGCTTCCCTTATTTTTCAATAATCGCGTCATCCATAATCGGATCACCATCACCGTCTAAATCTTCAAAACCATAAACCGTTTCATCGGGATTCACCACTCTTTTAGCAGGCTTTTTAGGCGCTACCGCAGGAATAATCGTGATTTCTCCCTCTTTTTTAGCTGTTTTTTGCTCTTGACTTTTGACAAATCTTTCCGCCTTTCCAAACAAGCCACCGGTATCTTCAAACAAAGAATCCTTCACACGATTTTTTTCTTGACGAGACTTTTTTAACATTTCATGTTCCTCATCTTTCTTTTTCATACGTATTTGTAAATCATCCGTATAATTGTCGAATTTAGAAAAAGCGTTTTTTGCCTCTTTTTCAACTTTTCCAAAAAGATTTTTTGCTTTCGAAAAAGCCGAACCCATTAATTCGTCCGCTTTCGGGTCGAGTTCAGTTTTGAGTTCTTTTAAAGCGTCTAAAAAGGTTTGCTTTTCTTCCATCGGAGGAATTGGCGGCAAATTATCCGCTTTATTTTCTAAGCCTTTCAACTGACCGTCAACGTAAGTTTTTTTCGTTGTAGGAGCCTGCGTCTTTGTTTTTTTAATAGGCGGTACAGCTTTATCTTCATCCTCAATTTTCATATTCATTTCCTCAAAAAATCTGTTCATGCGAGCAGCTTTATCATCTTGAGGTATGTCCGTATTATTTGTTTCTTCTGGATTCATTTTATTTATTTTTTATTAAAACAGCAACAATATTAGTCGTTTACCAATAACCGTATTAATCCGTAATTAGTATAATAATTACTAAACCCAAGCAAATTAAAAACTTTACGGTTAATCTCAAAGATTGAATAGAGAAAAGGTGGAAAAAGTTAGATAAAACTTAGGTTTTTATTCGAAACCGCACAATTAATTTATAAAGTTTACACAGGTTTAAACGATGAAGGTATGGGCTAAAAATCATAATAAATGATGGGTAAAAGTGTGAAATCGCAATTTTAGAATAATATTCTATATAAATTTCTATTTATAATCAAAAATATGGAAATTATTATTTTATCAAAATAATAATACGTTTTTTAGTAAAATTAAAAATAATCAAAATGATAATTATTAAATATCCAAAAAAAGTGATAATTTCGTAGTGTTCAAGCAGTGAAAGTAAGTATTATCTAACCTATAAAAGACAATAAACTATGGTCAAATATGAAGTTTTATCAGAGAATACAAGGGTCTGGATTTATCAAAGTGATAAGCCTTTTGCAGACGAAGACATTCCACAGATTAGAGCCAAAATTGCTGATTTCACGGCACAATGGGTGAGTCATAATGACGCTTTGAAAACATTTGGCGATTTGTATCACAGTCGTTTCATTATCTTGATGGTCGATGAGGCGGAGAGTGCCGCAAGTGGATGCTCAATTGATAGTTCTGTTCGCTTTATTCAGCAATTAGGAAAGGAATACGGAATGGATATGTTCGATAGAATGAATTTTATGTATAAAACAGAAGATGGCATCAAATCGGCACATCGTGAAGAGTTTATTGAGTTGTATCGAATGGGATTGATTAATGACAAAACCGTTGTTTTTAATAACTTGGTGACAACTAAAGCGGCTTTCGAAAAGAAATGGGAAATTTCATTAGGTGAAAGTTGGCACAGACAATTAATTGCCAATTAGTTAGCAATTAATCCAAGAGTGAATTAAGATTATGTGAAAAATAAAAATGGTCAATTTTGCAGTGTTCTGCAATTATTGACCATTTTACTTTTAAAATTCTACCTTTTGCCAGTGATTGGATTTTAAATAAATTGTCGAAAATAATAGGACAATTGTTGAGAAAACAAACTCTGCTGACCAGACCCAAAGCAAGTCATTTTTATAAAGCACCATATAATAAATATAAGCAATATAAATTATGGCAGTGACAATATTGATGGTTAAGCCAACGGAAATAGCCCCAGTCCCGACGATAGCATTATAATAAATAGTGTAGGCAGCAATACATATTTCAACGAAAAATAGCATCTTCAAAAGTGGAATGGAGGCTTGAATAATCGCATCATTATCCGTAACGACCAACATAACATATTCGGGAGCAAACAATAATAAAAGTGAGGGAATCGCTGTAATAATAACACTTATCCACATGATTTTTGTCGTTGTCCAAAAAACTTCATCCTGCTTATTTTGTCCGATTAATTGACTGATAATTGTACTCGTTGCTGAACCTAAACCCCAGGCAGAAACACTAAAAAAGATATAAATAACTCGAACTGTACTCGAAATTGCTAAGTTTTCTGTGCCTAATTTCTCGATTAAACTAAAAAATAGAAACCAGCTGAATAGACCGACACCACTTTGTAAAGCAATTGGTGTGGATAATTTGAGTTGTATTTTGATAGAATCCCAATCAACTGGTGGCAGTTTGAATAATTGATACCGCTTAGAAAATTTATCCCACCATGCGTAACCCATAAAGGTTGTAAAGGCTACAACTTCCGAAATCGCACTTGCCATTCCTGCACCTTCAATCCCCATCTTTGGAAATCCCCAGTAGCCAAAAACTAAGACATAATCCAGAAAAACATTTACGACCGCCAAAATAATGGTATTATAAATAATAACGTTCGTCCGACCCAATCCCGAATATAAGGCAATCGCTGTCAAGCCTGCGTAGCCAAAAAAAATTCCATCGACACGATAGTATAAATAACCTTCACACGATTTTAGTATTTCTTCGTTTTGAACAAAAATATCTAAGATGTGATACCCGAAAAACTTTAGGATAACGTAAAACCCAGCTGCTAAGATTAATTGGAAGTACAGCATATTTTGGGCTATCGCACCAACGGCTTGCCAGTTTTTCGCACCTACTCGCCGAGCAATCAAAATCTGTCCGCCACGAGAAAATGCCAAGCCAATCAAAGTAATCATTAAATAAAAAGGAGCGACTAAGCCAATGGCAGCCAACGAAGTAGTATCTCCTGACCGACCAATAAATAGGGTATCCGTTGCCGCTATGATATTGTAACCTAAACTACCGATTATCAAAGGAAAAGAAATCGCCAGTATTCTTCTATAAGAAGTTGAAACGCTTTTGAACATATCTACACTTTGCTTTGTCGCTAAGGTAATTAAAAATGAGAATTATTCTATAATTATGTTTACCGACAGTTTTAGATTTATTTTACCTTTGCGCTTTATATTGCTTTATTGTTGGGCAATAAAAACAGTGCAACAATCAAACTATGAATATAGAAGACTTTAGAACGTGTTGCTTATCGCAAAAAGGTGTGGCGGAAGAGTTTCCTTTTGGAGAAGATACCTTGGTATTCAAGGTAATGGGAAAGGTCTTTGCTTTGACAAATTTGAATTCGGAAATATTTAAAGTGAATTTAAAATGTGACCCCGATAAAGTAATTGAATTACGAGAGGAGTTCTCTGAAGTTCAACCAGGTTATCACATGAACAAAAAGCATTGGAACACAGTTTCTTTCGAGGAATCGTTGGGTGATGACTTCTTGGAATCATTGATAAAACACTCTTATGATTTGGTGGTTAAAAAGTTAAAAAAAGCAGATAAAATATTTTTAGAAAATTTGTAAACAGTAGCACGAGTCTCCAGATTCGTAAATAAATATGAAATACGATTACATTATAGTAGGGCAGGGGATTGGCGGAACATTATTATCTTATTTTTTGGTTAAGAAAGGACAAAAAGTTTTAGTGATTGATAACGGACATTTGACGTCTTCTACAAAAGTTGCAGCAGGTGTTGTGAATCCGATTACGGGCAGGCGTTATGTAAAATCTTGGATGTTCGAGGAGTTATTGGAAGTTGCGAAAGCTACTTATGATGAGTTAGATAAATTGTTGAATATCAATTGTTTTGAAGCACGAAATATTGTTCGAGTTTTGTTTAATAATAAGGAAGTCAACGATTATTTTACCCGTTCAGGGGAATTAGGGTATCAAAAATTTATATTAGAAGATTCTGATTTTAGTGAATATGCGGATATTGTAAAACCATTTTATGATTCTGGGGAAGTTACTTTTTCGGGTAAAGTGAATTTACAAATGTTGATAGAAGCGTATGCTAAACATTTAATAAATACTCAAAGTCTATTAGCTGAACAGTTTGATTTTCAAGATTTTACAATAAATTATGACCATGTTTTGTATAAAAATATTGAAGCGAAAAGGATAATTTTTTGTGAAGGTATCAAAGCAACTGAAAATCCATTTTTTAATTATTTGCCGTTTAAGGGTGCAAAAGGTCAAGTACTGATTGTTCGGATTCCGAACGTCAAACCAGTCAAAATTTTCAAGCATAGAACTTTTCTTGTTCCACTTTATGACGATGTTTTTTGGGTCGGTGCAACAAATGAAAATGAATATATAGACGATTCACCAACTGAAAAGGGCAAACAGCAATTAATCGAAATGTTGGATAAAATGATTCACGTTCCGTATGAAATTTTAGACCATCAAGCCGCTATTCGTCCGAATGCGAAGGACAGAAGATTATTCATGGGCAAACATCCAACCTTTGATAACATTATGATTTTTAATGGTTTAGGTACGAAAGGTTCGTCACTCGCTCCTTATTTTGCCGATCATTTTACGGATTATTTATTAGGGAAATCGGAACTAATGAAAGAAGTAGATATTAAGCGATTTGCTTGAAAATAGATTCGTTAAGGTTAAAATAAGTTTTTTCAAAAAAATATTTTGATTGTATCTATTTCAATTAAAATCAACAAATAAAAAAAATGTCAAAATTACAATCCAAAGTACTTGGAACGGATAAAATCTCAAAATTACTATTACAACAAGCCGTTCCTGCGGGAATCGGAATGTTGATTATGTCAATTTATGGTATCGTTGATACGATTTTTGTCGGTCATTATGTTGGTGTTTTAGGTATTGCAGCGATAACCGTTGTGATGCCGATCAGTTTTTTAATTTCCTCTATCGGAATGGCAATCGGCATTGGTGGGGCATCTATTATTTCTCGTTCGTTTGGCGGAGATGATAGAGGAAAAGTATCCGATACGTTCGGCAATATGATTAGTTTGACGGTGATTTTAGGTTTAATCATCGTAGGCTTGGGGTTGATTTTTCAAGAACCGATTTTGCGGACTTTTGGTGCTAAAGGTGACATTTTAGCACCGGCAAAAGTCTATTTCAGTATCACCCTAATCGGTGTTCCTGCCTTAGCTTGGGCGATGATGGCGAATAGTGCAATTCGGGCAGAAGGCCAGGCAAAAATGGCAATGGTGACGATGTTGATTCCTGCGATTTTGAATATGATTCTCGACCCGATTTTTATTATTTGGTTTGATTGGGGATTAGAAGGAGCGGCTTGGGCAACGGCAATTGCTTACTTTTCAAGTGGAGCGTTTACCGCTTGGTTTTTGTTCTTTTCGGGGCGTTCAGAGTTGAAGATTTTTGTTGCTAACTTAAAGCTCAGAATCACCATTATCAAAGAAATTTTTTCCATCGGAATTGTTACGATTGCTCGGCAAGGAACGATTAGTATTTTGATGATTTTATTAAATTATTCTTTATTCACTTACGGTGACGAATCGTCGATTGCCGTTTTTGGGATAATTAATCGGATGATGATGTTTGCATTATTCCCCGTGCTTGGTATTATGCAAGGCTTTCAGCCGATTGCGGGTTATAATTACGGTGCAGGAAATAATGAGCGAGTGCAGAATGTTATTAATTTAGCCATTAAATCCAGTACAGTTATCGCCACAGCGATTTTTGTTTGTATTATCGCTTTTCCAACGGCAATCACGACCGTTTTTACAACCGATGAAAACTTATTGAAAAATACGCCGGTGGCCATGATAATTGTCTTCGGTGCAACACCTTTAATTTCGGTTCAATTAATTGGTTCAGCTTACTTTCAAGCCATCGGAAAAGCTATCCCTGCCTTATTATTGACGCTGACCAAACAAGGTTTTTTCCTCATCCCGTTAATCCTTATTTTACCGCCGTTTTTTGGTTTAAACGGTGTTTGGTGGTCATTTCCAATCGCTGATGTGCTTTCCGCAATTGTGACATATTGGTATTTGAGAAGAGAAATGAAGTTAAATTTAGTAATTAGTAATGATTCGTGATGAAGGCTGAATATTAAAGGTCCTTTGATAATTTCTCCTTTAAAATTCAAACTACTATACATTTTTTATTGATAATCAGATCTGTCAGGTTTTAAAGGCTTTCTTTCTAATATTGAAGGTTTCGTGGGGCAAACGGCATCGCCTTTGCCAAATTCGTGTTGATTTTGAACTTTGATAAAATCAAGGAATGACAACATTTACAACCTTAAAAGGGAAGCCGTTTTAAAATGCCTGTATGATAGTTTAATTCAAAATACTGATTGTTAAATACGGACAAAATCTCGGAAATACCATTTTTTTGCGGTTGCCATTTTTAAATTATTTCTCATCACTTACCGCCAAAATACTTCCTTTAATTTCTAAAATTAATCCACTTCCATAAAGTCCTCCAGGGGTTTGAAAGCCAATTTTATAGTTCCCCGAAACGATTTTTTGTACAATGAGTACGGCTACTTGAGCCGTATTTTCATAAGCATCACCGACTCGCAAAGTAGCACTTCTTGCTTCGCTTTTCTCATTCGTTACCTCGCCATAAAAGTAAGATTCTGACTGTAAACGCTCTTTTTCATTTAGTCCAGGTGGGCGATTATGAATGATTTTTTTAGCTATATTTTTAACGAAGGATTGTTTTAATAACCATTTTAAGTTTTTGGTCAAACGCATCATTTTCGCCCCTTTTTCGGTTGTTGCTAAATAGGCTTCGATATTTGGGATATTTGCGGTGTAATAAGCCGTAGAAACATCACCCCACGGAGCTGTTGCACAAAGGCTCTCGTAATTATTTCCGAATTTAAAAGTTCGTGTTTTTTGTCCTAAAGGAACAGTGATTATTTTTCCATTTTGTCGAACCGTAGCACCATTTGGCAAATTTTCAATCGTCGATAAAGCCGTGCCACGAGAAACTCCACCATTTTTCATTGCGATTGCCAAAGTTAAATGTGTTGCATCGGGTAACTGCTGATGTAAATGAGCAACCAAACAATCTGACGGCACAACATCAAATCCGACTCCTGGCATTAGCATTATTTTCTGTTGAACTGCTTTTTCGTGCAAACGATATCCCTCCTCAAACCCTTCAACTCGTCCCGAAAGGTCTAAGTAATGGACGTTATTTCGTAAGCAAGCCGCTATCATTGGCGTTGCCGTAAAATGAAAAGGGCCAGCACAATGTAGAACCAAATCCATATCGCTTAACTGTGAATCCAAAACAGCAGCATCGTTTAAATCAAAAATTCGGTATGCCAAACCAAACCGTTTTGCCAATGCTTTTACTTTTTCCTCGTTTCGTCCTGCGATAATTGGCTTAAATTGTTTTCGCGCCGCTTCTTCTAATATTAATTCTCCTGTATAACCCGTAATGCCGTAGAAAAGTGTTTTCATTTTATATAGATTTTGAGCCCCAAAACTAACGAATTAATAGTAATTAGTCTTTCCTAAATATTTATACGAAATTATTTAGAAATACTTTTAATTGTAAATCACTGACTACGAATAGATTAAATATAAAGTCGACTTTTTATTAGAAATATCTTTATAAAAAGGAACGATTATAACTTTAAAGTACTTACATTTGCACCACAATAAGGAAGTAAATAGCAACTTTCAATAATTATGAAAGAATAATTAAATTCTTTTTAAATAAAATTTGCAATTGTAAAAATAATGATTACCTTTGCAGTCGCTTCTGAAAAGAAGTTGTGGTTAATATCGCGGAGTGGAGCAGTTGGTAGCTCGTTGGGCTCATAACCCAAAGGTCGTAGGTTCAAGTCCTGCCTCCGCAACAAAATTTATAAAAAAGGCTTAAACTGTGCATTTGCAATGGTTTAAGCCTTTTTTTTTCACAAACTTTTTAGCCTTGACACAATGAAGACACAAATAAAGCTATCTAAAAATCAAACAAATATTACTTAAACAAAATTGTGCGATTTTATTTAATCCAAAATACATATTTGTTATATTTTTATGGGTTTGGGTTCTGTATCTGGGGCGGTATCTATTTAATACTAATTCACGGATTGCCATCATTCCTGCAACTACGCCCGAGATCAAAATTGATAAGTATTCGGTTAATTCTATCAAATTATTAAGTGTTCCCAATATTATAATATTTTAGGTGTTATAAATTTACTTACGTAAATTTAACGGTTCTAATTTAAACAAAAAATAGATTATGAAAATTTCAAATTTTGTATTATTGGCGTCTTGGGGTCGTGTAGCTCTGTAAAACAAATCGGCGATATTAACATGATTTCTAATAGAAATGTTAATCCTTCAATGTATTATGAAGTATTAGAAACTTATGCAACAACCTCGAAAAAAGCCCTAAAAAAATCAAAATTTACAAACGTAGATGATGCAATAAACGAAACTGTTGGAACGGTGGCTGGTGGCGAATTTTTGGTAAATTGTAAAATCTACCTTGTAAATGGCAAATATTTTGCAGTTGTTGGTGATGTTTGGGGTGTTGACAGAAAAGAATTAAAAGGGTTTCATATTGGCGACAAAGTGGCGTTTACTCAAAATTTTGTCAAAAAACAGGGCGTTTTAAAATCTTTTAAAGATAATAATACAGCTGTGCTGGTATTGGATAATGAAAATATTAAAGAAGTCGCTCTGGAAGATTTAACAATAATTGAGGGCGTAAACAATTGATTATCAAACAACACAAATAAAGAAGCATTGTAAAACGTACTGTTTGCAGCTTTTTTTTGTTTTATGTGTTAAGTCCTGCTTCCGCAGCTAATCAAAAAGACCGTTCAGAAATAAACGGTCTTTTTTTGTTTCAAGGAGTTTTAAAAAAAGGGGTCGAATGCTTTTAAAGCATTCGATTCCCTTTTTTAATTATACCCGAATCCCCATATTTCGCATTAAATAAGTCGCATTAAAACTTCTGCTTACGCCTTTTTTAATCGTGTAATCGAACACCAAACGGTCTTTTTCGACCATTACTTCGATACACAAATTTTCAATTGTACCATTGGCTTCAGCCTCCAAAACGCCCAGTTCCAAATCGTGTGTAGCGATTAAACCCATACCTTTTGACTTTATTAATTGCTCAATTAAGGCACGAGAACCAGTGTGCCGATCGTGCGAATTTGTGCCTTTTAGGATTTCATCTAATAGGAAAAATACTTTTTCGCCATTTTCTACCGAATCAATAATCGTTTTTAAACGTTTTAATTCGGCATAGAAAGAAGACGTACTTTCGTGCAAAACGTCCTGCGTCCGCATACTGGTATTGACAGTCAAAATAGGTAACCGCAACGATTTTGCACAAACGGGCGAACCAGTCATTGCCAAAACAATATTCAAACCAACAGTTCTCAAATATGTGGATTTTCCTGCCATATTTGAACCCGTAATAAGTTTGATGTGCCCGCTATTTGGTACGATTAAATTATTGGAAACTCGCTTTTTTGCGTCAATTAACGGATGTCCTAATTCAATGCCTTCCAAACCTGTAAATGCTGAATCAATATTTGGCATCGTCCAGTCTTCATGATTATAATGCAGCGTTCCGAGCGTGACCATCGCATCAAATTCTTGTAAAATATCGAACCATTCTGGGAGTTTAGTTTGCATTTCTGCCTTCCATTTTTCCAATTTCAAAATCCAGTGCCAATCCCATAAAACTGCACCATTTAGCAGAATCGCAAAAACGTTAAAACGAGCATTTAATTGATGAATGATAAATGCCAATTGCTTCATAGATTTGGAAGCAGAACGGTCAGAAATAAATAATCCTTGCTTTAAATCTTTTAATTTTTCTGATTTAAAATCTTGACTTTCGACGTGTTCTATTAATTGAGCGTAATTATTGAGAATACCACCCGCTTTACTGGTTTTTTCGTGTATGTCGTTGACTTCTTTTACCTTTCGAGACAACAAAAATAAGTTGAAAAAGAAAATAATTATGGCAAATTGATAGGGTAAACCGAAGAAAATCGCTGTAATCAAACCGAAAAAAACAATCGGCATAGCAATTTTTAAAAACCGAAAAAGTTTATTATTTAACAAAATCGGTGCTTCATTCAACCAAAGTAACAATAAGCGAATATCCTGCTCATTCTCTTCTGAATTGTATCCAATTGCTTGGAAACTTTGTCGCCATTCCAAACGGTTTTTTAGCTCCAAACCACCTTCTTGACGAGCCAGAATTTCGGGTTTTTCGGCAGGAGCTAACAAATAATTCGCAAAGGTTTTTTGACCAATATTTGTTGCCGTTCTATTCAAATATTGAAACAGGGAATAATCGCCAAAAATATCTAAATCAACGGCGTAAGGGTGTTGCAAATCCAAGTATTGCTTACCATTGGCAAACTTTGCATAATCGTCATTTATAATATCAATCTCAGCTTGATTGATTGCTGCCAAAGCCTCAAAATGTTGCTTTTTTTTCAAAAGCTGCTGATGCCAAAAGATAAATCGACTAAATCCTATCAGTGAACCCAGTAACATAATACTGCCAATCAAACCTGAATATGAAAACGCCAAAATAATCAAAGCAATCCCGGCGATAAAAGTTATTAATCGAATAATTGAATAACGATTGTATTTTTTCTCTAAAGCCGTTGCGGTTGCCGCAAATTCTGCTACTCTTTTTTTGTAAATCATTCTATAAAATTAAAATCTGTCTTGTAATTCGTCATCGTTTCTTCGTCATTTTGGTAGAATAGCTCTAAGGTGAGTATTTTTAAAACACGAACTTCAAATATACCGTACCAAAATGACGAATAACTAATGACCAATAACTAAATAATCATTCGTTGCTGCAATCTTATTCACATAAATATCACTGTTCGCTCTAATCACAAACTCGCTGATACCAACGTGTGA
>Ga0222647_1000707_pt1 | contig 12750 bp, 10 predicted proteins | sample AntAcemetagen333_FD_179864 | JGI IMG/M metagenome (GOLD analysis project Ga0222647, IMG submission 179864) | Saline water microbial communities from Ace Lake, Antarctica - #333 | ecosystem: Environmental > Aquatic > Non-marine Saline and Alkaline > Saline | place: Antarctica: Ace Lake...
CATTGCATGAAAATTATTATTTGCGTATTTAATCATTTCTGATTCCTCAGGTTTTAGGATATAAACGGCTCCCTCTACCGTAGCATACATTTCTCTTATACTATCTGCTACTTTTTCAGAAGTCGTTCCTGCGATTGTGTAAGGAGGATGTTGAAAATCATGAACAGCTGTTCCTTCTCTCAAAAATTCAGGATTTGAGCCAAAACCAAAATCAACATCATGTTTTTTACCTGATGTTTCTTCGATAATAGACGTACATTCCGCAACAGTTCCCGGGATGACGGTACTTCTAATCAATAAAGTATGAAAACTATCTTTTCCTTTCAGAACTTCACCGATTTGGTAGCAAACCTGATAGATATAGGTTAAATCAATATTACCATTCATTTGACTTGGCGTACCAACACAAATGATTGATACATCTGTATTCATCACAGCATCAACAACATCCGTTGTTGCTCTAATTAAATTATCGTTAACCCCTTGTCCAATATATTCTTCCAAATCTTTCTCAATAATTGGTGATTTTCCACTATTGATTAAATCAACTTTGTGTTGACTAATATCAACACCGATAACCTCGTGTCCTGCTTTTGCAAAACACGCACAGGATACTACTCCGACGTATCCTAATCCAAAAGTACTAATTTTCATATTAAAAATTTTGTGCCTTAAAGTTTCAAACTTTAGATTAAGCTAATTTATATTCATAGTCTTTCAATATTTAATTATTAAAAACAACTATGATTTATAAATCGGTGAATTCATCACCTGTATCATTTTTTCTTTAAATGTCAATTGTTTTTTGTTTATAGGTTTTCTCAACAATTTGATTTGTTTTTGTAATCGAATACGATTGCCATCGAATAAAAAACCTGTATTCAAATAATCATCTTTCCGAATTTTTTGGAGAACACTTTCCGTCTCAAAATTTAGCTCCTTCCCTACCTTTTCAATCGTTTCTAATGGTTCTTCGGTAAGCTGTTCGTATGTCACCGTAAGTGTTTGATGACCTTTTCGTCGTAAATACTTCAATGTATATTGACATATTAAGTTAACACAGAAGTAATAGGCATTTGCTAAAATCCAATTTTTGGGCGGTTGTTCTAATCCTTTTTTAGTCAATGAACCAACAACTCCTACAGGGTTTCTAACGATATAAACATAACAAATATCATATTCATTCTTAATCGTTGAGGACAACATAATTGCCCGACCCGGATACTTAGATGAATCAATAATCGTATTTTCCTTGATAGAAGAAAATATGAATCGATACAATCGCTTAATATAAACGGTATAAGTTTGGCTCAACTTGTCAGAAACACCAAAAAGTAACCCTTTCAATGTACTAACGTGATATTCATACGCCTTATGCAACGTATTTAATTCCATTAAATCTTTATCACTTAAATCCAGATGAAAATTAATATTTTGCCAAAAAGCAGCAACTTCATCACCTGTTTCTCGCTTTGGAGGAATACCATTTCGCTTCGGAAAACGATTCAACTCTCCACAACTAAATATATCATTTGAGTTACCAAGTAAGATATCCAAAAGCGTAGTACCGCTTCGTCCAGTTCCAATGATATAGATTATTTTATTTTTCAAAAAAAACTTTTTATAATAAGAAGTAATAAATTGATACAATTGTGACAACCTTAATGAATCATTTATAAAACGATGCAGCTACTTTTTTATAGCAATGCCTTATAGATTGATAACACTCATTAATCTTTTATTTCTAATACTATTGGGTAAGGTATCAATTTAATTGATGCTATTCTTCAAATCGTTGAGAATACTAAAATCAAAAAGCTTCCTCAACTAACTTAATCTGACATATATTTTATAAATATCGAGACTACAATTAGAGTCTTTAATAATCGTACTTTTTTAATAAAGGAGCACAAATTACACGAATCAATAGTTGATCTCCTTTTGAAAGTAACTGTCGTTTTTGAGTTTTTGAAGCATCCGTCATTGGCTTATTCCAAATATCTCCTTCAGCAATACGACCGTGTTTTTTAAGGTAATAAGTCGATAATATTCCCGTATCTGTTAATCCTGTCTTTCCCATGATCTGATCGATATAGAGCTGAGGACGTTGAGTAAAATCTTCATATTTAACAAAAAGATAATTTTTATCTTTTAAATTATTTGCACGAACATTAGCAACATACCACCCAATAATAGAACGAAAACGACGGTAAGTATTTCTCTTCAGTAATGATCCCATTACATCTAATGGATGCCGAACAATGTGAATATATACCGCATCAGGAAAAGCAGTTTTTAACGCCTTTAAATACTTGAAACTTTGAGGCGTCTTATCACCCCAAATATTCTTATTGTGTTTTTTTCGATATTTTTCACACCAATTAACTAAAACCTCCTTCCAGTTTTTACTTTCGTTAAAACACTCCGCAGCTTCCTCCTTAGTGAATTCAAAATCCTTAATTTCGCGCTCAGCTACAGCTATAAAATCTTCTGTAGATGCGGGATATTCCTTGATAATCTCATGAAGATATTTAATCTCTGGTCCGATAGCAATTTCTTCGTGACTATTCAAGATGACTCGTAACAGTGATGTTCCTGAACGTCGAAAACCAATGATAAATATAGGTTGATTCATTATGATTATTTTTTTATATTCAAAATTCTATCAATACCACCAGCATAATTTTTAACCATATTTTCAATAGTTATGTACTTAATCGTATCATAAACTGTTTCACGGAATGCAGCGAAACTTTCTGTATTACTTAATGTCTTTTCTATTGCATCACTATATTCTTTAGGATTTGTTCCTTCTGGTAGAGCAATCACATTTTTATTATTAAAATATTCAATTTCAACACTATGTAACGGCGATTCAATTATAATCGGCACTAAATTATAACAAACAGGCTGAACTAAACCTAAACCCACCGCTCCTGGAAAAACAAATAAATCACTCAATACGAAGTATGGAGGAATATCGGTATCCGGTACAAAACCTTTATAGATTACATCTTCTTCTCCAAATCGAGCTCTTAAAGCCGGTAAAAAATCTGATTTACTACTCCCTATTAGCATCAATTTATAAGAAGCATCTTTCTTTCGTAAATACTCATACGTTTCTAAAATGAAGTCAACTTTCTTATTCATAATCATTCTTCCCATATAAAGTAAAACTTTATCATTAGGACTAAAACCATTTTCTGCTCGAATTTCGTCGCGCTTATTTTTGATTTCGTTGTAAAACTGCCGATGCTTGACGGTATTTACTGCATTATAAATTACTGTGATCTTATCTTTATCTATATTTTTAGATACAAGCCATTCGTAAACCATATTATTGTATGCAAAAAAACCGTCTGCAATATTGGAAAGGAAAATTCTAAATTTTTCCATATAAGGTGCTAAAGCATCCTTACGGCGTTCTTTGGTATCTTTTCCTTGTCCCCAAATAGCAATCTTTTTACCCAATAATTTATAGAGAAAAATCAAAGCATATGTCGGATTATCTAATGCACTTCCCACTATGATTAAGTCATATTTGTGAGCCTTAAAGAAGAAATTTTGAAACCGTAAAGAGCGATTAAATAACTTAATTGTCCATGTTTTGGTCGGAAGTGTTTCGAACTCAAAACGGCTACTATCCGTTTCTGCAAAATATAAATCACGGGAGGTTTTTTTATCAAAAACTACATGAAAATCCCACTCTTCTGATTTATATTTTTTCAAATAATTATAAAATTCCACACGGTAATGCGGAATTGTAGATTGATGTGCAAAAAGCACTTTTTTAGGCTTCATGTCTTTATTTTCTTCTTCGATAATGATTAATATTAGAAAGGTTATTGTGTAAAAAATTGAAAATATTATAACACTACTTTCACTAAATTATTTACACAATGACTATTATCAACGATTTAGCAAACTAAAAGTGTACAAGTACGGGCTGCAGAACACGAGGAAAACCGCTGCGGTGGGCTTAATCCTACGCAAATATTCAAAAAACTAATACTTAGCTTTTTGAATATTTCCAGACGTTTTTAACCTTTTTTCAGGCAAATCTTTACAACACCCCTCTACCCCATTCAATTTGACAAATTGAATGGAACGACTATTATATCCAGTATCGCAAACATTATTTTTAAATACATTTCCGTAACTCGGTCGCTCTAATCTTGTACAGTCTTTTTTTGTTTCTGATGAGCAGTACCAATCACTATAAAAAGCAATTTTTCCAGCCTCTGTGAACTCATTACTTTCTATAATATTATAGTTTGACTCATTTCTGGTTCTAATTACATCACCTGAAACATTTATGAATTGATTATTCTTGACTATATTATTTGAAGAATAATGAGCTAAATACAGTGCATGAATGAGTCCTTTTTTTTCTTTGTTTTCTATATTCATAAAGGTCGAATTTACAACACTATTATTGCGAGAATTATTCATCTTTATAGCTGCGAATCCCGGACTTTGACCTTTTGCATGTTTTGAACCAATATTTTCAAAATACATTCCTTCGAAATGATTATTCCCATTCCAAGCATTAGGATTATCCTTACTACCGCTTAAATTCACTCCCATTCTATAGTTCCGAACTTTTATATTTTTAAATATTAAGTTAGTATTGACACCATTTTTTTTTTGCAATGTGAACCATACCTTTTTTCCACCTCCATCAAATAATGGCTTTCCACCTGCGGTGTCTATTGCCATAAAAGTTATTTTTTTTCCATTGACGAAATTCCAAACAACTTCTTGATTTAGGTAAGTTCCTTGCTTAATATGGACTTCAATATCTGTTATGGGCGATAATCCATATAAAAGTTCTTGAACTTTAGTCAGTGTCAATACTGAATTATTTGACTTCAATCCTGAATTTAAGTTATTCCCATCCGAACTCATATAGATTTTTAATACTTCCGAGATTTTCTCTTCTTCGCTACACAACTTGAAAGTAAAAGCTACCGTGAGAGAAACTAACACTAAAACTATTTTACCCATATTATTTATTTTCAGAAATGACTAAATTCACAAAGAAAATCCTTCACATAACTCTAACCAACTATTTCTAAAATATTTATTATCAAATTCAACCGCAAAATCATAACCGACTTTTCCTATCAAATCATTTTTTAGAACCTCTTCAATAACTAATTGTAGATTATCTTTCCCTTCATTGAAGATGACCTGACCTGCACCTCGTAATAAATCGCCAAACCCTGCAATGCCACTACCGATGACTTTCGTTCCACAAAGCAGTGATTCGTGTGCGATTCTATTCCAACCCTCTGTAAGTCGTGATAAGATAACAGTAATATCTGATACCGCAAGCAGGCGCAAATACCTCTGATAATCTGTATCTAAATGTAGATGATTTAAAACGACATTTTTATCGCTTCCTCCTGATGTCACGACAAAATACTTATCAGGATTTAGTTTTTTTATAACCTCTTTATAACCTTTAACTTCTAAGGCATTACTTGCATAGACAATAATTTTGTCTAATGGGATTCCATTTTCTTTTTTGAATGCGATATGATCAAAATATCCGATATGTTCATTTATCTCCTCAATATCAAAAGCATTATGAATGACCCTTATTTTTTCTTTATCTAAATACTGACCAAAATAGTCTTTCCAATAATCCGCCACTACAACAAGCCTATCTAAGTTTTTGACACATTGAATAATTTGGTCGTGAAGATACTTTTGTGTGAGCCTATTTCCATTCTCAAATTCATCATAATGATGCATTATTAACACTTTGTTTTTGAAAGGATAATTATGAATCCCCGCATAAACTGCTGCTCTATTAAAGATGGAAATATCAAACTGTTCTTTATTTGAAATATTCCGTACTTGATATCGATAACGTAACTTAGTATAAGGGATAATTTTAGGTTTTTTTGCATCGAGCTTATATTCCGTTACATCATAATTATCATTCAAAGAGGCACTAACTAAAGTCTCATAAATTGCACCACCTCTCTGTGATTTTCGAGTGACAGAAAGTACTTTTTTTTTCATTTTGTTTAAACTTTAAAGTTTTCCAATCACAATATCTTTATTTAGTCTGCATCTTTATTGACCAACACTTGAGTACTTTTTAGAGATTACTAAACGTAGCTAATTGCTCTATATTTCTTTCTGCTTAAAGATTAAAATTTACTGTCTTGAATTATTAACTTTATTATCGACTTACCTTCTAAGGTTGTAAATGTTGTTATTCCTTGATTTTATCAAAGCGTTTAAAATCAATACGAATTGGGCAAAGGCAATGCCGTTTGCCCTACGAAACTTCCAACGTTAGAAGAGTAGCCTTATTATTTATTTTTCACGTTACCGAACTGCGGTTAGTGCCTTTATTTCACATCAAGAAAATTAATAAAATTATACATAGCGATAATAAAAATTTCGAACAACCTTAGATAGTTTATAACGAATTTTATCCATTAAACGCTCATCGTAAACAGCCCAATTCTGCGGCCTTTCATAATCCCACTCTTTCATAAATCCTCCGCAAACTTTGAGTGCATGATTTTGTAATTTCTGTGTTTCATAAAAATCGTAATACTTCTTCTTCTTTAGCTTTGTTTTATTAACCATCGGTAACGGACGCACTTGCTCTATTTTTAATAAATCTAAAGTTTTCTCAAAGTCCCCTTGCAAGTTTTCAAACTTAATCACATGGTCAAAATCTTTGTGTGCCAAGCAGCTCCAATTGTTATAAGGAGTATTGAAATATTTAAAAAAATATTTCTCGAAATCTTGTTCTTTTTGGACAAATTCATACCGTTTCAAAGTCCTATCAGGGATTGACCCCCCATTTCGTTTCCATTCTGAAGGCGTTGTAAATCGATTCTTATGATTAGATTTGAACTTTAAATACATACTCGAAATATCATCCAATGGATTGCGAATACCCGAAAAAACAAAGTATTTTTTTTCGTCAGGATTTGCTTGTTTTAAAAATTCGTGGTATTTAGCATGCTTTCTAAGAATTTTTTGTCCATCATAATTTTCACATAATTCAGCACTAATTGCAGTTGAAGCAGTATGAGGAAGTTCTATATATAAGTATTTAAACTTATGACTGATAACCATTTTTACGATGTTTTATATACTATTATTTCTACAAAGTTATCTTTCGATGACCTATTAGAATGAGCTAATCTCAGTTTAAAATTATTCGTAATGTGATAGTAAAATCAAACCTCAGCAGACACGGAATTCGCTGATTCTTTGATTCTTAGATTCTTTGATTCTTTGATAATCATAAATTTAAATAAGCATATTAAATTTCTTTTTAAACCGAGATTAGCTGTACTTCTTACTTACAGCTTCAGAAGAACGAATTGCGGAGTAGTTACCTGTTATTGATCCCAAAAAGTCAACACCGCTACTATATTTAATCATTGCTAAGTAAATTCCTATGATAATTAACGAATATGTTTTATTGAAAACAGGAGCTGTTATTCCGATGATAAATAATACGGTAGCGGTTGTTTTGCAAATCATTAATAAGGGTCTGGAATTTAATGAATTAGCACGAGGAAAGAAAATTGTAACAAAAAATGATAAAAAGAAAAAGAATCCTACAAACCCAAATTCAGAAAATACTCTCAAAATATCATTGTGTACCGTTTTTCCTGACCTAAAAACCCAGTGATTCTTACCGAGCGCCTCTATTGAAACGTCTGATACTAAATAATTATTCATCCCAACACCCATTCCATTTGTAGCTTTGATAATATTTATTGCTGCATTATACTGCTCAAATCTCCCCGAATACGTGTCTCGATAAATTATTGCATCGATAGAATCTGATGAATTACTCTGAACGATATATAAAATCCCTCCTATTGCCATTATCACTAAAAAAGGAATTATGAAAAATTTATTGTTAATCTTTTTGGTTTTTGTTGCGTACAAAAGAATGAGCCCAGTACAAGCTAAAGTAGCTAAAATGTGCATCCGATTTAAAGTCATGGTAAGTGTGAGAATAAAGATACCTGTATAGACAAAAACCTTCCTTCTATCTTGCTTTTTTAAATAAAAAACTCCAAAGCCAAATAGAAAGGGAATAATCGAAGCCAAGAATAAAGCCATTTCCGAACGAGCAATCATACCTCCTGCTCTTACAACTTCTGTTCCTCCAACTTCCTCTTCCTTATCTAAGAATTGACTAAACCATTTTATACCAAAATATTCAGGCCAAATAAATATCATCGAAAAGAATGCAGAAATCAATATACCGTGAAACAAATAATAAATATTACGAGGATTATCAATGAAGAAGTTAATAAATACGTAGTAGGCAATTGGTAGCATAATTATCTTTGGAATATTTATCAAGCCTACCAAGGGATTTGTTGACCAAGTCATTGATAAAATACCTACTATTATAAAACATACATAAAAAAAAATAGGCTTAAAAGTAAATATTTTTACTATTCGTCGTGCATTAAACATAAAAATGAATAAAACAACCAGAATTACATCTACAATCGTTAGAGATGTTGAATTGAATGTAGCGGGTACTTCAAAAAACTCTCCTATAAAAAAAAGCTTTCTATTCAAAATAAATAAACTGGGAAGAAACGTGAGGAAAGCTCTACTTAATGATTTCCAAAAATATCCTCCCGCTATAATTCCGAATAAAAAAGCGGTAATTAAACCCAATTTCTTAATTAATGAGCTTTCTATTTTGACATCCGATATTAACATAATCTCAAGGATTAAAGCAATGGTCAAAAATCCACTAATTACGATGAATAAAAAAAATTTATTTTTCACAAATTATAGTTTCGTTTTTCCTTTTCGTCGGATTAATCCTTTCAAGATTTCCATTTCACTTTTACCTATTGAGACAAAGGCATAAAATGGTAGAATTAACAATAAAAAGAGAACAGTTTTCCAAATATTGTGAAGTGATAAATGGTAAAACCCCACTATCCCAATTAAAAATACAACTAATGTAATTACAAATCGCTTACTGAAAGGGGAAAGTTTATATATGATTCCTAACTCAGAAACGGTAATAATATTAATTAATGCAATTGTTAAAGTATTTGCATAAGCTGCTCCAACGACACCATAACGAGGAATTAATATGTACGAAAATAATACACTCAAAGTAATCGTTATCGCAGAATTTATCAGATTAATTTTTCCTCCCCCAGACATCGTAATTAACCGTCTTGCAGCACCCACACTGAAATCTATTGCTGTCCCGAATAAAACTGGTATAATCACAACTCCAAATTCAGCATAATCTTTTCCAAAAATATCTATAATGTACTCCTTCAGAAATACAATCATTGATAGAATAACACTTCCAGCAAGAAAAATAATTAAGGTAACGGTTTTATATAATTCGTTTAACTCCTTATGTTCTCCTTTACTAATTAATCGACCTGCGACAGGGACAAAAATTGAATTAATTGCATTGGCGGGCATTAAAGCAAAAGCAGCAATTCTAAGCCCTAAATAATATAATCCCACGTCTGCCCCAGTTCCTAAAATACCTAACATCAATGTATCCATCCATTTTTGAGATTGATTCAACGATGCGGCAAAAAACATTGGTAAGGAGATGGAGAACAACTCTTTTCTTTCGTCTTTGTCTAATTTGAATGAAAATTTAACTTTAAATGGTCTTTGCTTTATGAATAAAATAACAACATAAACCAAATTAGCACCGACGTATGCTGATATAATTAAGGCATTCGATTCTATAAAAAAAGTTAGGATGTAGAAAAAAATAAGTAGCAACGTAAAATATACTACAGAGTATAAAAATTGACCTACATCGGCACGATGATTTACCCTAAATAAATCTACCACCAAGTTATTATATAACTTCATGGGGACTATGACTGAACAAAACCTTAGAAAAGAGGTCAATTCAGGATTTCTAAATAGATCTTCTGCAATTGTTCGAGCGAAAGTAAATATTACAAAACAAATCGTAACGCCAAGCACAAAACTTAGCGAAAAAGTATAGTTTTTTATTTCTTCATATCGTTCTTTATCTTCTCTACCTAAAGCAAAAGATCCTTGTCTTACTAAGCCATGGTTTAAACCAAAAATGGCAAATATTGCCACTATATTGATAATTGTTCTTGTCAAAGTAAAATTACCAAAGACATCTGGATCTAAAAATCGTGTAAATATATATGTACTTACGAAACCTATTAATGTTGTATAGATAAAGGTTAAAAGTACATTAAATGACTGTTTAGCAATAATTTGCTTAGAATCCATTTTATGGTTTTAGTCTATTTAGCATTAATTGTTCATAAAATATTAACGAATCTTCAGGCACCTGTATTAAGTTTTTTTGACTATCATCTTGTTTTGCCTTAAAGGCACGAGATTTATCAATTTTCTTTTGGTCGGGATATAAGATATTATATTTATAACCTTCTAACATATCTTCTTGAAATGAAATTTTTAGAAAATCACAGAGTTGTCTGAGTATTGATTCCGTATTTTTAACTAAATCTTCATAACTAACAACAATCACTTTTTCGGGATATTGTGTAGATAATTCGTACATCATGTCAATACCTCTTATCCATCGTCCTTTAGCTACGGTCAAATCTTTTTTGCCCCGCTTCATAATAGAAGCAACAACATCTCTATAATCTCTAACTATGCAAATGATTTTTGCGTCTTCTAAGGCTAAATAATCTTCAATATTGTTTTTTGAACTTGGATAGTTTTTAATTAATCCTAATTTTCTCCTTAAAAAATTAGTAAAATGATTTGCCCGTTTTGTTATTTCAATTTGATGTGGAATACATAATTTATTAGCTAATACTTTCTTAGAAGTTAGCTTTTTGATCGCAAAAGTTCTATCCTCTATCAACATTGCTACATCTGTATGTGTACCTATCATTGAAGATAATAATGTCGTACCTGAACGAGGTGAACCTAATATTAATAAATACATCGTATGATTATATTTTCTCAAAAGTCATCATTAGAAAGCAGGAAATAGGCAATTTATATAAGATTTATATAAATTGCCTATTTCCTGCTTTCTAACATCAATACCTCGATACGAAGTAAGGAATAATAATTTTAGTTTTTATTTGTCTATTAATTTAAAAAAAACCTTAAACTATCTACTGTAATATGTCCAATAGGTGATAGAATATAAATAAATTGCTTGAACAATTATTACCGAAAAATCATTTACTGTTGGGTCTTTGGCAATTTCTGCAAATCTTATAAATTTATGTATAAATAGCACTTTGGAAGTACTGAAAATAGCGAGTTAGTGAGCAGGTGACTTAAAGTCACCTGCTCACTTTTGCAGAAATTGTCAGAGAACCTATTTATTATTAATATTCTTGTGTGGTTTCGACAACGGTAAGAACTTAAACATCAAACGATTTATTAAATAAGTCATAATACCTTCTTTCCTTGTCAATCGATTAATACCATGTTTAGGCTTAATTTTTTCGTATTCAAAATCTTCAAGAATATGGTTAAATAAACTATTAATACTATGTATTTCAAAATCTGTTATTTCGTCCTTCCACTTATCAATATTTTTATTTGAGATATTTTTAAATTTTACGTCATTTGTACTATTCCCACCCCATAGTCGCCCTATTAATGTTGGCTGTAAAAGGGAATCCTGATATTGAATATTCAAAAACTGAGCAATGGCAGTCATATTTTCTTTTGGAAAATTTAAAAGGTCTTCATATTTTAAAACAAAATACTGTTCTTTATTAAGTAGTCGTTGGTTTCTATAAAGTGCATAATAAGATTGATACATACTATTGAATGCCGAAAACAACGGGTAAGAATTCCCTTTCAGATTCTGTTCCTTTGCTTTTTTCTTGAATTTCCTTAGCGCTACTAGGTTAGAATACGGATTTCTAATGATATGAATAAATTTTGCTTCAGGATATAATTTTAAGTAATCTAAAGCAAATTCTGTGTTTTCTACTGATTTTTCCACGAATCTTAGCTGATTCTTATACGTTTCACCGTACAGAGCAAGGTATAAACTTTCTACAAAGAGATCAAAAAGCTCTTTAGTACTCGTTACTTCTTTTGAGCGTATATTCTGTTCAAATATTTCTATATTCCACTTACCTTTTGAAAATCCATCAGCAAGTTCATTTGTTTTTGTATTTGAAATTTCCAGCCAATTTATTAATGACAATTTCATTTCGTCAATCATTTGCTTTTTAGGTGCTGTCTTTCTAAAGAAATAACTTACCCAAATGCCAATATTCTGAAAAAAATGCGTTTCTGCAGGAATTACAAATAAGTTAGGATGACCATCTAATAAATTCCGAAGTAAGGAAGTTCCTGATTTTGTGCACCCCAAGATAAAAATTGGTTTATTATTTGGCATCTTTTAAAATTAATAAAAAGTAATTTATGGCTAATAAAATGGCAAAGGAGTGAAAGTGTAACGACTAAACGGGTGCAATCGTTAATTGTCTCCCTAAAATGGGCTCTTTGACAATTTCTGCAAAATTCGAATAAATTGAGATTTTTGTAACGGCTGTCTTTAGCTGCCGCAAGGATTTTGAGACTTTTCGGAAGCTAAAGTAGCCGCTACGTGCAAAAATTGTTAAAGAGCCAAATATAAAAAATCGTAATTATTCAGCAAATGAGGATTGAATACCTTTTGCTCGTGAGTTTTGAATAACAAAGAATGGCGTTAGCTACGGCACAATTTTGATCGCAGCGTTTTCGTGTCGAAGCTACGCT
>Ga0222647_1000708_pt1 | contig 12736 bp, 7 predicted proteins | sample AntAcemetagen333_FD_179864 | JGI IMG/M metagenome (GOLD analysis project Ga0222647, IMG submission 179864) | Saline water microbial communities from Ace Lake, Antarctica - #333 | ecosystem: Environmental > Aquatic > Non-marine Saline and Alkaline > Saline | place: Antarctica: Ace Lake | collected...
AATAGCACTCGACATATTTGATGAAGCGTCCAGACAAGAAGCCGTTAAAAAGGCACAACTTGTCATTTCTATGTTACCAGCAAGCCTGCACGTAATTGTTGCAAATGATTGTGTTACCTACGGGATATCGCTGGTAACTGCAAGTTATGTAAGCCCCGGGATGCAAGAACTGCACGAGCAAGCCGTTGCAAAAGGCCTTGTTTTTATGAACGAGATAGGCGTAGATCCGGGCTTAGACCACATGAGTGCTATGGATATTATAGACCGTTTACGTGCTGAAGGCGCAAAAATTTTATTGTTTGAATCTTTTACAGGTGGTTTAGTGGCACCAGAACATGATAACAACTTATGGAATTATAAATTTACATGGAACCCACGCAATGTGGTCACAGCAGGACAAGGCGGCGCTGCAAAATTTATACAAGAAGGAGCATATAAATACATTCCCTACCACAGGCTTTTTAGGAGAACTGAGTTTTTACAGGTAGAAGGTTACGGCCGTTTTGAGGTTTACGCAAACCGCAACAGCTTGCAATATAAAGATGTTTATGGTCTTCATGACGTACTAACCCTTTACCGTGGCACCATGCGCCGGGTAGGTTTTTCTAAAGCATGGAATATATTTGTAATGCTTGGCATGACAGACGATACTTACGTTATGGAAGGCACCGAGCACATGAGTTATCGCGATTTTGTAAATAGTTTTCTGCCCTACTCGCCCACTGACAGTGTGGAACTAAAAATGCGACATGAGCTTAAAATAGATCAGGACGACATTATGTGGGGCAAACTTCTGGAGTTGGACCTTTTTAACTCCACAAAAAAGGCTGGGCTTAGAGATGCGACACCTGCGCAAATGCTTCAAAAAATACTAGAAGACACCTGGACTTTAAAAAAAGGAGAGAAAGACATGATTGTCATGTATCATAAAATAGGCTATGAACTAAACGGTGTTAAAAAACAAATAGACAGCACCATGGTATGTCTAGGCGATGGGGAGCAACAGACTGCTATGGCAAAAACTGTGGGGCTGCCCGTTGCGATCGCTGCTCTTAAAATATTAAATGGTGAGATTACACAGCCTGGAGTTCAGATTCCTATTAAAGCAGCTATTTACAAACCTATTTTAGAGGAGCTGGAGTTGCACGGAATTTGCTTTAACGAAAGCGAAAAACCCTACCTAGGCTACAACGACCTCAATCTTTAAATAACCGATGCACGTGATGCTTACAGTTCATAAAAATCAACCAAAACACGTTCTTGCAATTTAAAATATCGATAAAAAGGAAAGCAAGGGTACTGGAGCAGAAACTACATTCGTGCATGCTGCCCGTTTAGCTGCGCCTTTTGCAACTGTTTGCTCGTTACCAGTAATCATTTTAGAGATTTCTAAATACGTAAGTGAATTATTTCTTGCCTCTTATCCAGCTCGTAAGGCCACAAAAGTAAAATTGTTCCCATGCCATACAGAGCGGTATCTGTAAGTAGAACGTATTTACCAAAAAACGTATTCGCAGAAAGCCCTAAGCAACCAAAATAAACCATTGTGAGTATTTTAAGGCGGTACTGACCTTGATCAGGAGACTAGGATGCACACCTGTTGCATTGGGTAACCTACCTCTTGAGCAGCAGCGGCAACAACAGCATTACGCTCTGGATAAACAACTTCGCTATGGTTAATGGTTCTGTTACCTAGATTATAACAGTCCGTAAGCTGCTCGGGGACAGGTATTATTTTAATACCTACAATGCCGTTGGCGTTTAGCGCGTTTTGAGAGATTTCCGTGCCGCTCATTCCGGTTTGTAGGTGTATTGGAGACGACAGACATCCCATTTCACGATGCGACTACCAAAAGCTAGGGTGCGTAATATTCCCGCCATTAAGTATTTTTACATTTTGAAATTCCGACAACACACCTCTAGCGATCAAACGACCAGTTAAAAATATCTGTGCGCAGTCCTAAATTGAGCCACAGGGTGTTTTCGCCCCGCACCACAGCGTTATCGATCAACGGGTTCGTATCTCTGTAAATAAACTGACCATAAAAGGTAAGCCTGCTTGTGAGGTTTATGATATAACCCGCTTCCAGGTGCCCATAAAAAAACGCAGCGGTGTTTCCTTGTGCTAGCCTGTTTCCTACATCTGCAATGCGATCATCTTCACTACGGTATATGTCGCCACCATAAAAAGCATTATCTAACCCATCTAGTTTATCAAAACCGCGTTGCCTATAAATAAATTTGCATATACCATACCAGCAGTCTTTCATGTATCGGACGATTACCATTGCCTTATAAAAATTTGCACCCCACGGATGTGATAATGTCTAATTACTGTATGTATAATTAAGAACTACCGTGTTGCGGGAATAAGTAAACGGTCGTACTCTATTATATTCTATCTGCATGGAAAGCCCCTGCGCCTATAAAATTACGACCATGAACTAGTTGTAGGTTTAAATAGCTGGTAATTAATGTAACCCGTAGCCGCTGGGTAATCGAATTTACCCCCACTATCCTCTGCGATCCTGCGTCTTGGAATGATACTTGGACTACTGCCGTCTAGTGCACGACAGGTCATTTCTCTATTAAAATAACCTTCAAAAATTCCCTACTACTCTTGAATACTTGCGCCGAAGGTGAATTGTCACTCCATACCACCACTTACTTGCGCGAGTCGCGCGTTATTAGACGTATTTATTTCCTCACTTGCGTCCCTACCTAATTGCAAGTATACCCCTGGATTTACTACAAACCAACAATCATCACCCGTCACTTGAAAAAAGTGCTCGTTCGACCACTTGAGTCCCAATCACGTTTGCACTTCTTTTTCTTGTGAGGAGAGCCCTGCCTCAAGGTTTTAATACTCATTAACGTAGCTGAAAATGCAGGGTTTTACTGCTGTATGAGCATTGTTCCCTATGCGGATAGCCATTTCATAAACACTGTATCGTTTTGCAGAGAGCGGTATGAACGCATTTGAATTTAATTCTTGATTTCTGTATTTGTTCGATACGATTTTAGCACAGTCATTGTTCGCTTTCGCGAAAGCGAGACTATCTAAAGCATTTGTCCTTCTCTTTGCTTATTGGTTATCAGCAGTTGTATTGCTAGACACTTGAAACGCACCCTAGTCACTCGTGGGAACGGGCACGGTTAGCACAAACTGCATAAATGACGAGCTCCCATTATATGCCGGTGCTTTAATTACTGGAGGCTTTTCAAAATTGGCATTCATAGCAATTTTTACCGCTGGGTTCACTGCATCAATCCTTATAAGTTCCAAACTCCATTTTCAGAAAACTCAAATCGCAAGGTTGCTTGCTTATCGGCAATCGTGCCGTATAGTTCTTACGGGTGCTCATAATTTGTTCTTAACTGCGCATAGAGGGGTTGATAAAAACGTTGCTCCATAGTTGCATCACTGAGTGCCTCACAAGCGTCAAACAGAGGAAATTTTTCGATATCTTTTTGAGCAAAAATGCTGAATGAAGGCAACATGAAACACAAGGCTGGACACATTTTCGCAGGTACTTGTTCTAATATCGATAAGATAATTTAATTATAACCACTGGCTCAAAACAAAAGGCGCTGTTTAAAATAGAGCTTTTTTCAACAATATTGTCACGAGAATTATATGTGCGGGTGTTTGTCTTTCAATACTAACGTATGTTGAAAACAATGGGAAGCGCATACTGTACGTTTATCGCTTTATTATACATTTTTCATAGAGACATGTCTGGCAACTTTGCCATTAATCACTTAGCTTCCTTATCGATAACCGCTTCTTTAGACTTTACCTGCACACGTACGTGTACATCCTCACCGCGATGGTCTAAGGTAAATAGCACAGTAAACCGCACCTAATTTATACTAAGCTCCCGAGCGATATTTGTGTCGAAATCGTTGAGCACGATTTTGCTTATTTGTTGATTAAAACAAGTAATGCGTTCCTTGTTGTTCATTTACGAACTGCAGCCAGGGTTTAATGGCGCTTCTGAAGCGTTTGCTGCAAGAATTGCAGTATTTACTTGAGCACTTGGCATGGTCGTGATGGGAGATCCAATAGACAGCGATATTGAAGTCCCAGCGTTTATGCTTGTAATGGGTTGTAATACACTTACGGGTTCTGTTGTACTTATTATGGTCTTGCTCACTACAATCAAGGGTGGTGTATGTAATGGCGTAGGTTTGGTTAGTACAGGAACAGCGGCTTTAATTACCTGAGCTTGCTCGTTTGGAACAATGGCAATTTTACCTATTGGGTCAACTTCATACACCTTTGGGGTAGTATTAACAACGACGACTTCTTTAGAAACTTGCGCACTAGTAAGTTCTACGGCAGCCCACGCAAATAACAGGGTAGCGACAAGCCCTATTCGGAAGGTCGCGCTGATGTTTGCTTTAAGTTTGCTTTTTTCTTGTCGAAAAGCACACTCGAGCTAAATGTTGCAGCATCTAACTGGGTTGTTTGATTTTTCATAATAAAATGGATTTACTCTCCGTTTTATAAAATCAAGAAACATACCAAAAAAAAGCCAGACGCTAGGTCTGGCTTTTAATGTCTTATAGAAAGATTAATCTTGTACTTGAAAAACGATAGGTAAACCGTAGATAACACCTACTGGTTTCCCGCGTTGTTTGCCCGGTATCATTTTAGGCAATTTGTTAATCACACGCTCTGCTTCTCTTTGAAGTGCTGCGTTCTTAGCTTTAGTAAGTACGCCTACAACCTCCCCTGACTTGTCTATTTTAAACTGAACCGAAATAGTCTGGCGACCTTCAAGACCCTGCTCGTTTGCAAGGCCTGTATTAAAGTTCTTGTTTACAAATGAGGTTATTTTCTCACTCATACACTTTTTACGGTCATCATTATTTTTTTTGTCTTCACAACCTGGGTAAACAGGCACATTCTCAATTACTGCAAATGGGACGTCATCTATTACCTCAGCTACGCGAGCTTCTCTAGCTACTGCAGTAACCTTAACTTCTTTTACTTCTTCTGTAATTGTTGTCTCTGTCGGTGCAAGAATTGTTTCCACAATTTCCTTTTCATCTTCTACTATTTCTATCTTCTCAGGAATTACCGGCGGTGGTGGTGGTGGTGGTGGTGTATCTAACATCATCATGATAGGCACGTCTTCCTCTTGTATTTGTACAGTATCTAAACCTTCTTCAGGTTCTATCATAACAATTTCCTGAGACTCAACCTCAAGCGCTTGCCAAGACAGTAACAACATGAATGCTAGACCAGTAAGAACATATGTCCAGATATTTTTACGTAAATCAGCGGTTTCTGATTTTTTGATTTCCATGATGGGTAAATTTAAAGGTTAAAAATAATTAAAATGTTGTTGCCAAAACAAATTTTCTAAGGTATATCTGTCTTTATTTTTTCAGAAAGTATCCACAAAAATAAATCTGCAACAATAATGCCAAATATATTTGCTAACATATCAAAGGTGTCCATATTTCTATTAACAGAAAAAAAGCCCTGCCCTAATTCTAACAAAGCTCCTGTGACAAACGATATAGCAGCTGCTCCTAAAGCAACTGTTTTCTGCCAACCAGCAAGAATAGTAACAAGGTTGAATCTATAATTAGGATGCCTTTTTAAAAAACGCCCGTAAAAAAAGATATACCACAGTACGGACATTATAAAATATGCCGTTACGTGGTACACTTTGTCTATATGTTGAAAAGCAATAGTAGGCACTTTATTATCTGCTAGCGACATGTACGCAACAAAGGCAGTAAAAATGGGTGCTAACCAGTATGTTTTATTAAGCACCTATAAGCTCTTGATAGGCTGCAGCATCTAATAGTCCGTCAAGTTGAGAAGCGTCTTCTATCGTCATTTTAACCATCCAGCCGTCTCCGTATGGATCTGTATTAACAAGCTCCGGGGCATCTGCGAGGGCGTCGTTGAACGCGGTGATCGTGCCACTTACGGGCAAAAAAAGGTCAGATACTGTTTTTACGGCTTCTACCGTTCCGAAAACATCATCCTGCCCTAGCGCGTCGTCTAGAGCTTCTACTTCTACATAAACAATATCACCTAACTCTCCTTGTGCATAGTCCGTAATTCCCACTACTGCGGTGTCACCGTCCATACGCAACCACTCGTGGTCTTTTGTATACTTTAAATTTGCTGGAATATTCATAACGTGTTTTTATTATGGGTAAATTTACTAATAGAATTTAGGTTATTAGGTACTTAGCGCTATTAATTACCAAAAGTATATCGAAGGGTAAAGCCACTGCGTATAGTTGTTTGCGGAAATGCCGTTGAAATTGCAAATTCCGAAAACGTGTGGTCATAATAAAACAAGGCTGTAAAAGCCGCACTAATGGCATACTCTGCCGAGAATTTGAGACCATATATGGTTTGTCCTGCAGTTGCCTGACTGTTATCTAGATCGAGGTACCTTATAATTGTCACATTATCCCGTATGGAGCCATCTAAACGCATGTTCAAATCACTTTTAATAGTGGTACTTCTACCACCTACCTTCGTGTTGAATTTTAAGTCTTTCCATCTGTATCCCACGCCTAGGATAAGCTCGTTGCCGTTAATCTCTGTAATTAAGTTGTTATCGAAACTAAGGGATATGGCTCTGTCTTTTCTAATTTCGGCAGCGATAGACATGGAGTTTTTCATTTCAAAATCTAGCTTAATTAATGGGCTAAACTGCTCAGCAAGGTTAATATTAAAATACAAGTTGCTCGCTTTAAAATCTCCGTTTTGATTAAGTGATAATGAATTTTGCCGTGCATAGTCGACTCCGCTTGCACCTTCTACGTAATCTAAATTTGTTTGGAACTGATTAATGGTATAGCTCGAACGGTACCCGTGGTTAATAGAGAACCTGTTAAAGCGCTTTTTAAACCACTTTAAGTTCATGAGACCTGTGTACTTTAAAGTCCAGTTGGGCAGGGGAACATCTTTAAACGCCCCGTTTTTTTGGTCGGACACATCGCGCCCTTCATAAGCAGCAAGAAAAGCTGGAAGTAACACATTCTGGCTGTTACGGCTAAACCCTTCCGGGAAACCGTCTGCGTCCCGAGAGTAGGTGTTGTTTCCGTAAAAACTTTGTGCTAGACGCTCTGCAATCAGCAACCTGTTGTCCCTAAACGTGTCAAATACGGGTGAGTTATCTATACTGCTCGGGCTAAACGCGGTTCCTATAGTCAGTGTGGAGATATTAAAATTACCAGAGGTATTCGGGGTGAGCTGCTGGTACGTTAAATCTATAGGGTCTATTCTAAAGTTCTCTGAATAATTTTCTTGATATGTCCGGTTTGAAACAATATCTATTTTAAGGTCTTTAAGCAGGTCTACTGTTAAGTTCACGTCGAGCTGTCTGGTTTCGACCTCTGTATATTGCTGGTTAAATTCTTGAAACAAGGTAAGCCAGCCGCGACTTGCAGCAAGGTCTCTAATCTCTGCCTGCGACCCAAAGGTGAAGCCTGTGGTAGGCTTTAGCGTTCCTATAAAACCCACATCAGGAGTGTACCCTGGCAGGAAAATACCATTTGTTTCTTGATAGTTTATTTGCGCGCGCTGTACAGATGTCAGAATACCTACAAAGGTGTTGTATGCCTGATTACCAAAATTCTTTTTAGGAACCTTAGACTTACCATCTTTGCCGTCTTTTTTACCATCGCCTTTTGGATCTGCGCTAGGTGTGCCTCTTCTAGGTGTGCTAGCAGCTCTAGAACGAGCACCTGCGGGTTGCGCCCCAAATTTCTTTTTCTCTAAACCTACGTAAGCATAAAGTTTGCCCAAATCCAGTGTTCCATTTAAGCGGTGCGTGTTAGAATTCTGCACGCTATTTCCTAAGTCAGGAATACCGTCTAGTTGGGAAAATTGCTGTGAACTACGCTGCCAGTTAAAATTTGCTTCGTAAGTGTAGTTTGCTTTCGCGAAAGCGAGAAAAGGAAACTTAGCAAATGGCAACTGATAGGTCATTTGTAACTGCTGTGTGTGTGAATTAGGGATTCCCTCATCCAAAAAGTCAGTCCATATATCAAAGGTCTCGTCTACACTGTCGTCCTCGTTTACAAAACTGCGTACGATACGGTCATTATTTGCTGAGAAGTTAACCAGAAGTGATTTTGTAATATTCCAGTTGATCGCATACCGGTTATTTAACGTGAAGTTGCGATTTGTCAACGGGTCTATGCTTATATTTTGAGCATCTGGCAGACCGTCGCCGTTCAAATCAACCGGGTTTGTATCGAGCTGCAAATCTCTAAATTTCTGGCGATTGAATTGTCTTAATACCGTACCTGTAGCGGTAAAATTATTAGGCAATAAGTTTATATTAGCATCTCGTATAAAGTCCAGATACTTTGATTTACCTAAAAAGCCCATGTTCTTAAATGGTTCTACGTTTGCCTTAGGAAATGCATAGTTGTAGGTTGCACTTGCGTTAACAGACTGGTCTATAAACTCTTCTACTTCAAAATTGCGCTGGTCTGTCTGGTTGTAGGAGCCGGAGAATATAAAATTCTCAATGTCATAAGGCATGGGTTTTGCGTCACCTGTGCGGTCTTTGCGCACACCTATCAAATTCACGCTTTGCCTACGTGTATAATCTTCGCTTTGTTCTTTTATGGCCCTGCGCTCTGCATCGCTGCCAGCGTTGCTCAACCGCGTATCGAGTTCAATGTCCTGAAATTGCGGGTCAAACTGCGGCGTTACAGTTGTTTCACCTATGCTGTACGTAAACGGTACGTTTATGCCCCACTTTTTAGGTAGCAATTGTCCAAGGCTCACACCTGTAGTAATATCATATTGTGTGAGGTCTTCACGATCACGCTCGTTAGGACCTTGCTCTATAGCACCAAACCCTATTGTGCTTCTCCTGCCTGATGCACTTACCGTAGCAAAGTCTGCAATATTTGCATCTAGATTCATAACGGCAGCATAACCACCTTGGTTTTTAAGACCTGCTAGACGCAGCTCATTTACCCATACTTCGCCACAAATATCTTTGAGACTCGCATTGCGCACACCTATCATCAAGGTTCGTATGTCTCCAAAATTAGGATTCCCTTTGATTCCATAACGGTGCAGGTTTGGGTTACCTACAGCTGCAGGGTTTAGAACAATCTCGTCAAAAAAGTTTGCCTCATTTACATTAAGTGATGGGTTACCTAGTACGAGTGCTTTTATTTGCTGCAACAGCGCGAGGTCTATAGCCATATTGTTTGCCACAGGCCATATCTCTTCTCGCACGGTAGTATTAAATGCCGTGGGTTTTAATGGTAGTCGTATTTCATAATAATTTTCAGTATAATCTAGCCCCATGCGTATAAAGACTTCTAACTGGTCATCTTCTAGCGGTATTTGATTTACAAGGGACTCTGCATGGACAAACATTTCCAATTGCTCGTACTGTCGCATGTCTATGCGTATATTCTTAAACACAGCGCGGCTGTCTTCTGGCTCAAGTTCACAAACCCGCAGTGCAAGCGACTGCTCGTTTTGTCGTATGTTCTGGTTTTGTGTGCGCAGTTCCTCTCGCTCTATTCCTGGTGGTAAACGGTATGGAATAGGGGAACGCTGCTCATTGTTTTCTATATTAACGCCCTCTACTTCAAATGTTGTACCGTCATCATTAGGGTCTGGATCTGTATCTTGCAAGCTCGCTGTGTATCGTCTATAATCGCCCCGTACTAGTTCCATAGAACCAAAACGCAAGAAGGTATCTTCCTCAAAATCTGTTACCGCTAGACGCATAAAACGAATGGCTCGCAGGTCTGCAATTCCACCTATGACGTTGCGGTTAGGGTCATTTAACGGCACTCTAAACTGTACCCATCTTGTATTAATGGTATTGCCATTAGGCAAGGTAGTTTGTACCTCTTTAGTGTCAAAAATATATTCGCTACTGGTCACGTCCATACCAGGGAAAATAGGGACGTTATACTCATAGTAGCTGTCTATGGTATTCATGGTATTGTCGCGGTTAATATCTTCAACATCTGGCAAGGTGGTAGAGCCTCTGTTGTTTTGGCTTACCTCGGTAGGCGAGTTTCCCTGTGTGTTGTTATAACGTTTGTATCTATTTAAAATATCACCACTTGCTGCAACAAAAAACTCGTAATTATCACCCGCAGGATCTTCCGGGCCAAACGCTGGGAAAGCGGTGTTTTCCTCGGCATCACTGAATCCATCTAACCCTATATCTTGATTTGTACGTTGCTGCCCATTTGTATCGAACGCATAAATAAGCGACTGGTTTGCTGGAACTTTACCGTAGGCGGTGGGTAACGTAAGTGCGGTACCTCCATCGTTAGGCAAACCGTTTTCAAATTGCTTCCGGTTATCTTTCAATATGTCTTCGCTCACACTGCCTAAGTTTATGGATATTGTACCACCGTTATTTGTAGGCTCATAAGGAAACGGGTCCATCATCCAAAACTGGACATACTCCACATTTGTTTGCTCAAAGTCTGTGCTGGAAAACTGTCGCATAATACCTGCCCAGTTTTCTCTTGGGTTGGGCAATATGTTGCTACCTGCTGCAACGGGATTGTAATTATAAGGACCACGCTCGTCTGGATAATAGGCCAGGTCTAGCGTGTTTACCACTTGCTGTTGACCTTGTTGCAAATCTATATTAGGAAAAAGTTCGTCTACAAAAACGCGTCGGGTGCGGTAGTCGGACACGTCGTCGTCGCTCAGCCCCAGGGGTCGCTGGTTGCCGTAAAAAATAGGATCTATGGAGTACCAAGCCATGCGCGCCCTTAAAAAATTATAAGCAAGTCTATTCGAGTCGCTACCGCCATTTTCAAACGCTTTTGGTACACTAGAAAGAAACCAAGCAAAAGGCGATAAAATATCGATACTGGTTTGTGAGCCTTCGAAATCGTCTACAAATGCCGCAGCTCTTCCCTGAAAATTATCACCGTTTGGCGAGCCTGGAAATAGGTAAGCAATCTCACCACGTACAGACAGATTTGAGATAGCGTCTGTATCTACATTGGGTAACTTGTTTGCAAGTCTTGTTAAAAAGGGAACTTCTGTATTATACAAGAAATTTGCGCCTAAAATAGTGTTGTTAATAGGTTCAAAGCCGTATGTGGATTTTTGAGTGACGGGCCGTTCTTTAAGGTTCAAGAAGGTTCCACCTAAAATAAAATCTTCGCTGAATTTGTGCTCTATGTTAATGCCTGTAAATCGCTTTACCTGCTGGTTAAACACAGAGTTGTTTTCCGTAGAAACCTGTATGGGAGTGTTAGAGTTAAGTAGTGCCTGATCTAAAATAATCACACGGCCTGCTTGATAATCTACCGTAAAATCCTGACCTTCTTGCAATACGCGACCACCAGCGGTAACGGTAACAGAACCTCGGGGCACGTTAAAGGCTCCTATGGGAATACCTTCCTGACCTGTAGCCTTGTACTGTCCTTTAATAAGGTACTTATTTTTGTCTGCACTTTCCAGTGCTTGTGCCTTTGTAGTGCGGTACATATCGCGATAGACATACTGCGCCTGATTTGCGTTATAGGTAGTAGGATTGCTATAAATCTCTGGGCCGGTTCCTGGAGTGTTATCTAGCTTATTAAATAAGTAATTACCAAAAGGTTCAACGCTCGTAAATATAATACGGCCATTTTCCGGATCTATTGTAAGCCCTGGTATAAAGTCAAAAAATCCGTCACCTTCTGGTTGTGGATCTCCCTGCCTGTTTAAGCGGTCTAAGTTAAATACTTTTATAAGGGTCGTTTGATCCACATCGTCAGGTAGCGCTAACGGCGGGTTTGTAATAGAACCTGCAGATGCTGTTATATAATTAAGCTCTGGCGGGAACTGGTAAAAGATATTAAGCCTAAAATCTTCTTGTGATAATTGGAAACCTCCTAGGTTATAAATATTCTTCATCATTAGGTCCCATAATGGCTCACTCACATTTGTGAGATTACTCTTCAGGAGTTTTACAACGAGGTTTTGATTGTTAACAGGTGGCTGGTTTACGTTAGGGTTTGCAACAACATCTGTGGCAATAACACCGTCATTTGCAAATTCCCCTACCTGAAAAACCTTTCCGTTTACCGTGTACTGGAACGCAACGGCAAGCACCTCGTCATTATTAAGCCGTTGCCTCAAAGAAATATATCCTAACTGTGTGTTCAGGGTATATTCTTGAGCTGTAAGCTTGCGCGCATTTTCTAGGGTCACGTAATCAAATCCTTCATTTACCGCTGCACCGCCAAAACCTGCTTGTGCGGTAGCAATATCCCGAATTTGGCTGTTGAGAATGGTCTGGGTCCCTGAATTAATCCCAAGCGGGTTAAAGTCGTTATTTGCGTTATCTGGAAATGCGGTAGCCGGTGCATTTATAAAGCCTGGCGGCACTGCATCCAACCCTATGTTTGCAGGATCAGGCTCCCCTATATCTTGTATCGCGACCAGATTGCGCACGTCTTGCGTACGGTTGCCGCGGTTTGTTATCCATACCTCGGCTCTGGTGATTTGTATATTTGTGTTTATAAAAGGATAGTTTTCAAGCGCACTGTCATAAGTATCCCTAAAATAGTGTGACAAAAAATAGTGCCTGTTCTCATCATAGTCTAACGAGAAAAAGTCAAAATTATTTATGCTCGCCCCACCGGCTGCCTGCACTGTCCTCGACTCTGACTGCTGCTCTGAAAAGACAGAGGTGATGCGCGTTTTGCCAAACTGTAGTTCTGTCTTTATACCAAACAAAGACTGCGCACCACG
>Ga0222647_1000709_pt1 | contig 12725 bp, 13 predicted proteins | sample AntAcemetagen333_FD_179864 | JGI IMG/M metagenome (GOLD analysis project Ga0222647, IMG submission 179864) | Saline water microbial communities from Ace Lake, Antarctica - #333 | ecosystem: Environmental > Aquatic > Non-marine Saline and Alkaline > Saline | place: Antarctica: Ace Lake...
CAGGCGGACCCTACTTTAGTTTTCGCAACAGGTGATTTTACCCTGAAACGAATATTGAACATTCATAAGGCGATCGATAGTCCTTACAATACCTATAAGTATGCCGGACTTCCTCCAGGACCCATCAACCTCCCGGATATCAATTCATTAGATGCCGTTCTAAACGCCCAGACACATGAATACCTATACTTTTGTGCAAAAGAGGACTTTTCCGGATACCATTCATTTGCCACTAACCTAGCACAGCACAATGCAAACGCTAGAAAATATCAGAGCGCTTTGAACGATGCAAAAATCTATTGAGCATGTTCCGAGCTGAAACCCAAATCCGCGTACGCTATGCAGAAACCGACCAAATGGGCTATGTCTACTATGGAAATTATGCAATGTATTTCGAGGTAGCCAGAGTGGAAGCAATGCGAAGTTCCGGGTTTTCATACAAGGGGATGGAAGATGAGGGTGTCATCATGCCAGTTCTAGAAAGTAATATACGCTACCTGAAGCCAGGTAAGTACGATGAACTATTAACTATCAAGACTCGAATCCCAGCGTTCCCCGGCGTTCGGATACGATTTGAATATGAGGTTTTCAACGAAGCAAATGAATTAATCACTGAGGGTTGGACCACACTCACTTTCCTTAAAAAAGACAGCCATCAGCCGACTAGACCTCCTCAGAATTTATTAACTTTAATGAAACAGTATTTTTAAAAAGTCACATTGCTCAAACGAAAAATCCAACGTGTTCAAATCAAGGCACTCTGGCAAGCCCAGCGCTTGAAAAAAATTCATCTTGGCGATCCCTCAAAGAATCTATACGACTTAGGAAGAATTTTTATTCTACAATTGCGAAAAGATGACATCAGTGAACGTGCAGGATCGATGGCTTTTAGTTTTACAATTGCACTTTTCCCTCTTTTGATTTTCTTGCTTAACCTGATCCCCTACCTACAAAATTTTTTTCCTTACATCACTACCAAGAATATACTGAGTTTTGTCTCCGAAATCCTACCCGGCGAAATCTACGCTCAGACAGAAGGTACAATCATGGATATTGTCTCCAAACCACGACAAAGCTTGCTTTCTTTTGGATTTTTCTTTGCCCTATTTGCATCGACCCAAGGTGCGATATCCATGATGAATTCATTCAACTCAGTCTATCAGACAAAAGAAAACAGAAGCTTTATGTGGAGTAGAGGCATAGCTGTAAGCATCGTAATTGTTTTGGCCTTGACAGTTTTTTCTGCCAGTACGGTTATGATTATTGGAAATATTTTCATCAGCAGATTGGATCACATGCAGCTCTTTAATTCAGGATTTATGTTTTTCCTGTTTTCAGGCTTGAAGTTTCTGGTCCTGTTGCTGATGTTTTACATCGCTACTGCTTATATCTTTCGCTTTGCACCAGCAGTCCATGACAAATGGCGATTTTTCTCCTTAGGGGCGAGACTTGCAGGAGTCTTGATCACACTTAGTTTTTATGGCTTTACCTTTTACCTAAACAACTTTGCTAGCTACAACAAGCTCTATGGATCAATAGGAACCCTGATCGCTTTAATGCTTTGGCTCTATATCACATCTACGATTATATTAGGTGGATTTGAAATCAATGTAAGTTTAGATTTGATTGAGGAGGAAAAAAGAGAAAAAGAAAACAAATTGAACCTTACTGCGTCAGAAAAAGAGGATTAAAAAAACAATGTGAGTAGGCGCTTTTCAATAAGAAAATAGCAAAAATCGTCGACTCATTAAAACCATCAGAACATTTATTTCCAGAAATCTCACCGCTTGAAAATAAAATACCCAAAATTCAGCTACTCCTTTGGAACACTTTTCCCGTACTTTTCTATCATTAAAAGTTCTATTTATTTCAATTCTAACTGCTGAATCTGGCGATCATTAGGCCCTCGAATTTCTTCAAAAAGAAGAATCATTTCCTGAAGTTTTTCCGGTTTGGATTGTGCCAGATTTTTTGTTTGACTGATATCTTCCTTCAAATTGAAAAGTTGGTATTCAGCACTGTTACCTAATTCGATATTTACGTTTTTCTCAACCTCAGGACCTTGATACGGAGGGATCATTATCCAGTCTCCAGCACGTAAGGCGGTCCTAGAAGTAGCTTCCATTACAAATGCATCACGTCCTTTTTGGCTTTTCCCCATAAAAGCATCCAACAAATTCTGACTGTCTGGGCTGCTTTTTTCACTTCCTGTCAAAGCAGCTAAAGAAGACAATAAGTCAAGTTGAGTGACCATAGCCTCCGAAACTCCCGGCTTGATTGTTCCTTTCCAATACATCACAAAAGGCACTCTGGTACCAGCCTCAAAAAGTGAATATTTACCGCCTTTCAAAGGGCCTGCAGGCGTGTGGTCGCCTATTTTTTCTACTGCATCATCATGATAGCCATCATTGAGTACAGGACCATTGTCACTTGAAAATACAATCATCGTATTCTCTAAAAGTCCTTGAGCCTCGAGTGTTTTTATAAATTCTCCGATTACCCAGTCAGCTTCCAATAGTACATCTCCCCTAGGCCCCATTCCTGATCTACCTTCAAATCGTGGATGCGGGGTTCTTGGTACGTGTGGCTGTTGCAATGCATAAAACAAGAAGAATGGCTCATCGGATTTTGCACGCTCAGCCACATAGGATTTTGCCTGATCCAAGAAATGATCAGCCATATCCAGGTCACTCCACTTGGCCTGCTCTCCACCTTTCATAAAGCCAATTCTCGGGATTCCGTTGACGATACTGTTATTATGGCCATGGTGCCATTTCATGGTCAACAGTTCTGGATCAGAGATAGCGGTCGGCTCTCCCTCAAAATTAGTATCGTAATCGACTTGAATCGGATGATTGGGATCTAAATTAACCACTTTCCCATCTTGAATATAGACCGTAGGGACTCGGTCTTGTGTTGCAGCCAAAATATGAGAGTAATCAAAACCCACCTGATTGGGTCCTGGCGAAATCTCTTTATTCCAGTCCACATTGCCGGCACCTAAGCCCAAATGCCACTTTCCTATTACCGCGGTATGGTATCCTTGTTGCTTTAATATTTTTGGTATAGTAAGTTGAGTAGTATCGATCAAGAGCGGAGCTGTACCCGGAAGAATTTTTGCTTCCGAATTCCTCCAAGGATAAGTCCCCGTCAACAATGCATAGCGACTCGGTGAGCAAGTGGCAGAGGCAGCATAACCGTTTGTGAATCGCAATCCCCCATTGGCAAGCATATCCATATTAGGAGTCTGAAGGGTCCCCACACCATAAGCACTGACATCTCCATACCCGAGATCATCCAAGTAGATAAAGATGATATTTGGACGAATTACTTGGTCCAAAACTACCTCCTTGGATTCCTGTTGGCAAGCCTGAAACAGACTGATTCCAAGAACTCCAATGAAAGTCAAGAGGCTTGATTTGTTCTTCATTTCTTTAATTTTTAGGATTTGGCTTAAAAAGAATTCCCATTCCTGTGATACCCTAATTTCCATCCTTGCTTTGATCCTCAATTGAAATCAAATTGAGATATTACTCCCTCAGTTGCAATAAACCACGCATAATTATCCAATAAAGATAAACTAGTGATCGCATATGGGTTTATTGTATTCCAAAGCATAAATTTCTACCTAGTGCCAACAAAAGTAACTGCTTACACCCGTCATTTCAGGAATTATTGGCAAGTTCAAATTATTGAAATCTTCTTTCAAAATGGGATACAGCTCATTCAATCCAAAGGACAAATCGACCAGGATGGGATAATTAGCTTCGTAAAGGAATAATGAACCAAGATTGGATTTATTCTAAAATAAATGAGCCCTTTAATTTGGCAGAGTGAAAAAATCATAAAAATTAAAACCGGAGAATAAGCGGTGTAAAGTGCCTTGCAAGAAAGTCATCCCCTATTCTTTAGATGAATTTAGAATCAGGCAATTTTTTTTTAATTTTAACCCAGACAAACCCCAATATCTGATGAAAAAAGCTGCCTTTTCCCTATTTATTCTGCTTAGCATGGCACTAGCCTGTAGCAGTCCAGAGCCAACAATGATTCCCGATTCTGAAATCAACGCTTGGTTTGATACCGAGTATGAGGAACTTCTACAAATGAGCCCACTTCAGCTGACGGCTCAGGGCAGAAAGGATCACTATGGAGAAGTCGATGATATGAGCGAGGCTGGGGAAGATAAAAAACTGGCCTGGATGGAGGAAAGCGTGAAGGAGCTAAAGGAAAAATTTCTTTACGAGTCACTTAGCGAGGAGGCTAAAGTGTCCTATGAGCTCTGGGTATATCAATATCAGATGGAGAAAGCTGACAATGAATTTAGGCGGATGAATTACGTCTTTAATCAGATGACAGGCCCGCATACCATGTTGCCCAACATGATTATCAACTTCCACAAGGTGGATGATGCCTCAGATATGGAAGCTTTGATTTCAAGATATAATGAGGCTGGCCGGGCAATGACTCAGCTACTGGAACGCGCAAAATTGCAAACCCAATCGGGAGTGAGACCTCCCAAGTTTGCCTATGAATTTGTGATTCAGCAGTCGAAAGCGCTTCTATTAGGACAGCCTTTTGCGGATGGCGGCGATCTGAATTCTCCAGTCTGGAATGATGCCTTGGGGAAAATCGAGGCCTTGGAAGAATCTGGCAAAATCACCGCAGAGCAGGCAGAACAATTCAGAACTCAAGCAAAAGCAAATCTTATAAACAGCTTTCAGCCTGCATATACCGATCTAATCGCATGGTTGGAATCAGAACTCCCGAATTTGGAAGAAAAGCCAACAGGAGTCAACCGTCATGAGATGGGCAATGCCTATTATGCACACAAACTCAAGTCCTCCACCACGACCAGTCTGACTGCGGATGAAATCCATCAAATCGGGTTAAATGAAGTCAAGCGAATCCAGGAAGAGATGCTGGCGATCAAAGAGCAAGTTGGTTTTGAAGGAGATTTGAGCGAGTTTTTCAAGTTTGTAAATAGCGATCCACAGTTCTTTTTCCCGAATACAGATGAAGGCAGACAAGCCTATCTGGATCAGAGCACTGCCTTCTTGGATGAGATCAAAAAGAAACTTCCTGACTATTTTGGAATCCTTCCCAAAGCTGATTTGGTGGTAAAGCGTGTGGAGGCATTTCGTGAGCAGGATGGTGCACCGCAGCATTATAACCAAGGAACACCCGACGGCAGTCGCTCAGGAACCTATTATGTCCACCTCTCGGATATGAATGCCATGCCCAAAACCACCATGGAAGGTGTAGCTTATCATGAGGGAAACCCAGGTCATCACATGCAGATCTCTATCGCACAGGAATTAGAATCTGTACCCAAATTCCGCACACAGATGGGCTTCAATGCTTACGTAGAAGGCTGGGCACTTTACTCCGAAGCCTTAGCCAAAGAAATGGGGCAGTATGAAAATCCTTATTATGATTTTGGTCGATTGGTCAATGAGATCTGGAGAGCGATCCGACTGGTCGTAGACACAGGAATTCACTCCAAAGGCTGGACGGAAGCTGATGCAATTACCTATTTCTCCGAAAATTCATCGATCGCACCTGGGGCAATTGAGGCAGAAGTCAGACGCTATATGGTCATGCCCGGACAAGCAACGGGCTATAAAATCGGGATGATCAAAATTCAGGAACTTCGTAAAATGGCTGAAACGGAATTGGGAGACAAATTCGATTTGAAAGGCTTTCACGATACGGTATTGGGTGGAGGAGCTTTGCCATTGGATATTTTGGAAAAGGTGGTGAAGCAATGGGTGGAAGCTGAGAAAGTGAAGCAGTAGGCAGTCCCCGATGGCTACCGGGAGCAGTAGGCAGGAAGCAGTTTTCGGTTGGCAGTCTTCAGTAGGCTTTGGGCAAAAATCTAAACATTTGTACCAAAAATTGGCAAGGATGATTGATAACAAACCTGACTGAAATTAGGTGATTATACCCTGATTGAACTTTCTTCTGGAAGTTAATGGGCAATTCACAAAGTAAAATCATGAGTTTTATTGAGTTTGGAAATAAATTTTCAATACGGGCGAAAAATAATAGCACTAAAATCAAGGACTTAGCAGAAAATCACAAAAAGGGGTTTGCATAAAAAAAGAATAGCCTTACTTTTGCAGACCTAAACGTGTGTGACCACGCAAGTTTAAATTTTAGAGGAGTGGCAGAGTGGTCGATCGCGGCGGTCTTGAAAACCGTTGTACCGTGAGGTACCGGGGGTTCGAATCCCTCCTCCTCTGCAAGGGGGTAAATCGTGAAAACGGTTTGCCTCTTTTTTTTTGCCAAAATTGGATCAAAACCACCTCTCAGCCCTCTAAAAGGCACTTAACACAAAAATTAAGATTTCTAGAAATATTTACCAAGGTAATTATTATAATTTCAGGTAATAAATTATGGAAAAATATGGAAACTACCGGCAAAAGATGGTTGTCTGTCGCGTTGTCTGCCTACCTTGTGGTGGCGTTGTCTGTCTAAAAGAATTAGTTCAAAAGTGTCTTCGCATAAAAACAATTGAAAATGTCTGAGTTGAACTTATTGTACCTGACGGTATTCGGAAGAAAATCAAGCAACGGGAAGGAGTACCGGATCTACATTAAAATCCGTGTTTCAGGACTTGGCGATAAAGCGCTTTCGGCAGGAGTCTCAGTGGCGGTATCAAATTTCAAGAACGGAAAGTTCTCCGGAAGAACTGTCGCTGTAATGGAAGCCGAAAAAAACACGCGTTCGATAAAAGAGCTGCTGCAGGAATCCTATTGGAATCTGGTCAAGTCCAATCAGGTACCCACTCCTGAACTTGTGGTAACAAATCTGCTGAACCTGCGCAAAGAACAACTGTCGCTTACAACTTTACTGGACACACTGGTTTTACAAAAAGAAGAGATGGCCAGGTCAAAGGAATCAAGTATGGCGCTTCCGGAAAAATTCAGAGTTTTAAGAACAAACGCCCAAGCGTTTGTGCTACAGTTATACAAACGCAATGATGTATTTTTGAATGAGGTAAACCTTGACTTTGTATCCAGATTTGCAGTATTTCTCAAGAGTGTTCCAAACAGCAATGTTACGGTAAACAAGAAGCTCAGCAATTTGAGCCAGTGCTTTACCTATGCGGTACAAAACCAGTGGATGCCGGTCAATCCCTGTTTGTCTTGGAAGTCTTTGCCTGAACCAAGTACCAATCAGGAATACCTGACTGAATCGCAGCTCACACGGCTGATTGATTTCAAATTTCCAAATCCAAGCTATGAGATTGTAAAAGATGGTTTCCTGTTCATGTGCTTTACAGGGCTTGCTTATGCAGACTTAAAGGCCTTCACCTTTGAGAAGGTTGTGCTGTTTGACGGCGAACCCATCATTCAGTACAACCGTACCAAAACAAAGAAAGACATCAGGATTCCGTTGTTGCCTCAGGCGATGAGTCTTGTCAACAAGTATTATGCTAAGCCAATCCTTAAAAACAGACGTCAGTTGGTTGAGAAAGGTCCCAAAGACCTTTTGTTTCCCATACAGGCAAATGCCACATTCAATGAAAAGATCAAGACTTTTTTTGAGTACAATGAAATGGAGCTCGATTTTAAAATCAGCACGCATGCAGGCAGAAAGACCTTTGGCAATCTGGTCGCAAAGCTGGTTGGCATTACTGATGCTTCTCAGCTTTTGGGACACACATCGATCACGGTTACCGAACAGAGTTATGTCGACAATCAATCTGATCAACTACTTTCCAAACGCGCAGTACTCCTGCGTAAATCCTTTGAAGAATTGTTCAATAATAATAAAAAGTAATAATTATAATTAATTTGAATAATTAATCCGGTTTATTACCTTTGAATCATGAACAAGGAACTAACAAAAGAACAGGTGTCCATGATGCTTGATGAGAAAATCGAATCCTTACACATCCGGCTTTCAATCAGTTTTAAGCAGGAAATACAACATGCAATCGAGTCATTGCGAGGTGTTGGATCAGGAGAAACCATTGAAGGTTCGCAGTACCTGAAGTCACATGCGGTTTGCAGTCTGCTTGATATAAGTGAGCGCACACTGTACAACAAACGAAAGTCCAATGAAATACCCTTTGTGTTTAAAAACGGAACCTATTACTATAAGGCGGATGACATCACCAGCTACATGGATCAAGGCTACATTTCTTCGCTCAAAGGCGATAGTTTAAGTAAAAAAAAGCCAAGCACCTTTCGGCGCCTGGCTGGTTTACTGTGATCTGGTAATGTTCACTATGGCATTTGAAGCGTGGTTATAACAAAGTTTTGACACAGTATCTACATCGATCAGGTAACCGGAATCTTCTCCGAGTTGGTCTGTGACTTCAATGTCTATGACTAATGAAATTACTATACCGGTTTCCTGTTCGATAAAATCCTCACATCTAAAGGTAACATTGTAGTTTTTGCCACCTTCTTGGTAGCCAATCATACCCCCCAGGAAATTTGAATCGCTCATTTTTTTAGTTGTTTCCAAATATCAAGTTTGGTCTTGAACCGTTTTCGACCTGGGTACAAAACTCAAATGCCTTCTTGTTGATCTCATGGGACCTTCCTATGATGTTCCCAAAAACCCGCTCTTTCTGGGCCATGACGTGTGTGGTGTAATGGGTGACTCCCTGAAACAGCCCAAGCAAATTATCCCCGATATCACCACACTCTCTGTCAATAGAGTATTCCAACGCCTCAATTCTATTCTGAGTACGTGTTGGAACACCACCTTCCTTACCCAGCTCAATGGCAAGAATACGTGCAATCATCGCTTCTCTGAGCTCCTGTGGAATTTCAATTTCTCTCCAGGTTTCAAGCCGTTTCTTGTTCTCATTCAAGTCAGTTTGATAATGCTCAAAACGAAGCATCAACCGATCAATCAGCTCATCGGAATTAGCTGTATGAGAAACGGTGTGTAAAGCTCCTTTTTTGACTGTTGCCCACTGATTCTGGCAACGCATCATGTAATGAACCGTACCTATAAAGAAGCCTGAACTGTAGTCGTGACTGTTACCGATGACCATGTAGTTGTTGAAATCAAATCCCGCAATGCTTTGGTTTTCACTTTTCAGGTAGGCGAATATTTTCTTTCCACCGTGTCCTTCAACAAAACCTGACAGCTCAAAGTTTGTGATTTTCTGCATTCTTTTCACACAGTCCTTAAAGGTTTCATTCAATGTAGGACGGTAGGTTTTCTTGCATACATTTAAAACCGAACCATTGTCTGATCTGGTCAACAGACGGTAGTCTGCCAGGGCTCTACCATCCTTATTGTAAAGTTTTTGGGTTTCTACTTCCCAATCGAGTGTCATCTTATCTGGTGTCATACGCTTAATTTTTTATTTATTTTTTTAGTTTGTAAATATCCCCATTCAGATCAAGTTCGTTTTGGTCGATTAGCCTGTGGGTAGTTTTTCTCATTTTCCGGGTCACATGCGCTATCAGTTCTTCTTTTTCATATATTCCAAAAGAAACAAACTTCACAAGTGTCTTTTGGTAGAAAATGAAGGATCCATAAAGCATTTGTCCTGTAGCAGATGGAGCCGATAACACTTCTGCTCTTAAGCCGTTTTCTCTGATTTCAGTTATAAGTTCCATGGTATGAAAGAAAAAAGCCCCGAAGGGCTTTAAATTAGACTAACGATTCAGCTTTTATCTGCTGAAGATTCTCATCCAGTGAGTAATACTTCTTGTAGCGTTCAACCACTTCAGCCAGGTCATTGGGGACATACAGCTCGGTGTCTATGTCAAACATTTCCATTGGAGTCTTACCCGGAAGGTATCCGTCTGAGTTTGTGACAAACTGATAGTCACATCCGTTTCCCACTTCTTTGCGCTGTGCTCTTGAATACAGCACACAGGTGACTTCTTTCTCAACTGCACCTTCCCACTCCTTGCCTTTTGCCTTGGTTCTGGTTACCATGTTGCCATCCGCATCAGAAAGATATTCTATGTGAGCGATGACAAATACAAACTTGTTTTCAAGCTCTTTCAGCTTTTGAAAGAAGTCATAGATTATTGTGTTGTAATTGTTCCATACGTCAAAGCCTTTGAACTTCAATTTACAATCAGCAAGTATCTGATCTGTAAATGAGCTGAATGAGTCGATCAGTACGTACTTAAATTTAGTGCTTGCTTTAAGCTGCTCTAAGATAAAGAACATGTGATCCTTACTGCTCATTGCAGGAATTGCAGGTCTTCCCTTTGACTCGGGTGTTGCGGGACGGTAGCCCAACCAGTAGTCGTGCGCACCCTTCAGGCGAAAAGGCAGCGCCTTTCGCTCGACATTGATTATAAAGGTTTCCGGACCAAAATTACGGCCTGAAGTGGTTTTTCCCGTAGAGGGATTTCCTACTACCAGTGTGAGTATATTCATAAATTAGATTAGTTAAACTGTAAGTGTAAAGGGCTGGGGTTTATACCCAGCCCTATAAATTGTTAATTGGAATTAGAAAGGAAGATCGTCATCAGGAAGCTCGTCTCTGGAAACAAGGCTTGTCTGAGGACTGTCCCCAAAGAAGTTGTCCAGTGGCTTTGCCGAAGACATCATGCTTCCCGGTGAAGATGCAGGCTGCCCCTGTGCGCTTTCATCTGAAACATACTCCTTGATATTGAAATCCTTCTCATTGAATTCCCTTGAAATCTGACCATAACTTACTCCCATGGGAATGTACTTGCTGTTTTGATCGTAAGACTTGTGAATGTACTTGGTGGTGTAACTCCATGGAAAGTCAAACTTTCTGTCATATACCACCTGATACATTTTGTCGTTGGCTTCCTTGACTCCAAGCAGCACACGAACTGAATTTTCCATAGCCATGGAAGGCGCAAGCACATTCTTTACAATCGGATTCATATTACCGTTAAACAGCTCTCTGAAATCCTGTGGCTCAAACATCATTGCCTGATCATTCTTGGTACCCGCATAAGACCTTAGAAACTCAATGAGTTCTGCCTGTCCCTTGATACACTTTTTGAATGAACCGAAATCAAGAAACTTAAAACGCTCCTGTAATTCAGCATCCAACAGGTCTTCCTCAGAAAGAAACTTGGTCTTGCCATACATGTCAATGTAATTGGTAGTGACTTTTTCCGGATTTTTATCCGAGGTTATAAACTCCTTCTTCAAAAAGAAGGTGACACTTGTTTTGTAAGTCTCTTCCAGGTGCGAAAACTCCAAATGGAAATTCAACTTGATTCCGGTGACCTTATTGTTGTCATCTTTATCGTCTTTGATAAAATACTCAGGCGGTTTTTCTGCCTTGTACCCCATTTGCTTTAACTTCTCCTGTGTTGGATTTAAATCCACCACAAAGGCATTGGTCACACCTGTGAAATACTTCCTGTTACTTCCGCCTTCTGACGCTTTGTTTTCATTTACTGTCGCTTTCATTCTCGAATTGGTTTTATTTGTTACGTATTTTTTGGTTTAATCGGAAAAAAGAAAAGCCGATGCGTATGCACCGGCTCCCTGACCATATAACAACTGCGAACCACCGAAGTAGGAGTTCGAATCAAATATATAGTCATTTTGAATAGTTATAGTCTTAGTGCATAAAACTAAACTTGGAAACTGTTGCTTACTGCATCCCAATCAACTTGCCCTCAACAGGCAACTCGCTTGAGTCAACTTTATCATACTGGATCAACAGAGACTTTTCGTTGAATACAGACGGGTTTTTGGTTACAATCTCAAACTTTGCGGGATCCGGTACTACGGCGAATTCAAACTCTTCTCCGTCCGGACTTGCCAACTTGAATCGATACGACTTATTTTCAAAGTCAAGCTCAAAGCCTGTAACAGGAAAAAGATCCTGCCGCTGAGCTATTGTGGTGACATTTGAAGGCTTGATAGGTGATTCAGCAGCTTGCTTTGCTTCTTTTTCAGGCAAAGGTGCAGGAATTGTCTTAGCCACAACTACTGCTTCTTTCACTACTTCTTTAACCACTTCGTTCACTTGTACAACGGGTTCTGCCTTCACTTCAACAGGGGCACTCACAGTGACTTTTAAGTCAGCTCTTCGTTGCTTGAGAATTCGTGCAGCTTCGGTGTTACTCAACGAAAAGGTCTCTTTTAACTTGATGATAATATCCACCACAGTCGTATTGTTGAGTTCCAGCAATGTGATGTAATTACCCATATCCAAAGGATCTTCCTTTACGGGTTCCAAGTCTTCTGATTTTTGACCAACAGGTTTGATGCTGAAGTCCGGAGATGGTCTTTCTTTCACAACCGGCGCAACATCGGCAACAACAGTGCTTTCAGTGAGCTGTACAACAGCAGGCTCAACTTCTTCAGTTGCTACAGCAGCCTTAGCAGCCAATGCTTTTGCAGCTGTTTTTGGTTTTTTCTCTTCTTTGAGCTGATTTATCCGGGTGGATTCCACTACCCCCCAGCAAGTCAGACAAACCACCATATTGAATTGAGGATTGCCTTTTTCATCCTTTAGCACCGCCTCTTTTTGAGGCTGATTACATTTCTTGTAGTGAGCCTCGCAAGTCATTCTAGTGTTACCCATAGTTAGTTTTCAGTAATTTTGTTTAATAATGTAATTTTGGGATTCGCAATTAAATCGTGCTTGTTGATTTCCCGTACACTGAGCAACAAGGTGCTGTCAGTCTGGTGCTGCATCATCGAAATCGCAATGGATGCCGCTTCTTTTTCTGACTTTGCCTGAACACCGAGTGTCCAGGCAACATGATAGATCTTTTCCATAACTTAAAGTTATAATT
>Ga0222647_1000710_pt1 | contig 12714 bp, 14 predicted proteins | sample AntAcemetagen333_FD_179864 | JGI IMG/M metagenome (GOLD analysis project Ga0222647, IMG submission 179864) | Saline water microbial communities from Ace Lake, Antarctica - #333 | ecosystem: Environmental > Aquatic > Non-marine Saline and Alkaline > Saline | place: Antarctica: Ace Lake...
TTTTATATTTAACGGCATATTTTTTACCCATAATCATTTTAAAGAATTTTTCTTTTGTTTTTTCTAAAAATACGCAAGATTTTTTGAATGGCTTTTTGTTTTACACAGCTTCAATTGCTTTACTTTATATGCTCTTTATTATTGTGAAAACCATACAAACCAAAGTAAAAACAACCTATCGTTTTATTTTAAAAACACAATATTTAGCTGTTATTTTTTTAATTATTCCTTTATTATTAGGAAATCATTTTAATGATCAAGGAGAATTAAATCCTGTTTTTACAGGTTTCCTTTCGGGCGGTTTTGCTGTTACTTATATCTGTCATCATTTTTATAAAAAACACCTAGAAGCCATCAAAAAACATAAAATTTCATAAACTATGGAACTTACAAAGGAACAAATTTTACAAATAGACAATTACATTTCTATTTGTGGTATTAAATTCTATGATGTTAGAACAGAGATAGTAGATCATTTTGCCAATATTTTAGAGCAAAAACTAGACGAAAATCCAACTTTAGATTTTAAAAAAGAAATTAATAATATTCATAATAATTTTTCTGATAAGCGTTTTAGTGATTTGCTAAAAGAGAAAACAAATGCTGTAAAAAAGCAGTTTTACAAACAATCATTGCAACATTTAGTTTCGTTTTTTAAACTTCCTAAAATTATAAGTACGTTCGTTTTGATAGCTGTTTTGTTTTTCGCAATGAATAGTATTGTTGATAAAGACACTTTTTTTGGGGTGTTAAGTTTCATTTTAATTTTTTTAGGATTTAGATTATTATTTAATGTAAATATGAGAGATAGTCAAAAAGAGTCTTTTTTAGTTTTAAATATGACGATGCCTTTTTTTAATGTGTTTTATTTACTAGTCATGATCTTTAACTTTTTTGCAAGAAGCAGAACTGACCAAAGTTTTTTAAGTGCTACTTTTAACGCTATAGAATTAATTGTTTTTATATTGTTATTGCTTTTTTATTGGTCTGGAGAATATGTGTATTACCAAAATAAAAAAATGATAAAAGAACAGTATCCAAATGTAATTGTGTAGCTATGGAATTATCAAAAGAACAAATACAATATATAGACAATCGTTTAGAAAACGAAGGCATAAAATACTGGGATATCAGAATAGAAATGTTAGATCATATTGTTTCTGTTGTGGAGAAAAACTTACAACTAGAAAATACAGCATATCAATTTAGAGAATTAGTACAAGATGCATTTGTTGCTTTGGGTTGGAAAGAAAATTTTAATGGTGGTGGTTTTGAAGAAAAAAACAAACAAGGCTGGAAAAACGCAAATAAATATTATCGTAAAATCTATTTTGCCGGATTTGTTGACTTTTTTAAAAAGACTTCAAATTTACTTGTTTTAAGCATTTTTTTATTCGCTTACTTTTCAATTTCTGAGATGCTAACTCACAAAATATTTTTAAAATTAAGTTATATTTTATTTTTTTCACCTTTTATATTATTTGTATTTACCTTTTACAAAATGTATAAAAAAAAGTACGGAAAATCTGTACATAGAGATTACGGTTTAAGTTATTTAATGCTTTCGTTTCTTATGCTTAATGCAATTATAACATTTGTTAGAATTGATGGTGGTTTCCCGATTGAATTTCATAAAATTATTTTATTTATAATTATTCCAACTCACTTTATTTTTACATATTCTGGCTATAAGGTCTACAAAAAAGCAATTTCTAAAGTAGAAAAAATGCATAAAGAATTACGATCATGAAACTAACAGAAAATCACATAGAACAACTCTACATTTTTACACGTGAACATTATGTAGAATATTATGATGTACAAACCGAAATAGTAGATCACTTAGCAAATGATATTGAACAAATTTGGGTCTCGCAACCACTGTTGTCTTTTGAACAAGCTCGTGAAAAATCTTTCAAAAAATTTGGCATTTTTGGTTTTATGGATGTTGTAAACTCAAAGGAATCTCAAATGACAAAAAAGTATTTTAAACTGATTTTAAAGTTTACAAAAGAATGGTTTCAATTGCCTAAAATTGTTTTGACAATAGTACTTTTCTTCTTGTTTTATCAATTGCAAAACATACCGAATGCAGATATGATATACAATGCTATTTTTATGCTTGTTGTTTTTGGTCAAATAACTTTAATGATTCTTAATAGTAGAAAACTTAAAAAGAAGTTTAAAGTAACGCAGAAAAAATGGTTGTTCGAAAACGTAATAAATATTCAAGGTTTAGGAGCTTCTGCAATTTTATTTATTTACTTTTTTGATTTTCCTTTTTCAAACACGAACGCCTTTTTAGCAATGGGCGATTTCAGAAAAGTATATTCAGCCTTTTTAATTACGTTTTTGGTGATTATTGGCTACATCACTTTAGTTGTAATCCCTAAAAAAGCAAACCAATTATTAGAAGAAACGTATCCAAAACATAAATTATCTTAACTTACTTTTTTGATGAAACTAACAGAAAAACAAATAGACGAACTCTACAAATTTACGCGCGAACATTATGTTTATCATTATGATGTACAAAGTGAATTGGTAGATCATTTAGCAAATGATATTGAAAGTATTTGGATAGATAAACCAAAGCTTTCCTTTGAAGATGCTAGAAATTTCTCTTTCAAAAAATTTGGCATTTTTGGTTTTATGGATGTTATTAAAGCCAAACAAAAACAAATGAATAAACGGTATTGGAAAATTATTTTACGTTTTGCAAAAGAATGGTTTACTGTGCCAAAAATTGTAATTACATTTTCTATTTTCCTATTGTTTTTTAGCGTTTTGCAAATTCAGTTTTCAGAATATATTTTCTTAGCAACCATTTTAGTTTTAATTAGTTTAGAAATGATTATCGTTTATAAAGCGAGAAAACACCATAAAGAAAAAGAAAAAAAAGAGGACAAAATTTTTCTACTAGAAGCAATGATTGGCACTACAAAAAACAGCTTTACAGGTTTTACTCTTGTAAACTTATTTAATATTGTAAATACAACAAGATTCGATTTTAGCGCTTTACATATTTATTGGGTTCTTTTAATCTCTATTATCCTAACATTACTCTGTATTTTGTTTTATGTGTCCAATTATGTTATCCCTCAAAAGGCAGAAGAGTTATTGCAAGAAACCTACCCCGAATATAAATTGGTAAAAAATCTGTAACAAAAATCATTTTACAACTACTTATTAAAAAATCAAACTAATTAACCAAACTTATGATTTCACACTTTTTAAAGTTAGAATGGAAACAATATTTTAGGTCTGCAAATTGGCAAAAAAGCGTTTTTTTAAATATTCTTTTAATTCTCTTTGCACTTTATTTTGCAGCTTCATTTTTAATAATTGGTATTGGAGGTTTTTACATCCTAGAAGAACAATTCCCAGATAAAGACCCTCTTATTTTAGTGAATTCCTTTTTGCTTTTTGCAATTGTTGGCGATCTAATTTTTAGATACATCATGCAAAAATTACCTGTAATGAACATTAAACCGTTACTAACCTTAAACATTCCAAGAAATAAAATTGTACACTTTATTTTAGTAAAATCGTCATTTTCATTTTTTAATATCATGGGATTGTTTTTTTACATTCCGTTTTCGGTTGTTTTAATAAATGAAGGCTACGAGTTTGTTGGCGTTTTAGGCTGGCTAGCAACCATGATTTTATTAATTCAGTCTGCCAATTTTTTAAATTTTTTAATCAATAAAAATAATATCTCCCTTGGCGGATTAGTAACCTTGTTAATTGGTGGTTTTCTAGTGCAACAGTATGAAGTTTTTAATTTGGCTGGTTTTGTGGGTGAAGGTTTTGATTTTATTTGCCAGAACCCAATAACCGCAATTGCATTTTTAGCTTTACTGATTGTTCTTTACGTATTAAATTATAAACAATTAAGAAACGAGGTTTATTTAGATGCTTTAATATCAGAAAAAACAAAAGAAGCAAACGCATCCGATTTATCGTTTGCAGATAAATTAGGCGATTTAGCACCTTTTATAAAAAATGATTTGCGTTTAATGTGGCGTAATAAACGTACAAAATCTTCTACTTGGATGATTTTAATGGGGCTGGGTTATGGCTTATTTTTCTATCCGCAGCCAATGTATGCTAAAATGGAATTTATGTATGTTTTAGTAGGAATCTTTTCTACAGGAACGTTTTTAATTAATTTTGGGCAATTTATTCCTGCTTGGGATTCTGGTTATTACAAAATGTTAATGAGTCAGAATTTTAAATACCATCGCTATTTAGAATCTAAATTTACCATGATGACCATTAGTGTAGTGGCTCTTTTTGTATTGGGAATTCCTTATATATATTTTGGATGGAAAGTTTTATTGGTTCATTTTGCAGCCATGATTTATAATGTTGGTGTAAACACACATGTAATTTTATATGGAGGAACTTTTAATAGAAAAAAAATAAATTTGGATGAAAAAGCGGCTTTGAATCTTCAAGGAACAGGCGCTGTACAATGGCTAATTGGTTTACCTTTAATGTTATTGCCAATGGGACTTTTTGCATTGGTAAACTGGCTAGTAAGTTTTGAAATTGCAGTAGTTGTTATTGCTGGTTTAGGGTTTATTGGTATTGCTTTTCATCAAAAAATAATGGCTTTTATAACCAAAAAATACATTACAAACAAATATGTAATGATTCACGCATTTAATCAAGAAAACTAAGACACAAAATAATGATACAAACTACGCAACTTTCAAAAAAATACGGAAAAACGGAAGTTTTACATATAGATTCTTTAGAAATTCCTACAGGTCAAAGTTTTGGTTTGGTAGGTAATAACGGAGCAGGAAAAACAACCTATTTTAACATACTTCTAGATTTGGTAAGACCAACTACTGGCGCAATTGTAAATAATAATATTCAAGTAAATACTAGTGAAGACTGGAAAACTTTTACAGGTTCTTTTATTGATGAATCTTTTTTAATTGGGTATTTAACTCCTGAAGAATACTTCGAGTTTATTGGCGATTTAAGAGGAATGAACAAGGCCGATATTGCAAAATATTTACATCAGTTTGATGAATTTTTTAACGGAGAAATTACAGGAAAGAAAAAATATTTAAGAGATTTAAGCAAAGGAAATCAAAAAAAAGCAGGAATTGTTGCTGCCATGATGGGAACTCCTAAAGTGATTGTTTTAGACGAACCTTTTGCAAATTTAGACCCAACAACACAAATTAGATTAAAAATAATTATTAAGGAATTAACTACAAACAAACAGGTTACCGTTTTAATTTCTAGTCACGATTTAACACACGTAACCGAAGTTTGCGAAAGAATTGTGGTTTTAGACAAAGGAAATGTAGTAAAAGACATCCAAACATCTGCAGAAACTTTAAAAGAATTAGAAAGCTATTTTTCAGTTTAAAGAGACTATTCTTATTTTATTACTATTTTTACGCTCTTGTGTATACTTTTTTCAATAGAAAATAGTTTTATATAAGAGTTTTTAGTTTCTTTAAAATATTTTTAATTTAGACGTATCTGTGTGAAAAAATACACTCAAAAAATAATTGTAATTCTTGTTCTTTTTATTGCTACCTATTCTTGTAGCACAAGGAAACCTACTGTTATTAACAGAAATTTTCATGCACTAACCACAAAATTTAATGTCTTATTTAATGGTCAAGAAGCTTTTAATGATGGTGTTAAAGAAATAAATAGAGGCTATAAAGACGATTGGTTTAATCGTTTACCAATTGAGCCCATAGTTTTTGAAGAAGATAAAATTGTATTGGCTTCTTTTAAATCTGCCCCTGGAGCTGGTTTCGGTGGAGTATCCGAAGAAAAAAAAGAATTAACCACTTTTGAAAAAGCCGAGGAAAAAGCGGTAAAAGCCATTCAAAAGCATGGTATGAATATCGACGGAACTGAGCGTAACAGACAAATTGACAATGCCTATTTATTGTTGGGTAAATCTCGTTACTATTCGCAGCGTTTTATTCCTGCAATAGACGCTTTAAACTATGTTATTGCAAATTATCCTCAAGCGGATTTAATTGCAGAAACTAAAATTTGGAGAGCGAAAGCAAACACAAGAATTGATAATGAAGAAACCGCTATTGAAGCAATGAAATTATTATTGGTTGTTAGAGATTCTTTAGAGGCTAATTTACCAGATAAAATTAAAGAACAAGCGCACACAGCTTTAGCAATGGCCTATGTAAAAAGCGATAGTATACAAAAGGCTAAAAAACATTTGTATTTGGCAACTAGAACCTTAAAAAACAGAGCGCAAGGAGCAAGAAACTTGTTTATTTTAGGACAAATGTATAGTGATGAAAATAAAAAAGATTCTGCTTTTTATGTTTTTAATAAGTTGACAAACTTTAAAAAAGCACCTTATAAATACAGGATTCACGCAAATATAGAATTGGCGAAAAACTTCTCTAAAGACTCTTTATCAACCAATCTATTAGAAAGAATGCAAAAGTTGATAAAAAACAGAGACAACAGGCCTTACCTAGATGAATTGTATTATCAAACAGGTGTGTTACATCAAAATAATGATAGTATTACATTGGCTTTAAAAAATTACAATAATTCTTTAAGAGCTAAAAACGGTAGTGACAAACAGAAAACTTTTACTTATGAAAAGTTAGGTGATTTGTATTTTAAAGATTCAGAATACCAATTTGCAAGTGCCTATTATGATAGCGTTCTGCAAGTTTCTAAAGATAGTTTAGATGTTAGAATTAGACGAATTAAAAGAAAACATAAAAACCTTGCCTCTTTAATTAAGTTTGAAGAAATTGTTACTATAAATGATAGTATTGTGGCAATTGCATCTCTATCTAAAGACGAACAAAAACAATACTTCGAAAGCTACATAGAAAAACTTAAAAAGGCAGATGAAGATGCTGCTCAATTACGTTTAAATCAAATGGCATTTAGCAATTCTGGCGCAGGTTTACAATCTGGCAAAAAAGGGAGTTGGTATTTTTACAACAATCAATCGATGTCTTTTGGTAAAAGCGAATTTCAAAAAATTTGGGGAAACAGAAGGCTAGAAGATAATTGGAGATGGGCAGAAAAAGCGACTATTGACAACAAGGCAACAAAGGATACAGCAAAAGTAAATACGGTAAATTTAAGATATAATGTAGCTTCCTATATAAGTACTATCCCTAACAAAACAGAAATCATAGACAGCTTAAAAGTTAACAGAAATCAAGCTTTATATGAATTAGGATTAATTTATAAGGAGCAATTTAAAAATCAGAATTTAGCAAAATTAAGATTAGAAAGATTGGCTACTTTAAAACCGAAAGAAGAACTAGTTTTACCAATCAATTGGCATTTATATCAAATTTACAACAACTTAAGAGATGCAGAAAAATCTGAAATCCATAAAAACCTAATTCTAACACAGTATCCAGATACCAAGTTTGCGCAAATAGTATTAAATCCGAATGAGATATTGATAGAAGAAGTTGCCATAAATGAAATAGAAAAAGAGTACAAAAAAATATATTATTTGTACAAAGATGATAAGTTTGAAGAAGTTGTTTTAAAAATTGAAGCATTTGTTGTGACGATACCAAATTCAAATTTAGTGCCCAAATTCGAGCTTTTAAAAGCTTTTGCTATTGGTAAATATAAAGATGTAAAAGTTTATAAAATTGCATTAGAATTTGTTGCTGTAAGCTATGGGAATACAGAAGAAGGAAAAAAAGCAAAAGAAATTATAATACAACTAAAAAAATAGTTTTACACAAAACGAACCAGAAACTATGGAAAGAAATGTAATTGCTAAAAACACTTTTATAATTGGTAATATAAAAGCCGATGGCGATTTTAGAATTGACGGAACCTTAGAAGGCAATTTAACGATAAAAGGAAAGGTTATTATTGGCGCTTCAGGAAGTGTAAAAGGAGATATTACAGCCTCTAGTGCAGATATTGAAGGTGAAAGTTTTGGGCATCTAAAGGTTGAAAAAACCTTAACAGTAAAATCAATCGCAAAAATTTCTGGAAATGTTGTTGTTGGTAAACTTTCTATAGAACCTGGTGCAGATTTTAATGCAAGTTGTATTATGAAAGAAGTTGTAAAAAATGTTGAAAACAGTAATGGAAAAAAAGCCCAACTCAAAAAAATCTTTAAATAAAGCTCTTCAGCTTTCTGGAGCTGGTTTACAAATGGGAATTACCATTTATCTCGGCTTTCTTTTAGGAAAATGGTTAGATACCATTTTTGAAACTACCTTTTTAAGAGAAACAATTACACTTTTTGCTATCTTTTTAGCCATGTATGCATTAATAAAACAAGCCAATAGAATTAATGACTAAAATAATTTTTCTATATGCATCAATTTTTTTTTCTTTATTTCTTGTAAGCTTTTTTTTACATGAAAGCTTAATTGAAAAGAATGAGATTATTTTACCTTTTTCTTTACTAAAAGTATACCTATATCACTTGGGTTTTTCACTGTTAATTTGCATCAATTTTCAAGTACTTTCTACTGTTGATAAAGTTTTTACACAACTAGGTTTTATCTATTTAGGAACCATTATTTTAAAAATTGTGCTTTTTAGTGCTTTCTTCTATAAGCCTGTCTTTACAGAAGAAAACCTCTCACAAATAGCAAGAGTATCCCTCTTTATTCCGATGCTACTTTTTTTATTAACAGAAGTTGTTTTTATTTCTAAGATTTTAAATAAAAAAGAATAAACAAAAATTTGTTTAAAAAGGGTTTGTAGTTTTGAATTAATGCGTATTTTTGCGCCGAATTTAGAAAGCGTATTTTAACAATGAGGATTGCAAAAAAAACAATCAAATTCCTTACAATAGCAACAATAGCCTTTTTTACGGCTACAGCTTTTGCATCGGGTACAGATAAAAAACACGACAAACAAAACGATGGTGGACGTGTAAATACGAAAGAGGAAGTAGAGGCGTATATTTTGCATCACATAAAAGATGCTCACGACTTTTCTTTATTTTCATATACAAATGATGAAGGTGAAAGAAAACATTTTGGGTTTCCTTTACCAATAATTATTTGGACAAGTGAGGGTTTAGTTTCTTTTATGTCTTCAGAATTTCATCATAATGATGATGGGCATGTAATCGTAGAAAAAAACGGATTAAAATTTGTAAAGCTACATTCTAAAATTCTTGAATTAGATAAAGGAGCAGCAACCGTTTCTTTTGATGAAACACATCATGCTACAAATGCACACAAGGTAATCGATTTTTCAATAACTAAAAGTGTTGTAGGAATTATTTTTGTTGGTTTCTTGTTATTGTTTTGGTTTTCAAGGTTAGCAAAACAATACAAAACGAAGAAAATACCAACAGGTTTTGCGAGAGTTTTAGAACCATTAGTTTTATATGTTCGTGATGAAATAGCGAAACCAAATATTGGTGAAAAACACTACAGAAGATTTACTGGGTATTTATTAACCGTGTTTTTCTTTATTTGGGTTTTAAATTTATCTGGCTTAACTCCTTTAGGATTTAACGTTACAGGTCAATTAGCAGTAACTGCTTGTTTGGCTATCTTTACATTGGTAATTTACACAATAAGTGGTAACAAAGCATATTGGATTCATATGTTATGGATGCCAGGAGTTCCTGTTTTAATAAGACCCGTATTAGCAATTATAGAATTAGCTGGAGCGTTAATTATCAAACCTTTTTCATTATTAGTTCGTTTATTCGCAAACATATCAGCAGGTCATATTGTGGTAATGAGCTTAATTGCAATTATGTTCACTTTAAAAGAATCTTTAGGGATTGTTGGTGCGACAGGGTTGTCTTTAGTATTATCATTTTTTATAACATTAATTGAGGTTTTAGTGGCTTTCTTACAAGCGTATATCTTTACAATGCTTTCAGCATTATTTATTGGTATGGCTGTGGCAGATCACTCAGAAGCTCATTAATAAACATTTGTTTAATTTAATATAAATACAGTTATTATGTACAATTTAATTGGAGCAGGATTAATCGTAATCGGAGCAGGAATCGGACTAGGTCAAATTGGTGGAAAAGCAATGGAAGGTATTGCTCGTCAACCAGAAGCAACTAGTAAAATTACAACAGCAATGATTATTATCGCTGCATTATTAGAAGGTTTAGCATTTGGTGCATTATTCTTAGGGAAATAATCCAAACAAAAACAACAAAACACATTCTGTAACGGTTGGTTGCAGAATGTGTTTTAAAATTAAACACAAAGAACAAAAAATATAATTAGTTCATAGAATGGAAACTTTATTAAACGATTTTTCACCAGGATTATTTGCAGTGTCAACAATCTTATTGTTAGCATTAATAGCTTTAATGGTGAAATTTGCTTGGAAACCAATTTTAAACTCTTTAGAAGAAAGAGAAACTGGTATTGCAGATGCTTTAGCTGCAGCAGAAAATGCTCGTAAAGAAATGCAAAATTTAAATGCAGACAATGAAAGGTTGCTTAAAGAAGCAAGAACAGAAAGAGATGCAATGATGAAAGATGCTAGACAAATAAGCGATAGCATAATAGCAGAAGCAAAAGAGGATGCAAAAGAAGTTACATCTGCGTTAATAGAAAAAGCACAAGCTTCTATTCAGCAAGAAAAACAAGCAGCTTTAGCAGAACTTAAAAAATATGTTGCGGATTTATCAATAGGTATTGCTGAGACGGTAATCAAAAAAGAATTATCTTCTAAAAAAGATCAACTTGCATTAGTTGAAGAAATTTTAAAAGAGGTTACTTTAAATTAATATTTATGAAAGACGCAAGAGCAGCATTACGTTACGCTAAGGCAATCTTAAACCTTGCAAAAGAGACTAAAGAGGAATCTGCAGTAAAAGAAGACATGCAGTTTATTGCGGCTACTATTTCCGAAAATAACGAATTTGAAGTAGTGCTAAAAAGTCCTGTTATAAAGTCAACACAGAAAATAAAAGTTTTAAATGCTTTATTTGCTGATAAAATAAACCCGATAACACTCGGTTTATTTCATTTATTACAAGAAAACAAAAGAATAGCTATGTTAGAATCTATTGCTAAGCAATATTCTATTATATATGATTTTCTTATGTGTATACAAGTCGCTAAAGTTACTACCGCTGTTCCTTTAACAGAAGATGTAGAAGCATTAGTTTTAGCTAAAATTGTAGCTTTAACTGGCTACAAAGCAAATTTAGAAAACATTGTAAACCCTGCTATTTTAGGAGGATTTATTTTACGTGTAGGAGATATTCAGTATGATGCAAGTATCTCTAATTATTTAAACGAATTAAGAAAGGAATTTGACAATAGTCATTATATTCCAAAATTATAATTAAAGTAAAAAGTTACATATTAAAAGTAATTTCTAAACAAGGTTTTAGCTGTTTAACTTTTTATATCTAATTACCTAATATCAAAATAAATGGCAAGTATTAAACCAGCTGAAGTATCAGCAATTTTAAAAGCACAATTAACGAACTTTGAAGCACAGGCTTCATTAAGTGAGGTAGGATCTGTATTACAAGTAGGAGATGGTATTGCTCGTGTTTACGGATTAGCTAACGTACAATATGGTGAGTTAGTAGAATTCGAAAACGGCTTAGAAGGTATCGTTTTAAACTTAGAAGAAGATAATGCAGGTGTTGTATTATTAGGAGCTTCCACTTCAATTAGAGAAGGTTCAATTGTAAAACGTACAGAACGTATTGCATCTTTAAGAGCAGGAGAAGGAATTGTAGGAAGAGTTGTAGATACATTAGGAAGCCCTATAGATGGTAAAGGACCAATTGAAGGAGTAACTTATGAAATGCCTTTAGAGCGTAGAGCTCCAGGAGTTATTTACAGAGAACCCGTTACAGAGCCATTACAAACCGGTATTAAATCTATTGATGCAATGATTCCTGTTGGTAGAGGTCAACGTGAGTTGATTATTGGAGACCGTCAAACAGGTAAATCTACGGTCGCTATTGATACAATTTTAAATCAAAAAGAATTTTACGATGCTGGTAATCCAGTATATTGTATATATGTAGCTATTGGTCAAAAAGCTTCTACCGTTGCAGCTATTGCAAACATGTTAGAAGAAAAAGGAGCATTAGCATACACAACTATAGTTGCAGCAAATGCATCAGATCCTGCAGCAATGCAAGTATATGCACCGTTTGCTGGAGCTGCAATTGGAGAGTTTTTTAGAGATTCTGGAAGACCTGCTTTAATTGTTTTTGATGATTTATCGAAACAAGCGGTTGCTTACCGTGAAATTTCTTTATTATTAAGAAGACCTCCAGGACGTGAGGCATATCCTGGTGATGTATTTTATTTACACTCAAGGTTACTAGAACGTGCTGCAAAAATTATCAATGATGATAAAATTGCTAGTGAAATGAACGATTTACCAGATTCTTTAAGAGGGATTGTAAAAGGTGGAGGTTCTTTAACTGCATTACCAATTATTGAAACACAAGCAGGTGATGTTTCTGCATATATACCAACAAACGTAATTTCGATTACCGATGGACAAATTTTCTTAGATGGAGATTTATTTAACTCAGGGGTAAGACCAGCAATTAACGTAGGTATTTCTGTATCTCGTGTTGGTGGTAATGCACAGATTAAAGCGATGAAAAAGGTATCTGGTACTTTAAAATTAGATCAAGCTCAATATAGAGAATTAGAAGCATTCGCAAAGTTTGGATCTGATTTAGATGCAGCAACAATGAATGTGATTTCTAAAGGACAACGTAATGTT
>Ga0222647_1000711_pt1 | contig 12685 bp, 9 predicted proteins | sample AntAcemetagen333_FD_179864 | JGI IMG/M metagenome (GOLD analysis project Ga0222647, IMG submission 179864) | Saline water microbial communities from Ace Lake, Antarctica - #333 | ecosystem: Environmental > Aquatic > Non-marine Saline and Alkaline > Saline | place: Antarctica: Ace Lake | collected...
AGACGCAGCCAGTGCTCAGCTAGACCGTAATAGGCCTTAAATACATTGCTTTGATCATAGATATGACCGGGCTCAGAACTGACGCCATTGAGTTCAAAAATTTTAATGTTTTGGCCTTTTTCTAAATCAACGTAAGTTGGAACCTTTAAATCGTATCTACCGTAGAATACTCCAGCTACCTCATTTCCCATTTTTGTAAATACGGCATTGAGCTTAGGTGTTATATGCCTATTAGCATCTATAAATCGAGTTCCTTTTATATGGTTACCTATTCTGTGAACTACATATCTTTCACCCATTGCGGGTACGATATGTAATTTTTTAGAAAAGTCTCTAACTACCACCTCATAATAGATATTGTTTCTAGGGGTATCTTTAAGTAGCTGGCCTATATTTCTTACTCCATCACCATACACGGTGAGATATTCTTTCTCCGTGATAGACGTGATTTTTCCAGATGAAGCATTTGGTAACCGGCTGTAGAGCACCCCTAATTCTATAGGATAGTCGATATACTCCTGTACCAGATAATCTTCTTGAGAGTAAGAATACGCAACCATCTCCTCCAAGGTATGTATTACTCTCACATCCCTGCCTCTCTCCCCCACATTAGGCTTAAGGACCACAGGAAAATTAAACTGGTTTTCTAACAGCAACTGTTTGGCAGTTTCTGCATTCAATGTACGCTGTACATGGACTCCACGCACTTTGTACTTTTCAGGTATCAGAGCAAGTATTTCGTCCTTCTTTTCACCAAAAAAACCACCCATATCTATACTCGGATTGGCAGCTGTGAAATAGAGTAATTTTCGGGTTCGCAAAACCCCATAAAAATATACTGGCATCACTGGTACAAACATTAAGTACCAAGGCCAAAACTCATAGCGAGTTGCTTTGTAAGTGAATTTAAAAAAGCTGTTCAACACAAGGTATAGTTAGTACTGTAAGTACGAAGGTAATTACGAACGGTATATCATAAACTTACACCTTCATGTTTTATATCATACATTTGTCAATAGTCACACTAGAGACAAACTAATTATGGACCAAATAGAAACACCAAAGAACAAGGCCTTACCGCTATTTATTTTACTATTCCTAGCATCTCTCACACTTTCTGCCTTTTTGTTTTTCAAATACGCTAAAAATGCAGCTACAATACAACAGCAAAGTGAAGAACTTAAATTATCGTATGAAATTCTAGAACTAGACCAAGATTCTATTTCGAATAAACTAGCTATTGTTGAGCAACAGCTTCAAGATCGAATCAATGAGATACTAGCTCAAGAAGACCTTAAAGAAGAGCTCAGACAGCAGTTAGGAGTAAAATCAAGAGCACTAGGAGCTGCTCGCAGTAAGATTAGTAGGCTTATTAATGGTGAAGAAGGAATGACATCATCCTCTGGTGGACCCAGAAACCTATTAGAAGCTACCAAGCAAATAAAATACCTCCGGGATAGTGTTACGTCCTATATTACAAAAGCACAAAGAAGTCAACAAAACTATGTAGCTGCTAAAAATGCTGCTGCTAAAAGTGAGGCTCTTGCACTCGTGCTTTTAAAAGCCAAAGACAGCGTGAATAAAGAGAACAAATTATTAAACGACAAACTGGGTGCTGCAAGTTTACTTAGAGTTATAGAATTCTCAGCTACTCCTATACGAGACAGAAGAGGTACTGCAGAATCTACGGATAAAGCATCTAAGGTAGAACGCATTAAATTTAACTTCTTAGTGCAAGAATCTACCTTAATAAAAAAAGAAGATAAAAAACTGGTAATACGTATTATCAGTCCCAACGGAAGTATACTCACTCAAAACACCAGAGAATTAACGGCCAGTAAGGATCTTTTCTCACTAGAAGAGTCTATAACCTATGACGGTACAGAAAAAGGAGTGACGCTATATTACGACCAAGAAGCAGCATACACAGATGGTGCATACACCGCAGAACTTTGGCACGCGGGTATAATCATAGACCGCAATAGATTCAGCTTACGCTAAGTCTATAATCACTTGGTTCTGAAGTAGATAGTCTAAGTTTTCTCGCTTGCGAATAAGGTGTGCCTTCCCTTTATAAATCATAACCTCCGCTGGTCTCAGACGAGAGTTATAATTACTACTCATGCTAAATCCATAAGCTCCTGCATTACTTATAGCTAGAATATCTCCTACTCTTACTTCATTTAATCTGCGGTCATATCCCAAGGTATCACTCTCACAGATATATCCGACTACAGAGTATATCCTTCCGGTGCCCTTCGGGTTAGAGATATTCGTAATGTGATGATATGCATCATACATCATTGGTCTTAATAAGTGATTTTGACCAGAGTTCACACCTGCAAATACGGTAGATGTAGTCTGTTTTACTACATTAACATCCACAAGTAATTGTCCTGCATCACTTACTAAGTACTTACCTGGTTCAAACCATAGCTGCAAGTCTCTCCCGTATTCTTTGCAAAAAATCTTAAAACTCTCTACTATTTTAGCACCTATATCATTCACATCTGTAGTGATATCTCCCTCCTTATACTTTACTTTAAATCCACTACCAAAATCCATGAACTCTAAATCATCAAATGACTTAGCTGCTTCGTATAGTAATTTAGCTCCTCTCAAGAATACTTCTGCATCTAGAATATCACTACCTGTATGCATATGGAGTCCATTTACATTGATTTTCAATGCATCTACTATCCGTTTGATATGAGGAACCTGGTATATACTTATACCAAATTTACTATCTATATGCCCCACAGATATGTGGCTATTGCCTCCTGCCATGATATGAGGATTTAGGCGTATGCAGCACGGCACCTTATCACCATACTCATTTCCGAAACGTTCTAAGGTACTCAATTCATCTATATTGATTACCAAACCTAGTTCTACCGCTTCCTGTATTTCTTCAAATGATACACTGTTAGGCGTGAAAAGTATCTCCTTGGGTTCATACCCTGCGTGCAGACCCATTTTAGCTTCCTCTATGCTGACCGTATCTAGACCTGCACCTTCTTTTCTTAGTACTTTTAATATACTAATGTTAGTCAATGCTTTGCACGCATATTTCAAGTGTACATCCACACCCTTAAAAGCATTTTTTAACGTATGATAATTAGCTACTATCAGATCTGCATCATAAACATATACTGGCGAGCCGTGCTCTTTCACTATATTAAGCAGGTTTACTCCTCCCACTTCATAACCTTTTTGGGTCAATTTCATTTCTTCTTGTTATTTAATTAAAATCGGTACTATTAACTTACGGCAGACTGTTTTGGAATGCTGCATATCGAGCATCAAAAGTTTCTCCTGGTTTACCACCTAGACTCTCCCAGTGAGCTATAATGGCCTCTACTCTATTCTCTGGATCTGGATGTGTACTCAAAAATACTGGACCACTACTTCCTCCACTTTCACTTATTTTTTCAAAAAATCTTGCTGCTCCTCTTGCATCATATGCTGTAGGATACAGGTACTCTACACTTCGTATATCAGATTCAGACTCATTACTCCTGCCATATCTTAGACCTATGAGCCCTTGCGTGACTTCAGCCAATGCTCCTTTGTTTTCTCCAAGTAAAATGCTAAATAATACATCTATACCATACTGCTGAGTAAGAGCAGCTGTGCTGTGTCTCTCATCTGCATGTGCTATCTCATGTCCCATCACTCCGGCAAATTGGTCTTCAGAGTCTAGGTACTTAATGAGACCCGTATATACATAGATATATCCACCAGGTGTACAAAATGCATTCAGCGTACTATCCTCTTTTATTAATCTAAGCTGCCACTGAAAATCATCTTTATGCACCACCTTACCTGAGTTTAATATCCTGTCTCGAATAGCATATAAGTATGCATAAGCTTCTACATTCTGAGCACTATCCAGTATATCATACGTGGCAGGATCATTTTCTATCTCTGCTGCTACTTGTGCACCAAACTGTTTATCATCTTCTAGCGAAAAAAAATTAAGACCTCCACCACCTGCTTTATCTTTGCAGGATGATAATACTAAGCCAAAGAGCAGTAAAAATGCTGAGACTTTAAATATATGCTTCATAATGTTATGTGTTGTAGTTATCTAGAAATAGCAAATATCAAAAAGGATATCCGATGGCAAAATTAATCGCTGTATTGTCAAATACCCACCTCTTGTCAGAAAAATCTTTTATTACCCATCTCTGCGTCTCTGCTTCAGATGGATCACGGAGTGCTATACCCCAGTCTGTACGGAATACTACGTAAGTTAAATCAAAGCGAAGTCCCAGACCACTATTGAGTGCTATTTCTTTATAAAAACGGTCAAACTTAAACTCACCATTTTCAAAATTAGGTTCCTCTCTAAATGTCCATATGTTTCCAGCATCTACAAATACAGCACCATCCACATACTTATTTATAATATCAAACCTATATTCTGCACTGCTCAATAATGAAAATTCACCGGTTTTCTCTATACTGATAGCTGCAGTATTATCACTATAGCTACCTGGCCCTATAGTACGTGGTCTCCAAGCACGAAGATTATTACCTCCACCTACGAAGAATCTTCGTTCAAAAGGTAGAAACAAGGTATTACCATAAGGTAACCCAGCTCCCGTGTAGAAGCGATATGCCCACGCATTATTCTCATCTATGACATGATTATAGGTAATGTCTATATCACTTCGTGCATACTGAGAGTACTTCACACCATTGATCTCCTTATTCGTACCAGTCTCATCTGTGAGCAAGTTAAAATATAGTTCCACTAGATTACCAGATAACTCCACAGCATTAGACCGCACTTGCCAGTACTTAGACTTCGTAGCATCCTTATTAGTCCAATAAAAAGATGCGGTGGGACCTAAAATAATATTATTAGTCAGGAGTTGATTCGTATACGTCTGTGTAGCTAAATCTAATGAAGCTAAAAAACCTGGTTCTACGACTGCCTGATTAATACTCAGTCTCAAAGGGGTGATACCGTACGAAAAATTCCCTTTAGAAAAAGCATAGGTAAAACTAAAAGGAACTACATTTCGAGTAAAGTTCACATTTTGCTCGTGCAAAAAGGAAGCGTTAAACTTCGTACCTTTTTTTACAAATACCTTACTAAAGTTCTTTCGCTCAAAATAAAGTAAAGATGGAATCACAAGCTCCATATTTATGCTTTGTCTAAAGTTATTTAAGGGTTTCTGATTATCGTTTTTGAGTTGTGTCTCTAGTGCAGTAAGGGACGTAATATTGAAAGTTTCTGCCCCACCAAAAACATTCCTATTGGCTAAGGTGAGATTATTAGCTAAACCAAAACTCTGTTCTAAATTATCCGCTTGTATACCACTACTCTGACCAGTAAGTATGGTCTGTGGTTCCCAGATAAAGTCGTGCTTAGGTGCCGTCTGTAGTATTATCTGAGCCTCTAGCCTATTCAGACTATCACTCTGAGAAGGTGAAAAACGAATCGTAACAAAGCTAAATAAACCCATAGAAAGCAAATTACTGTACGTCTTTTGTACTGTACTGGCGTCATATATATCTCCTGGTCTGAAGAGGATACTTTTACTGAGAGCCAATGGTTTAATGTAGTAGCTTCCTTCTATAAACTGAAGACCTTTATAATAGAGCGTATCTGTGCTAGTAGCGTCACCTATCAGTACACTTATTTTATCTATGGTCTGCTGGTAGTGTGGCTCCAGGTTCTTCTTATTCCTAATATTTACCACTACATCTGCCCGATGCTTCACTTGATTGGTATCCACTTGAAAATCTATGAATGAGCTATTAAAGTAATAAAAACCTTGATTCCTTAGTAAATCGTTAATTCGGGATCGCTCTGCTTCTATTTTTTCAAAATCCAATCGTTGGTCTACTTTTATCTTTTGCTGCTCTACAGTAGTGGAGAGTACCTGCTCTATAGCTCGAGAAGGAGAATTATATACCAAGGTGCTTATACTCTGATATCTTCCTAGAATTACGCTATAGGTAATACTTGCTCTTTTCTTAAAAAACTTATTAGGTACCACCGTATAGCTCACCTGATTATCAAAGAAGCCCTCACTAAAGTAATAATCGGATAATTTAGTAGCTGAGATATTCATTTTAGATGTATCTATAAGCACTGGAGCTTCACCTACTTTTTCAGCTAATCTACGCAGCCAAGGCTGCTTCTTACTGATTCCTAAGCCCTTATTACCATACTGATATGCCCAGAGATGAAACTTAATAAACCCTAGCAGCTCACGGTTTGGCTTCTGTTTTAGACTGTTTTTCTCATCAGACAGGTCTATGCTCTTAGCCTCGGTACGCTCTATCTTATTAGCTACGAGAAGCTGTTGACCTTGAGGCACCACACGCGTAATATTACAAGCTGCTAAGCTCGTAAGTACCCAAAGTGTGAGACAATATTTTAGTTTTGTAAGCAAAATAGTAAGATCCATTGGCTAGCAAGGCAAAATTAAAACAGTACCAGCAACTTCAATCTAAAAAGTTCAGACAAAAGTATGGTCTATTTGTGGTAGAAGGACTAAAATCTGTAAACGAATTAGCCGCAAGCGACTGGCCATTGGAGACTATACTATGCACTCCAGCTTTTTTAGAGCGGTATGGAAACACAATGGAGTTCGAATTTGACCTTATTAGTTCAGAGGAATTCGCTCTAATATCTCACTTAGCTAATCCTCAAGAAGTACTGGCTATAGCCCAAATCGTAGAACGAGATACTCCAGTTTCTAACTGGCAGATAGCCCTAGACGGAATCAATGATCCTGGAAATCTAGGTACTATTATCCGCATAGCTGACTGGTATGGTATCAATACTATTTATTGCAGTAGCAATACCGTAGAATTTTATAACAGCAAGGTGATACAAAGTACTATGGGTTCTTTTCTACGAGTAAATGTCATCCACGGCGACCTCACAGAGTTACTAAAAGACAAAGATGTGTACGCTACATTACTAGATGGAGAGAATATCCGAACTATCCCTAAACCAAAAAGCGGAGTATTGCTCATAGGCAATGAAGCCAATGGAATAGAAAAAGAAACCTTAGAATCTGTAAAGCATACTCCTATCACTATACCTGGTAATGGCAATACAGAAAGCTTAAATGCCGCTATGGCTACTGCTATTTGTTGTGAGCGACTAATGGGGTAGAAAACAAGTTTAAGAATAAGCTTAAGTTAAAAAGGAGAACACTATTATCTGAAGTGTATCCTTTTTATGCGAGCAGTTCTTACTTAATAGATACTATTCGTATTAAGGAACTCAAATCTTACTGCAACTCCGCCCTGAGACCAAAGCTTAATATATGACCGATTGGTTCTTTTTCGTATTTCTCCTGAACATTAAAAGCAAACGAAGAAACTACCCAATACTTTAGCTTCTCAGTAGCGTAAATATTCCCTTGATACGAAACCTTAGGGTTGAATATCCAAATCCTATCAGACAAGCTTAAGTCTTTATCTGAGTAATCGCTGTGCTCCTTAGTTTTATCATGAAAATGATTTAGGAAATATCGACTCCCAAGTAATCGCTGAACTCCAAACCCTAGACCCAGTCGATGAGTATAAGAGCCTATTCCATCCTCAAACAAGTAATCTACATCAAATCCTATGGTTCTGTATATGTGGTAACCACCCTCTAATGTATAGTTTGAGGGATTAACAAACCCGTGTCGCTCATCTAACATATCCGAGTATCTAAGTTTTGAACCTAATGTATCTGTTCTTCCAAAATGATTGTAGTTTAATCCTAAGGTCAAAGTATTTTGTTTACGTGTTTTTAATAAAACACCAATTTCCACGCTTAGTGGCAGTCTATAGTAGAGTGGCTTCTCTTTTTCGTCTGCAGTAAACCGATTACCGTCTAGTACATTCCATCTAGATATAGTATGGGGCATATGCTTGATAGCTGGAGATTCAGAGTTAAAAATCGTATTGTAACGCAACTCTCCATATAGAGACCAATTCACACTTTTCTGAGCAACGGACGATTTTGTCATTAGTATAGCAAATACGATAGAGATCACTATTTTCATTTAGCGAAGATACCAAATTATCAACGTATACCTTTTTTGAAGTACTTTATTTTTTGATTAGATCACTGCGTGAGCACTTGAAAAGATAAGGCTACTACCTTGCCAATTCGGCCTTTTATTCATCTTATCTTACTGATTATCAGCTTTAATCTTAAAATTTTCTATGAACTATAACTTATTTCCGTACCTTTGCACTTAATTTTAGCAGCGGAGCACCACTGTCAAGATAATTATCCTTAGTCGAATGAGGATTTAGAAAATGTGCTCTATGCTATACTAAACATATAGAATAACAATGAGTACATTTAAAGAAATGGGCTTAAAATCAGAGATTTTAAGTGCCATAGAAGAGTTGGGGTATGAAACTCCAACAAAAATCCAAGAACTAGCATTACCTAAAATCTTAGAATCTAAGCAAGACCTTATAGCTTTTGCACAGACAGGTACAGGTAAAACAGCGGCCTTCAGTCTTCCTATCCTTAACCAGATAGATACCAGCAAAAAAGGTATCAAGTGCATCGTACTAAGTCCTACCAGAGAGCTTGGTCTACAGATAGCAGATGACATCAAGAAATACAGTAAAAACATACCTGGATTTAAGGTAGTAGCTGTATACGGTGGAGCAGACATCACGAGCCAGATCAGAAACATAGAGCGTGGATGTGACGTAGTAGTCGGCACACCAGGACGTACATTAGATCTTATCAAGCGTAACCGTCTAAACCTAGAAGGTGTAGAATTCCTAGTATTGGATGAAGCAGATGAGATGCTAAGTATGGGTTTTGCAGAAGACCTAGACGCTATCTTAGCAAATACGCCTAAGGAGAAACAAACACTTTTATTCTCTGCGACTATGCCACCAGATATGGTGAAGCTTAGCAAAAAGTATATGACTGATCCTGCTGAGATATCTGCAGGCAGCAAGCAAGAAGCCAATACGAGTGTAACACACCTATACTATAAGATAAATAACAGAGACCGTTATCCTGCACTTAAAAGAGCAGTAGACGTTTCTCCAGATATTTACGGAATCATATTCTGTAGAACTAGAGCTGAGACTAAAGAAGTAGCAGAGCGTCTATCAGAGGACGGATATAATACAGATGCACTTCACGGAGACCTATCTCAAGCACAGCGTGACCACGTGATGGGTAAGTTCAGAAACCGCTCACTTCAACTACTCGTAGCTACTGACGTAGCAGCTCGTGGTCTGGACGTAAACGAATTGACTCACGTAATCAACTTTAAACTGCCAGATGAGGATGCAGTGTATGTACACCGAAGTGGTAGAACAGGTAGAGCTGGACACGAAGGCATCTCGCTTACACTACTCACAGGTAACGAGGAGAAAAGACTTCGCTACTTAGAGAAAAAAATCGGTCGTAAGTTTGAGCGTGTCGATATACCAGGAGGTAAAGAAATATGTGAAAAGCAACTTTTTAACCTTATAGACATCATCAAGGAAACTCAGATAGCCAATAGCCATATGGAAAGCTTCTTACCTCAAATCTTCGAAAAATTCGAGGATATGACCAAGGAAGAGGTTATCACCAAAATAGTAGGGACAGAGTTTAATAAATTCTTAGAGTACTACAGAGATGCTCCAGATCTTAACAAAACTTCTGACAAGCGTGAACGAGATCGTAATAGAGATCGTGATAACAGCAGATCAGACGACAGAGGAGGCAGAAGAGAACGCGGAGATAGAGACAGAGGTGGTGATAGAGGCGGTGAAAGACGTGAGCGTAAAGATCACAAAACTGCTGAGAACATGACGCGTTATTTCATAAATCAAGGCAATAAGGATGGAATGAGTCCTAAGATCCTAATGGGAATGATTAACAGTAATCTAGGAGGAGCTAATCCTGCTATGGGTCAAATAGAAATTATGAAAATGTTCTCCTTCTTTGAGATGGAAAGTGGTCATACTTCAGACCTGCAGCGTGCTGCCAAAGACATGGATTTCAATGGTAGAGAAATATCTATAGAAGAGAGCTCTCCAAAACCAAGCGGTGGCGGTAGAGAACGAAGTGACCGTGGAGACAGAAGTGACCGTGGAGATAGAGACAGAGGCGGTGACCGAGGTGCTCGCAGCGGAGGTGCTAGAGAGCACCGAGGTGGCAGCAGCAGAAGTGGTGGAAGCCACGGTGCTAAGCGTAGAACACGCAGCTAATCTTAACATTATATAAAACACAAATGCCTCGCATCTTTTGGATACGAGGCATTTTTTTGTATTATTTTCTGGTCTAAATCAACTCTAGGTTTAAACAAAAAATAGAATAATTACTTTTCAGGTGCACAAAACTTTTTTTACCGTATATCTAGACTCAATTTTAATTTTTATGCAGTCTAAAAGATAAAAATTGGTATTGGTCTGCGAGATATATTCTATCATTTTGGATAGCTACAGACCTTGTCAAACCAACTCTATAGTCATTTGGAATATTGTAACCCTTTTTAACTGGGTCGTGATTTCTGTATAGTTCTCTTCCTGTTCTTGAATCTATCAAATGAAGGGTATTAAATGCATCAGCTAATATCTCATCAGACTCTAATCTTCTCAATGCACTTATGGCAAGGACCCCATCGCTTAAATCAATCTTAGTAGGAACGTAACCAAACCCTGCGGACCAAATGATGTTTCCAGTATTGGCATCTAAGCAATACGCCTTTTCTACCTGCAATACAAAAAACAATTTTCCATCTTCTAAGATCATGTCACAGTCTAAAAGGTCAGGTAAAGTACGTTTCCACTTTATCTCCTGTTGCATTGGATCTATACATAATAGGGTTTTGTCATCAGTTAGGAAAATGCCATTCTCTTTGTCCCAAAAAAAAGGTCGCGTTTTTTGATTATAATGAATCGTTCTGAAAAGCACTTTCGTATTCCATACCGAACTTCCAAAAAAACGATCAAAAGAGACCCCTATTATCGAACATGCGAATTGATCTAGCCCCATTTCATACTCCATTTTCAGATAAGCAACGTGATTCGAAAAATTATTTCGAAAATGCAAGTATTCACTTTCCCCTAAAAAGAAATAACTAACAAAAGTGCTTGAAGACAAATTAGTCTCTAGTGTATCCAATGTGATTTTAGAGTCCTCCTTTAAGTCCCAAAGCTTAGATACTAGAGCGTTATCAGAAGTGTACTCTAGATAGTAACACTTATTGTCCTTCCCGAGGGAATATTCAGTTGTAGAGCCAGGCTTATTCTGTTGTTCATCAAAGGCCTCCTTCATCTGGCCAGACTCTGGATTAATAAAGACACTAGAGTTAAGATACTTTATCTGAATCCAGTCGTCTATAAACTGACTCTGGCGATAGGGCTCTATTAATTCTAAATCTATTGGAGAATAAGAGTACTTTGCTATCAGACTGTTTTGACTGTCAAATACATAGCTATATAGTAGGCTTTCGTCTTTAGTGATATAGATTATCTTACTTTTATTACTGTGCAGAAATAATACCTTCTCTTCTGGAGGCAAATCTAATTGCCAATCAACAGTTACGTCTACCTCTAGTTTCTCGGTATAATCTGGTGCAGCAGGAAATTCTTTTTGGCAGCCTAACAGTGCCGTCAGTATCGTGAGTATTAGTAAGTTTTTCATTGTTATGATTTGATTCTATAGATTAATCCTAATTTTAGTATCGGGCTATTGTATCCGATTGCTGCCTCAGCACTTAGTCCCAGATTATTAGGCAACAGGTAGTTTAGCCGTACTCCCAGTGTGCCATTCCACAAGGTATCTCTATCTTCATATTCTTGTACAGCTAGAGATTCTTTATTGGTCAGATATTCTTTAAACTCTATGTAGGTTTTTCCCACACCAGCGAGAACCGACATATCTATATTCTTACTAAGCGGAGATGTATAGGTATACCCAACATTAAACCCTCTGGACCTTAAAAAAATATCATAATAATAGCTATTAAAAAATGTAGAAACCTCCAATGGCGACTCTGCACCTGCTAATTGCATCATAGGCTGATTGATAAATTCTCCATAAATACTATGTCCTTCATACACGTTTATCTCTGCAGATATCAAAGAAGTTATACTTTGCTGTTTAAGGTTTAAATTTTCTAATCCGTACGTTTTGTATCCCATAGAATACCCCACTTGGATATATTGGAACGCCTTGTCTTTTTGTATCAGATCTAGGGTTATATCCTGAGCTTGTAGGTTGGCGCATAGCCCCACTGTTATCGCTACCCAGCAGTATTTTTTTATGTTTATTTTCATTACTTTTTTTCTTTAGTTTTAATGAAAGCCGCACTACACGTGCAGTGCGGCTAATTTGATATTAGAGTCACTTCATGAACTTAGGATCCAGACAATACAAATATTTCCCGTCACTGGCATAGACATATCCATTGTCTGGATTGATACCTACTCCATGGAAAAAACTTCTGCTTTCGGGAGATTCATACTGTACTACCAGTTCTCCTGTATTCACATCTACTCCATTCAGATAGTAGCCAGTGAAGTACACCGTATCGCTCTCTATAGTCATAGCACTAGGGCTGGACATAGTGGCTGGATTATACCAAATCTGCTGGCCTGTCTCCTTATCCAGTGCATACATAGCTCTACTATCGGGTTTGGCTATCAGCATATCATTGTGCAATAAAATATTAGAACCCACAAACTCTAG
>Ga0222647_1000714_pt1 | contig 12647 bp, 12 predicted proteins | sample AntAcemetagen333_FD_179864 | JGI IMG/M metagenome (GOLD analysis project Ga0222647, IMG submission 179864) | Saline water microbial communities from Ace Lake, Antarctica - #333 | ecosystem: Environmental > Aquatic > Non-marine Saline and Alkaline > Saline | place: Antarctica: Ace Lake...
AAAAAAAAAAAAAAAGCTAAAAAGATCACTTTAAGGTTATATTCAATGTAAGTTCTATCTCAAAAACAATTCTAATTATTGGTTCAAAATTCTGTAATCAAAAAAAATTGAAAATCAAGTTAAGGGTGATCTGTTGAAAGAAAATAAAAAATAAATTGTATAATTTTGGTTACAATTGGAACCAATTTTATATTATAAATTCAATAATTGTAAATTCGTTCTTTTGAAAATTTAAGAAATCATTTTAAAAAATATAAAGGCAATATATATTTATAAAGATGTCTGTAAAAAATGGACACGCGAGTGCCTTTTTTCAAGAACATATCAATAAGTTCAAAACCATGAAGCATAGTGCTTTTACTCATACGAGTATCATGAACCCTATCGCAGCCTTTTATATTCCAGGAGGTGAAGAAAAGGACTTTATACATCATTACAACGAGGCATTGAAAAAAGGTGAGAAAATACATTTCACAGAAAAACATAGAGATGTTGCACCTATTCTACTAGATTTAGATTTTAGATTTTCCAACAAGGAACTTTTCCAAAAAAGACAATTCGATGACCAGTTTATTCAAAAATTCGTAACAATATATGTTACTGAGTTGAATAAATACGTAGTTACGGATACATTCGAAGTTTACATTTCTCAAAAGCCATATCCTTGCATCGATACTAAGAAGAATGTAATCAAAGACGGAGTACACATTATAATACCGAATGTGGTAACAAAGTTATCTCTCCAACTTAAAATAAGAGAATTGGTGTTAGATAAACTATCTTTTTTGAAGACGGATCTAAAAACAACAAACAGTGTGGATGATATATTTGATAAGGCTGTGATTGACAAGAATAATTGGACAATGTATGGAAGTAGAAAGCCTTATAACGAACCATATACAGTCAATCAACATATGACAGTTACTATTGATACTGGTGTACAAGTGAACCTAAATCCTGTTTCAAAAGATTTATGGGAATACACCAGTTTATTTAGTATCCGTAATAAGTTCAAAACGGCACCGCTTCAAACAGAACAACGCGAGATGATTCTACAATGGGAAAACGATTATCAAGATAAGCTGACCAAAACGGAATCTATTCGCAAAACTCAACAAAATAAGGAAAACGATCACATGGGTCAGAGCGACAGTTATGATATGTCATCTAAATTGATAAATATTCTAAGTGTAGAGCGCGCGAGCAATTACAACACCTGGATCAGCGTTGGTTGGTGTGCTAGAAATATTGACAACCGCCTATTGGAAAATTGGATTCAATTTAGTAAAAGATCTTCAAAGTTTGTGGATGATGTGGAGTGTGAGAATTTATGGCGCTACATGAAGGACAGTGGATTGGGGATCGGCACTTTGTGTATGTGGGCAAAGCAAGATAACCCTGAAGAATATTCTAACATTGTTAGCCAATCATTATATTCTTTATTGATGGTAAGCAAGTCTGGTACGGACTATGATATTGCTATGGTGATCTACAATAAGTTTAAGCAGGATTTCGTATGTGCTTCTATTAAGTACAAAAGTTGGTACGAGTTTAAGAAGCATCGATGGGTAAAATGCGAAGAGGGATATATTTTAAAAATGAAGATGTCCACAGAAGTGGCGAAGGAGTACCATCATATTTATGCAGATTTAGCGAAGAAAGCAATTGACATTGAGGACGATGACGAGCAAAAGATTGCTTTAAAAAAGAAAGCGGACGCATTCGAGAAAATTTCATTAAAGCTTAAAAAAACAGACTTCAAGGACAAAATGTTAAAGGAGAGTTCTTCTCAATTTTTCAACGAGAAGTTTGAAGATGATCTATTGGATGCTAATCCGAATTTGATTGGCTTTGAGAACGGAGTATATGATCTTCTCAATATGGAGTTTCGTGAAGGACATCCAGAGGATTATATAAGTTTCAGCACAAAGATTAATTATATTGAATATGATCCAGAAGACCCGTATGTGGCGCAGATCATGGACTTTATGAGTAAGGTGTTACCTAAAAAAGAAATCAGAGAATACATGCTTACACTTATGGCAAGTATGCTAGATGGAAATAATAAGGAAGAAAAGTTCTATATCTGGACCGGACATGGAAGCAATGGTAAGAGTAAGTGTATTGAATTGTTGGAGAAGGCATTAGGAGATTACGCTTGTACCTTTAATATCTCTCTATTGACCAATAAGAGAGTGGGATCAAGTCAGACAAATTCAGAACTGGTTCGTGCGAAGGGAAGACGTTTCGCGGTTCTTCAAGAGCCGGAGGAAGGTGAAAAGATGAACGCTGGTTTTATGAAGGAATTGAGTGGCAATGATAAAATTATCGCAAGAGGACTGTACAAAGAATCAATTGAATTCAAGCCTATGTTCAAGATGGTATTGACATGCAATCATTTACCTCAGGTACCTCCTGAGGATGGTGGTACGTGGAGACGCATTCGTTTGGTTGAATTCAAATCTCACTTTTGTGATAATCCAGATCCTGAAAACGAAAATGATTTCCACATTGATAGGGAACTTGCTTTCAAATTTGAAGAATGGAAGGAGACATTTATGTCAATGCTTATTCACTATTTCAAACGTTACAAGGCATATGGTATTTTTGAACCCGAAGAAGTATTACAATGCACAAAGAACTATCAAAGGAGTAATGACGTGATGGGAGAATTTATGGATGAATTCGTAGAGAGAGATAAAGATGGTTTTGTATATCTTGACGAACTCTACGACGAATACAGGGAATGGCATAAAGCCGAAAGTGTATCTGGTAAAGTTGTGCGAAAGAAAGTGATCAAGGATTATTTGGACAAACATTTTAACAAGAGCGTAACCAAAGACGGTAAATATTGTTGGAAGGGATACAAGTTGAAATTCTCCTATAAGGGAATTATTGTAGAGGAGGAGGACGACGATTCCTTGTAAAGCTTTGTGATTTAAAGACAACAACTATGACTTATAAATATTAACTTATAAAATTTGATTTTTAATTTTCTTTTTCTTTTAGAAAATAAACAATAAAATATGGAGTCAGCAAACACAATTTATCGTAGTTTTAACGTTCTCAAAGAAATGTTGGTAGATCAAGGATTTGATATTTCTAATTTGGAACATGTGGATAAAAATGAATTAGATTTACTCATAAGACAAAGTGATAATATTTTCCAAATCGATGTTTCAAAAAGTGTTAAAATTATATATTATTTGAACGCAAAATTCAAAATAAATAATCTGAGAACTTTCTTGTCATCACCTCCAGACGGAGAGCAATCGAATATAACAGATATTATTCTCATTTTCAAAGAAAAAATTAACAATTTTAATTCAAAGAATGTGGAAGAATTTAAAAATAAAAATTTGCAAGTATTTTTAATGAAAGAGTTATGTTTTAATGTTTCAAAGCATGAATTAGTACCACATCATGAAATTGTATCGGATCCAAATGAAATGAAATCTCTCATCGAAAAGCATAATTTGAAGAATAAACTTCAATTTCCTATTATTTTGAAAACAGATCCGATGGCAAGGTATCTAAATGTTCAATCTGGACATTTAGTAAAAATAACCAGAACATCACCCACAGCCGGAGAAAGTGTCGTTTATAGATGTTGTGTGTAACAGAAAAATGTTAGTTGTTTGTGACTTGTTTTATAACTCAATAAATTTCTTTTTATAATATAAAATTGTTGGACAATATATATTTTATAACATGACGACACGAAATGAAATAAACTATGAAGAAAAACGTTTCTATCGGAAAACAAATGATAATGTTATTCAATATTATGATACTCTTGTAACTGAATTAGTTTCATTTTTAGATAAAAATGGTGCACAAAAAACTTTACTTACCCCTGAATTCATAAGTATTTTTTCACTGGAACATTTCTATGAAAATGTGAAAAATATTATAGTGCCTGGAGATTTTTTTCAACCTGGAAAACCATTAAATGAACTCATGGCTATAATAACAGGAGACCCAAACTATTCTATTAGTCCAAGTTACAAAATATCAGAGGAAAGTTTATCAGCAGGGAACGGTAATTCCAGTCTGAATAATTACATAGCCAAGGTACAAAATTTACAAAGTGCATATGAACATGACGATACGGTTCTTGAAAGTATCATGCATACATCCGCAATTGATATCACCCATTTTTTTATAATCAGTTCTATATTGTATTTTCAAATTTTCAATATGAACGGCTCTATAAATCTAACGAATGCTCCAGGATCATCTGGCTTGAATATAACAATTAATAACACACCTGTTTCGACTTTGTACGGCAATAGCAATTATTGTAATCAAATGTGTGAAGTAGGTGATATATCACAAGATTTATATATTAGTTCTGGAAATGTTAATCCGAAAGACATGTCCTCCGCTATTAAAGCTCTTTATAACATTCAAGAATCTATGAATGTCAGAAACGAATTATATTTAGCAATGGTTCATAACAATATTGGTCTTGACTCTGATTTTAAAAATCAAGATGATATAATAAAACACAAAGAAAAAAAATTTGACATACAAAAGTCCTATGTAATAACAATGTTAAATAAAAATAGAAGAATACAAAATCAATATTCTCGAAAAAGAATACGTTATTATATCTTTCTAGTTTTGATTATATTGTACATTTTAGCTCTTGTAGCTTCTGTTGCTTCTTCAGGATCATTCGGATCAATCAAAGGAATTCCAACGATCAACTCCGACTCGAGCAGTTATTTTATGATCGGGTCTGGATTATTTATAATAAGTATATTTATCCTCTCAAAATTGATGAAATATTTCTTTTAAATCTGAAATATTCATTATAATAATTTCTGTTTTATTATAAAATATAAAAAATGGACACATCTCTCCAACAAGTTACACAAAAATTGCATTTACAAGCTAAAATTATAAGAGAGAATACTGGTGCTCAAACCCAAGAACAGATTGATCGTGTTACTACATATGGTCCCGGTCTTATAAACTGGTTGGAATTTATTGGAAACGAAATTATCCCTTTAAGAATACAACAAAGTGTAATCAATTCAAATCTTACATCGGACCAAGCGGATCTAGCTACCAAGAATAGTTCAATAGTGAAACTTCAGAAAGAACAGATGTCTGTGATTGATAGAGTTATAACCGATTTTTATAACAAAGGTTTCACATCCCTTCGTAATTTTCAATCCATTGATTACAAATTACAAAATAAAGAATTTCAATTGAAATATATAAAATATGCTTTCATCTCTATAGCATTTAATAGCATCATTATAGGCATATCTCTGCTTAAATATTTTGATATTACTATTGCTCTTGTTATAGCATTTGTTACTGGTTTTATTTATTTGATGATGTTGTTGTTGGAAATACGTCAAAATCGTTCAAGAATGAAATACGAATGGGATAAAATGTATTTTAAGGGTCCCAAAAAGAATGCTTCATGTAATTAAATTATAAGTTCTAAACGTATGGTATATAACTAGGACCAGTTTGTCGGTACATGGATACATTAAATTGAGAAGAATATCCAGGAACTGTTATGGTGTCCCCATTATAAATCTCGTCGCAACCATATTCAGAAAAACAATCTTTATTTTTATTAAAAACAGATAATTCGATTATTCTAAATCCATCCGTTGTTGTATAATAATTCCATTGAGAACTTCCATTATATACACGACGTCCATATAACGGAATAATTATCGGTGTCTTTGTATCATTTTTATTATTCGATAAAACACCGACTTGTTTAAAATCTTCAACTTGTCTAGTGGGTATGTTTATCGGCATTTTTTTTATACTCGTATCTTTTTGTATATTATCAATAGTCAATGAGTTGTTGTCGTTATTTTGAACAATCTGTTCCAAACCATACACTTGTTGAGATAACACGTTTTTTTGATAGTTCATACTCATAAAATATACAACAATACTAAACAAGAATACAATTAACAATAAAATGAGAAGTGATATAATTATCACGTCGGGACTTTCCATTTTATATGTTATGTATAAATAAAAAATAAATTATAAATGACAAATGTTACATATATAGATAGTAGAAAAAATAATAATAATGTCGTCGTATCTTCAAATTGGGACGTTTTTGTGGATGTTATAACTATTTTTGGATTAGGTTTATTAATGCTTTTGGTCATGTTGTCTTATACCAAAAATATAACATATTTTGTTATCATTATTTCAGGATATTTCATCATGAATAATATTTATGCTTTGATATACATGAGTCTAAACAATGATAATGTTATCGCACAGAGTATTCAACATCGTATATTACTATTTATGTCAATTTACAACATCTTTTTGGGTTTATTTATGATTGTAATGGCATTAACTGTAAATAAATGGAGAATGTTTTAAATTTAAAAATGTGGCTAATATATTGTTTTATCATATCCCGTAATATTTTCGTCTAAGCCCTGAATATTATACTGCATTAGTACATCTTTATAATATAAATCATAGTTTATAGGATCAAAAATATTACTTTGTATATATTCAAGACCAGGTTTTATATTGTTGTCAATATGTTCAGTAATAGGATCCTCATCCAAAACATATTGACAAGTACTTTCTTTTTTTGTTTTTTCTGATAATTGTGGATTTGAGATCTCTTTTTCAATTTTGGAATATTTTTCTTTTTCAACATTATTTATTTTCACTTTAAATTCATGAGACAATGAACAAAATAATACTATTGCTGAACCAATAATCAATATACATAATACGTAATCTAACATGTACATACAAAACGATAGCATTAAAAACATGTATGTGATTAATTCTCTATATTTGTTTAATATGTTGTACGTTCTTTCATTTAAAGGAAATGAAGCACCTAATATGATATATACGAGCAAACAAAATTTGAAAATATAATTCAAAGATATTGTTGACACCATTACTTAATATATAACTATTTTATTCTTTTTAACTGATATAAATAAAATAAAATGACTTCACTATCATCAAGGGGGTATGGAATTCCCATCGACGATGTTCGTCTCTCATCTGTACGAGACACTCTCACAGTCAAACAAAATATTCAATTTAATATGGGAAACACCGATGTTCCTACATTTAAAGTATATCTTGAAAGTTCAAAGAAAGTATACCTTCCAAAAGTTTACGGTTTAACTGAATTTGGATTACCAGATGTTAATAAAATTGAGGATGGTATAGCAATTTCAGATGATCTTGAATTTACTGGCAGTCTTAGAGAAAATCAAATGGAACCAGTTCAATCTTTTTTAAATGCTGCTAAAAATCCATTAATTCGAGGCGGTATTTTACAACTTCCACCAGGATGGGGAAAAACCGTAATGGCGATCCATATTGCTATTGTTCTCAAACAAAAAACCCTGGTAGTTGTTCATAAAGACTTTCTATTAAAGCAGTGGAAAGAACGTATTGAACAATATGTTCCAATGGCTAAAATTGGATTATACAAGCAAAATAAATGTATAACTGATAATTGTGATTTTGTACTAGCAAGTTTACAAACAATATGTTCGCGAGACTTTAAAGATCCTAGTTTTGGACTTGTCATTATTGATGAATGTCACCACATGGGTGCGCAAGTGTTTTCACAAGCATTTCATAAAATGAACTTCAAATATTCTATGGGGTTATCTGCTACAGTAACAAGAGTTGATGGTCTTAGTAAAGTTTTCAAATGGTTTATTGGAGATGTGGTATTTAAGGCAAAAAGGGACAAAATGAATGAAAATTCTCTCAATGTGTTGATGAAAGAATTCTCAGATACGAACAAAGCATATTCATTGGTACCTACTTTGTATAACGGAAAACCAAACTTTTCAAAAATGTTAAACAATGTATGTTATTTTGCACCTAGAACAGATATGATATGTGATGAAATTTGTAAAATAATGGAAATTGATACAGACCGTTTTGTAATTGTGCTCAGTGATCGCCGCAAGCATTTGGAACATATTTTTGAGGGACTTGTGAACAGAGGGATGAATAGTGAAGATCTTGGGTATTATGTGGGTGGAATGAAAAGCGAACATCTTGTAACGAGTGAAAGTAAAAGGATCCTTTTAGGAACTTATAATATGGTAAGTGAAGGGTTTGATTTACCGAAGCTCGATACTCTAATAATGGCTTCTCCAAAATCAAGTGTGGAACAGTCAATTGGTAGAATTCAACGCAAATTAGCCAAAGACAGAAAATATACTCCACTTGTATTGGATATTGTAGATAACATCTCTCTGTTTCAGAACCAAAAAAATAAAAGGCTAGCCTTTTACAAAAAGAATGGATATTCTGTTTCTGATGGTATTAAAATACTTAATGATGAACCAGTCAAATCCATGAATAAAGGACAGCCTATGTTTTTGAATACAGAAGAGTTTTAATTGTGTTAAATTGTTTATTTATAAAAATGTTAATATTATAAAGTATAAAATTTAAAAGGAAATGTTTGCTTCCGTTTTGAAAAATGTTATTTTGTCGATAATGATTTTTTTTATTATTCATCTTATGCTCCTTAATTACAAAAAGGAATTTGAACCTATTCATGTATCTCCGAAAAAATGTAAACCTTTAACCCATTCACTAAAAATAAAATCAATTGTAGAACCTGAAACTGAACCCGAAACTCAAATTGAACCTGAAACTGAAGTAGATGATAATAATGAAGAAGCTCTCGAAAATTCTAAAAAACTTTTCGATTTGTACGATTTTATATATGATGATAAGAATACAGATGAACAATTAGATGTGTTTTTTTCTAAAAAAAACCATGTAGGTGAAGAAGATATAAGAAATGATGTACTATGCGATAAGCAACCTATAAGTGGTACATCAAAGAATTTTTGTTCAAATGAAATAGATGAATTTCTCCAAAAACGAAGAATGACTCTTGAATCAGAAAAAGGCGAAAAAGAAAATAATTTTACAGAAGCGGGTAAACATCCAATTCTGTTTGAATATAAAGAAGAAAGTAAAAATAATTATGATTTCAACGAGGTTGATGGTTTTGAATCATTCGGTAGTTCATTCATGACTCTATAAAAAAAAAAACAAAATTTGATTTCGGAAAAAACAATATATTGTTTAAAAGTTAGATACATATTTACCGTATATACTTATTCAAACCATTCTTATTTTTTCCCAAATAAAATGCAAACACAGTATATTTCATTTTGTAATAAAGAAGGTATTAACATTAAATCCATTAATGTCAAAAAAGGTATAATTGATGATCTTGAATATAAATATGATGTTAAAATTGTTGACAAACATCACGAAAATTTTGTGGACGAAAAACATTTTGATCGATTAAAAAAGGTTCCACACGCTGCTGCAATAAAATCAAATGGGAACCCATACTTTATGTATTTAACGAAACTTAATTTTGTGAACGTGGTTATCATGATTGATAAAAAAATTCAAATGGGATATGCGTTACCACGTATGATTATTATCAAAATGGGATTTCGTGAAGATAGTCTTTTTGATAACACTCTTTTTGAAGGTGAGATGATTCATGATAAGAATAATAATTGGTTATTTCTCATGTCAGACATGGTTATTTTAAGAAATATTCCTCTCAAATCTAAATTTGATCTCATTAAACGAGTGAACACTATGTTTACCGTATTAGAGCAAAATTTTGTTCCACACTTTCAAGATATTTTTTCGATCCAAATTAAAAAATATGTGGATATAACTCAATTAAATTGGTTGGTCAACGAATTTGTTCCAACGTTGCCATATTCTGTTCGAGGTGTCTATATAAAACCACTTTATAGTACATTTAGAGATATTTTGTTGAATGTGAACAATAGTTTAGTTAAATCTGTAAAAAAAGAAACATACAAAACGCATTCACATTTTGTTACAAATCTGTCAGATTTCATAGAAGAAAAGAAATTACCACAAGAAATTTTTGCTAAAGATATTATAAATGTAACTATAAATACTCCAATTAATACATCACACAAAGAAACACATAAAATACAAAAAAACCTGAATCTTCAAAAGTCCGAAACTCCAGATCTTTATTCGGTTTGGGATATTACAGACGGTTCAGATTATGGAACAGCGTGTGTGGATACATTGAAAACAAGTAAAATGCTACATTCTGTTTTCAAAACAAAAACATTGCTAACGAAGGTAAAATTTTTATGCGAAAAAACAACAAACTCAAATTTCAATAACGTATGGATCCCAATTAAGGAAATTTGTTGAAAATACATTCAATAATAGAATTAATTAAAGCTATGTCATCATCGATATCTGTATTTTTGAAATTTTGGTAGTTCATGTTTAAGAAATGATAAATTTTCGGATCGTTCTTATATTGAATTCTATTGAAATTAAGGTAAATCTTATTATTAACCTTATATGATATGCGCTGATCAACAGAGCTTGAAAATAAACATGTAGTGCTTGGAAATGAAAACAACGGAAGTGTTTTATTTTGAACGAAAAATATATTGGTATTTTTTTTTAGTATATTATCAAACTTTGAATCTACATTTAATGTACGCGTATTTGTGTAAACAATTTCTTTTGAAGGTTTATTTTTTTCATTAAAATCCTTAAAGGTATCATAAGTCTGTTGAAAAATTAAGTCCTGACAACACTCTTTATACACAGTCTTTTGAAATGAGTGTGATATATGCTTTGAAGGTTTTTGTCTCAAGAACTGAATAATTTCATTGTATTTTTTTTCTGAAATAATATATTTATTATCGAATGTAAAATGTACTTCTATCGAATTGAAAGATGAATTCGACATGGTAAATTATAAAATAATACTTTTATTATCTTTTAAACACAATTAATCTTTTTCAAATTTTATTGTGAAATTATCCTTAAATTAACTTTCTTAAAAAACAAATATGAAAAATTGATTTGTGTTTAAAAGATAATAAAAGTATTATAACTAAACACACTATTATTCTTTTCGAAGATAAATCCAAAGCGTTTAAAATATTTGAAATCGAGGAGATGTCTTGTACAATTCGTGAAGTTGTGAAAACATATTTGAAAGAACATGTTCCCGAATTTGAAGATTCGTTTATTACAAACATAGAAATTGGTATATATAATTGGTCGATCCACTTTTCTGATAACAACAGTTTAGCAAAAGCGTGGGAAGACAAAAAATTTACCAATATTTACAAGAGTAAAGCAAAACAATTATTGACATGGTTAAGTGACAAATCTTATTTAGATAAATTGGAACGGGATATATTGGTTAAAAAAATAAAAAATAAAGAGATTCTTACACATAAACTAGCGTTCATGAAGCCACATGAAGCAATGCCTAACAAATGGGCAGACTTCTTAGAAGCTAAACACAAGAAAGATTCAACTATTTTAAATACTCGTCAATTAGCAAAAACCGATCAATTTAAGTGTTCTAAATGTAAAAAGAGAGAATGTAGTTACTACGAATTACAGGTTCGTAGTGCCGATGAGCCCATGACCGTTTTCATTACCTGTCTAAACTGTGGACACAGGTGGAGGATCGGATAGATAATAATATACTTTTTTTTTTTAAATTTGAAAAACTAATTTAAGTATTTGTTACGGAATGACGTTTATATAAGGTTTAAAAGCCATGGAAAATATTGACACATTTGTTAACAATGGTGTGATGTATTACAGTGCGGACGCATTGAAAGCACACAATATCAATAAAGTATTTTTTATTGGATGTAAGTCAATGCGAAAAGCTGTAACAAAGCACAAGATTTTACCGACAGAATACATTTTTATGGCAAACAAAAAGGTTTATGATCAACACTATAAACCGGCGCACTTGTATTTATCAGAGGCGTACGTGATCGAATATATCCTAAACACGGATAAAGTTTTAGAGATGAAACAACATAAAAAAGATGAAAAATTTGAAGAGAAACAATATTCTAAACAGAATATGATTGAAAAGAAGAAGGTGGATTATGATAATATTCAAGACGAGCCTACTCTTATTGTTTTAGAAGATAGAGATAAAATGAAAGACGAAAACGGTATAATCATGGAAATTGAAATGCGTGGTGAGAGAAAGTATAACAATATATTTCTGAAAGTATCAGATGTGGGAAAAGTGTTTGGGTTAGACAGGGTTGAGTGTAAAATAACACATCCAAACTCAAATTATGAATATGGGATCCATTTTGTATATTTTTGTACAAAAGTAAAAGGTGTTGTAAATTACAACGTCGAATGTAAAAATGTGATGTATATGACCTATAAAGGGCTGATTAAACTTTTATATAACAGTCGTTCAAAAAATGCGGATACCTTTCAAGATTGGGCTGCCAAATCTTTGTTCACAATACAATTGGGAGAACAAAATTATAAAAATGGCTTAGCCGCAAATTTATTGAATGTAAACATTAAAATAATAAATGAGGTCTTTTGTAAAAGTAAAACAACTATTCCATGTGTATATTTATTTAAATTAGGAAATGTTGGTTCTTTAAAAGACACTTTCAACATATCAAACTGTAAATATTCAGACGATGACATTGTATATAAATTTGGTATGACTAACGATATGAAACGCCGTAGTAAAGAACATGCGAAAACGTTAGGACAACTAAAAAACGTTAACATGGAGTTAGATAGTTTTACATATATCGATA
>Ga0222647_1000715_pt1 | contig 12628 bp, 12 predicted proteins | sample AntAcemetagen333_FD_179864 | JGI IMG/M metagenome (GOLD analysis project Ga0222647, IMG submission 179864) | Saline water microbial communities from Ace Lake, Antarctica - #333 | ecosystem: Environmental > Aquatic > Non-marine Saline and Alkaline > Saline | place: Antarctica: Ace Lake...
ATTTGTGGTTTCCCTTTATTTGCGACTCGTCACATACAGCGTTGCAGATTTTGACGTTTTAGCGAGTAGATTGCTTCAGCAGGCTTTTTAACAGCTATTTATTGTCTGTACGGTTGATTATAAGTATCTTGCAAGCTGTTGCAATTACACTTTTTTGAAATCGTAACACACTTAAAAACAGCACTTAATCGCAAATATTTTATGAAATACAGTCCCATAGATCCGAAACTATTTATTAAAAACCGTAAAAATTTCATGGCGCAAATGAAGCCGTCGAGTCTTGCTGTTTTTAATTCTAACGATGTTTTTGCTACCGGTGCAGACAGTACCATCCCTTTTAAACAACACCGCGATATTTTTTATTTAAGCGGAGCAGACCAAGAAAACAGCATACTCGTGCTTTTTCCAAACTGCCCAGACCCTGCTCATAGGGAAGTACTTTTTGTGACAGAGACAAATGACCATATCGCGGTGTGGGAAGGAGAGAAGCTCACTAAAGAGGCAGCAACCCTTGTTTCAGGTACAAAAACCGTTTATTGGCTAGCCGATTTTGACAAAAAGTTTTTTGAAATGATGACGCAGTGTGATACCGTTTATTTTAATACAAACGAACATTACCGCCAGTCCGTAGAAATGGAAACGCGTGAAGACCGTTTCATAAAAAAGACAAAAGCCCAATTCCCCGCGCATAGTTATGCTAAGAGCAATCCTATTTTACAACGACTACGCGGAGTTAAAGACCAGATAGAGATAGACTTGTTGCAAGAGGCTTGCACAATCACTAACGCAGGTTTCCGCAGGGTATTGAAATTTGTGAAACCTGGCGTTATGGAATATGAGATAGAGGCTGAGTTTTTGCACGAGTTTATAAAAAGACGTAGCGACGGCTTTGCATACACGCCCATTATTGCTAGTGGTAATAATGCAAACGTACTGCATTATATTCAGAATAATCAAGAGTGTAAAGACGGTGACCTGGTCATTATAGACGCTGGTGCGCAGTATGCAAACTACGCAAGCGATATGTCTAGAACCATACCTGTAAGTGGTCGTTTTACTGATCGTCAAAAGCAAGTTTACAATGCCGTCTTACATGTGAAAAACGAAGCTACTAAAATGCTCGTACCGGGCACGCTCTGGAAAGAATATCAGATAGAGGTAGGTAAAATCATGACGAGCGAGTTGCTGGGTTTAGGCTTGTTGGATAAAGCAGCCGTTCAAAATGAAGACCCTAGCTGGCCAGCTTACAAAAAATATTTTATGCACGGTACCTCGCACCACATCGGACTAGATACACACGATTATGGTATTTTATGGGAGCCTATGCAGGCAGGTAATGTATTTACCGTAGAGCCTGGAATATATATCCCAGCCGAAGGTTTTGGGATACGCCTAGAAGACGACGTAGTTATTAACGGCAACGGCGCAGCATTTAACCTGATGCGCGATATCCCTATAGAGGCAGACGAGATAGAAACGATTATGAACGCTTAAAACCTTATTTTAATAAACCAAAACGGGCTGCAACCTTTAAAGAATTTGCAGCCCGTTTTGCTTTGTTATCTGTAACATCGTGCATTTGTAAAAAGAAGCGGTTTTTATTAAATGAGTGCCTATCAAGTGATGTTTATAGGTTTTTAATATTATTATTGCGCTATTGCGAAAGCATAAACCGCCGCGAGCATCGTATTTTTGCATCATGAGTAGAGATGAAAAATTAAAAGAGCGCTGGGCGCAAACGACCGCCTTTTTTCAAGAACGGTTTGGTGATGGTGAGCAGCTGGACTTAGATGCAGTTTTGTTTATCATAGGCTTGCAGGAACTGGGACAGTTGCACCGTAAGTTTCAAAAAGATGAGAAATTGCAACTTATGCACATCGCTATTTGTAGGGTTCTGGAACCTTATGGATATTACGAGTTTTCTCATTTTGACGACGATAAATGGCCTCATTATCATATAATAGAAAACTTACCACCACTTAAAGCTGGCGAGCAGTCATTGCTTATGAAAGAGGCAATTGTAAATTACATGCTTGAGGCTGCGGTAATTTCGTAAAGCGTTATCCAGAAACTACGCTATACTTTTAGTTTTACCAGACAGCATATGCTGATGGTTTAATACTATTTAAATGAACATAAAAAATAACTTACCTGCGAGGGTCCTCAGCGGGAATTGCAACAAATTCGAGATTTTGATTTAAGGCCTGTAAAAAATATTGCTCGTTGCTTAACTTGTTTCTATGAGGTGCTTTCTACCGATTTTTACACTTCGTTAAAGTTGTCTTTTTAGAGTTTTATAAGCTCTTCTTTAGTCTTTTGCTACTGACCTAATTCACTTGTGCTTGCATCCCAAAATATTTACCGTTGGCCAGCTCAAATTCTTGCGTATTGGTGCCGACTCCCTTTTAAAGCGTATCTCACGTTTAGTATCCTAACAATTATAGTTTCTGCTGGGATAGTCTCGGCTGCAGCAATGGAATACTCTGCATTTATTCCACATCTCTAGCCATTCTTTTTCAAAACTATCCTGCTGTGCTTGCCCGGGCATTTCATAAAAAATGATGGCAGTTTATACTGCTTTAGTCACTCTCATTCTTGCCAGGTTGCAGACCTAAAGATTTAGAACGTTTTTCCCAGTTCTTGCGAGCAAGCAACTGCATGTCTGCAACGTCATCGCTTTCGTCCATAATTTCCAGTCCTAGCATAGTTTCTATAACGTCTTCCATGGTTGCAACGCCTTGCACGTTTCCATAATCATCAACCACGAGTGCCATATGCTCTTTTGTAGCAATCATGGTACTAAATAAATCGGTGATGGGCATGGTCTCAGGTACGTGATTTATGTTGCGTCTTAAATTAACAAGTTCTGTAGTAGGTTGTTCTTCTATAATATGTTCTAGAATTTGATCTTTGAGCACATAGCCCGTTACATCGTCGCGGGTTTTATTATATACAGGTATACGTGAGAAACGCAGTTCTTCATGGTCGTCGAAAAATGCACGTATCGTTTTGTTTTGCTGCGCCATGATCATTACGGAGCGTGGCGTCATAATATCCTTAACGCGTATCTGGTTAAAATTCATCAGGCTTTTTATGTACTGACCCTCAGTAGGGTCGAAAACACCTTCTTCCTGAGCAGTGTCAGTAATGGCCATGAACTCTTCACGGGTCATAATGTTTATATGCGCGCTGTTACCTATCATTTTTGTGGTGAGTTGCAAAAGCCACAAAATGCCTGTATATCGCAAGCATACGACCATAATATTAAGTGCGCTTGAAGAGAAACCAGCGAGACTTTGCCAGTAAGTCGCACCTATAGTTTTAGGTATAATTTCGGAAATAACCAGTATGAGTGCTGTCATGATTCCGGATACGATACCTACAAAGGGTATGCCTAGGTAGCTGCTGCTATACTCACTACCGCGAACCATATTTTCAGCCTGCACACCCACGAGAATAGCACCTACTGTGTGTGCGAGCGTGTTGATTGTCAGTATTGCGATAAGTGGCTTATCTACGTCGTCTTTAAGTGCTTTAAGCACCGGCACAAAAGAGGCACCTTCTTGTTCCTTTACTTTTAGGAATGTAGGCGTTATGGACAGCAGTACGGCTTCTAGTATGGAACATAAAAAGGAAAAGAAAACAGAAACTCCCGCATATATTAAAAGTAAGCCCATTATTTTTCTTGTAAAAATAGGGATTAAACGGATATGATTTCGTGTCTTATAAAGATGTTATTGACCATCGGTTTACCTTGGTACCCTAGTTGCATTATGGCTATTTCCAATATCGCTACAAATAAATAAAAATAATTTTTCGCCTTAAAACCCTTTATTTATTTCACTGCGAATATCTTGAAGATAGAAACCACAAAATTAGAACTAACACACATTTTGCTATAAACCCAAAAGGAAAGCCTATTACCGAAGTTCAAGAATATTTCTGATGAAGAACCTGCCTACCGGTCGTATGAACTGTCGCCTTAGGAGCAATAAGAAATTAAGATTGCTTCGTTATAGGATGATAAGGACGACTTTATTCTCCATGAAACGTTTTGATAAATAGCGCTAAAAATTATTTGGATTGCTCAGGATACAAGAAACCTTGATATTTACCCCAATATTCTAACCACATCCTTAGCAAAATAACTCGCTGTCAAGCCAGCGCCAGCTCGCTTAATGGCAGTTACTTGTTCCATGACCACCGCGTCGTGGTCTAGCCAGCCTTGTGCTGCCGCCGCTTTTACCATTGCGTACTCACCGCTCACTTGATAAACAGCTATCGGTACGTTTATTGCATTTTTTAGATCACGTACGATGTCGAGATAGCAAAGTCCTGGTTTTACCATGACGATGTCTGCGCCTTCTTCTATGTCTAATAGTGTTTCCCGCATGGCTTCTTCACGATTTGCAAAATCCATCTGATAGGTTTTTTTATCGCCGAAACCTGGTGCGCTATCTAATGCATCTCTAAAAGGTCCGTAAAAAGCACTGGCATATTTTGCGCTATAGCTCATAATACCGGTGTCTTTAAACCCTTCTTCTTCTAGTGCTTCGCGTATGTAGAGAATACGACCGTCCATCATATCGCTGGGCGCAACCATATTTGCTCCTGCCTGAGCGTGTGAGATTGCCATGTTTGCAAGTACATCGCAGGTCTCGTCATTTAAAATTTGCTGGTCCTTAACGATACCGTCATGACCATAGCTCGAATAAGGGTCCAACGCCACGTCTGTCATCACATACATATCAGGAACGGAATCTTTTACTGTTTTAATAGCACGTTGCATAAGCCCGTTTGGGTTTAGTGCTTCTGTTCCTTTGTTGTCTTTAAGGCTATCGGGTACTTTTACAAATAACAGCACGCTTTTAAGTCCCATGTTCCAAAGTTCTTTTACCTCTTTGTGTAGCAAGTCGAGACTATACCTATAATACTCTGGCATAGAAGCTATCTCTTCTTTCACACCTGTGCCTTCTACCACAAACAGCGGCACGATAAAATCGGCTGGAGTAATGGTGGTTTCTTGAACTAGGGAACGTATAGCTGCGTTTGCACGCAAGCGTCTTGGGCGTTTAAGTGGATACATAGGTTACAAAGGTAATGTTTTGCTGCGTTTGTGTAGCTCCTTTTCATAACGGGGAACGCGCATTTTAATCTTGCGTGCGCCATCGTAAACGATTGCGCTGAGATGCTCGCCACTAGACGTTTCCTGGTTATAAAATTGTTATTGCACAAAGGTATTAACACCTGCGATACCGTCATAACGTATAGTTACCTGTTTTACCTCTACCTTTTCTAACGGCTACATGATCTTCTCGAAAAGATTCGGCAATGTCAGAACCATTTACCGGAACAAAATTCATAGAAAAATCTTTTGCTGAAAACACAGTATTTATGTTTACGGCGGTAGGGTCCGTGAGTTGCTTACAGGAAACTAAAATGGAGACAAGAACTAGAAGGTAAAAGGGTTTCATAAGTCGCTTTTATTTTAGCTTCATCTCCTTAATTATTCTGCACATTTCAGAGATCTTACCCTTTAAGTGCTTGCACTTGCTGGGGTCGAAATGGTTGGAGAAAAGGGTTCGGTGTTGTATGGATTCGTACGCTCTCGTCTAGTTTTTAATATAGAACGGGTTAAAATTCTTTATGCACTACCGTGCTACTAGCCTGTGCGGTACACATAACGGTAAGGTCTGCAATGTTTACGTGTGCTGGTCTGGTAACTGCAAACAACACCACGTCTGCAATGTCTTGTGCCTGCAGCGCCTCAAAACCTTTGTAAACGCTAGCTGCTCTAGCATCGTCGTCTTTAAAGCGTACTTTGCTAAAATTAGTCTCAACCATACCTGGGTTAATCGCGCCTACTCTAATGCCATAAGGGTTTAGGTCCAGTCGCATACCGGTGGTTATAGCGTCTACCGCGTGTTTGGAACCGCAGTAAACGTTGCCTTTAGGATACACTTCTTTTCCTGCGGTTGATCCTATGTTTATGATCTGCCCATTTTTACGGTCACGCATATGTGGTATAATCGCGCGACTCACATAAAGCAGGCCCTTCACGTTTATATCGAGCATCGCGTCCCAGTCGTCTAGTGACCCAGTGTCTATAGGGTCCATGCCGTGCGCGTTTCCTGCGTTGTTAATGAGTATGTCTATGTTGTTAAACGGTGCTTGCAAACCACTAATAGCGTGTGCGACACCATCACGGTCACGCACGTCAAATGCGAGTGTGGTTACTGCACAATGCGCTTTTAAACTCGTTTGAAGCTCTCGTAAAATTTGCGTGTTGCGCCCGCAAAGCACCAGGTTATACCCTTGTTGTGCAAAAGTGTGCGCAATTGCAAGCCCTATACCGCTCGTTGCGCCTGTTATTAAAGCTGTTTTTTGTGTATTCATACTTCAAAGATACAACGCAGCGATTAGATGTTTCTTAAATTTATAAGGTCGTAAACGATGTTTGTCGTTTGTTCGCCCTGCTTGAACGGCAGGCAGGTTTCGTACCGCAATACTGCGGCATAAACTTTTGATTTCTCCAGAAAGCAAATTCACACTAATTAACATTAAAAAGACGATTTTTCTTCGGGCAACAACCTTACCGTAGTATTTTTACCTTGCATTATTTCCCAGAAGATGCTACTAATTTTAACTTTATGATGGAACAACAACAAGCTCCTATAGATATAGCGAGTATAAATGAACGCGTCGCTCAAGAAAGTCAGTTTGTCGATTTACTTGTAAATGAAATGAGCAAAGTCATCGTTGGACAGCGGTACATGATTGAACGCCTTCTTATAGGGCTGCTGGGCCGTGGTCATATCTTGCTAGAAGGCGTGCCTGGACTTGCAAAAACACTAGCAATTAACACGCTCGCAAAGGCCGTTCAAGGTTCTTTTTCTAGGGTACAGTTTACACCAGACTTGCTACCTGCAGACGTGGTGGGAACGCTGATATTTAATATGAAAGAGAACGATTTTAGCATTAAAAAGGGACCTATTTTCGCAAACTTTGTCCTTGCTGACGAGATTAACCGCGCACCCGCAAAGGTGCAAAGTGCACTCCTAGAGGCTATGCAAGAAAAGCAAGTGACTATAGGCGACACGACCTTTAAACTAGATAGACCTTTTCTGGTAATGGCTACCCAAAACCCAGTAGATCAGGAAGGAACCTACCCGTTACCTGAGGCTCAAATGGACCGTTTTATGTTAAAAACTGTCATAGATTATCCTACCATGGCCGACGAGCAGTTTATCATGCGTGCAAATCTTAAAAAGGATTTTCCAGAGCCTAATGCGGTGGTAAGCGTAGAACAAATTTTACGTGCTCAAGAAGCAGTTGAGATTGTTTATATGGACGAGAAAATTGAGAAATATATTCTAGACATCATTTTTGCAACACGTTATCCAGAGAAATATGGTCTTGCCGAGTTGAAGCCGCTCATTAGTTTTGGCGCATCGCCGCGGGGATCTATTAACCTAGCCAAAGCCGCAAAATGTTACGCTTTTATAAAACGCCGCGGTTACGTAATTCCCGAAGATGTGCGCGCCGTAGTGCTAGACGTGCTGCGCCACCGTATAGGAATTACCTACGAGGCCGAAGCCGAAAACTTCACCAGCGAGGATATCGTAAATAAAATCGTAAATACGATTGAGGTACCTTAAATGAGTTCAGAGTTATTGTAATGACTTCAGACTTATAAACTTACAAGTTGCACTTGAAATCACTAACAAACCATAGCCAGCTGCAAAACCCATTAATTAATCATTCCGTAAGTGGACGCTAAAGAACTTCTTAAAAAAATATATCGCACCGATATGAATCGGTTGAGGGATGTTGTGATTAAGAATTTTTTTATCGCTTTCGTGTTTTGCGTGTCTTTGCTGTCCACGGGACAAAATAGGAAATGGAGTGTTGAGGGAAATTTCCCATACACTTTTGGCGATAATTTTGTTGATGAAGGTTATAACGGTGTCGCAGACCTAGGCTTAAAATATAGGATTAGAGAATACCGCAGATTTGATTTAGGCGCATCATTAAATATGGGTGCGTTTACAAGTGCTGCTAGCTTAGATGGCTCAAATGGGATAAACGGAAATGCCATTTTATTCCAGCCTAGAGCATTTGCATCGTATATCATCGATAGTGTACCTGGATTGCACCCTATGGTAGGTTTGGGATATTCGCTGTTTATGTTTAATGTAAACGATGAAAATTTTAATAACGCAAACTTTCAGCAGAACAGGTCTGATGATGGGTTAAATTTAAATGTGGCTATAGCTTATGACTTAACTGATGCTTTATTTGTGCAGGTTCAATATGATTACATTCGGTTAAGCGCGCGAAATTCCATAGACAGTTCATATAATAAAAATGTGAATATTATAAAATTGGGTTTTGGTTACAGGTTTTGATTGCAGTTATGAGTTTAGAGTCATTAGAGGTTAGAAGATAGAAGTACGTCATTAAACAATAGACATTAGCTATTAAACATTAGTCATTAATTATTTAGAAATAGTCATTTAAAAAGATTGGATACAAAAGAACTTCTCAAAAAAGTACGTAAAATCGAAATCAAAACGCGCCGACTTAGCGACGCTATTTTTGGTGGCGAGTATCACAGTGCGTTTAAAGGCCGCGGTATGACCTTTAGCGAGGTGCGTCAGTACCAGTTTGGTGACGATGTACGCAACATAGACTGGAACGTGACCGCGCGCTACAGCGAGCCATATATTAAAGTGTTTGAAGAAGAACGCGAACTCACGCTCATGCTTGTTGCAGATGTGAGCGGCTCTACTCTTTTTGGCACACAACAGCAGTTAAAACGGGAGGTAATTACGGAGATTTGTGCTACACTCGCTTTTAGCGCATTGCAAAATAATGATAAAGTAGGTTTGCTGCTTTTTTCTGACCAGGTAGAACTTTTTGTGCCGCCCAAAAAAGGAAAGTCGCACATTCTTAGAATTATACGAGAACTGCTAGAATACAAACCTAGCAGTAAAAAAACAAATATTGCCGGCGCATTAGAATACATGGCAGGCGTGGTTAAGAAAAAAGCGATTGTCTTTGTCCTATCAGATTTTATAAGTGACGACTACCAGCGCAGCTTGCAAATAGTAGGTCGCAAGCATGACCTTACGGGCGTGCGGCTTTATGACCAGCGTGAGCAAGAAATGCCTAATATAGGCATGGTACAGTTTATAGACCAGGAAACAGGCAATGTAAAAATGGTAAATACGGCGTCTAACAATGTTCGTACTACTTATAAAACCTACCACCTAGAGCGAATAGCCTACTTTAAAAACGCCTTCAAAAAAGCCGATGCCGGCGCCATAGACCTTGAAACACAAGACAATTATGTACGTAAATTATTAGGATACTTTAAAGCACGATGAGAGCACTTTTAACAGCCATACTATGCTTGTTTTTACTACACGTGGATGCGCAAGACAAGCCTAAGATAAAAGTAGAAACCAGCGTGGACCGCACCCAAATTCTTATGGGTGAAGAAATTAAATATACCATAGGGCTAGAAACAGACCTCACAGAACTTATTGTTTTCCCGGAGCTTAAAAATATAGGTAAACTTGAGGTTATTGAGTCTTATCTGGTCGACAGTGTGCGTAAAAACGATAAGTGGTTTCTCTATAAAAGATACGGTATCACCCAGTTTGATTCTGGCGACTACTGGTTGCCACGCATAGAAATTATACGCAACAGCGCAAAGTATAAAACAGACTCGCTACTCGTAAAGGTACGTGAGATAAAGGCCGACACCACAAAACAAAAAATGTTTCCTATTAAGGATTCGGTAGTGATAGACTACAAAAAAGACCACGGCTATTTATTGTGGTTACTACTGCTTTTATTAATTCCTGCTGGGATTGCGGTATGGATGCTTTCGCGAAAGCGCACGAAAACAACCTACGAGGACACCTTACAACCCTTTGAATGGACTAAATATCGCCTACAAGTTTTGGACGATAGCCGTGTACTAGATGACAAAGATTGGAAAGAATATTATACAGAACTTACTTATATTATACGGAAGTATTTAGACTCTAAGGTTTATGGACAAGCTCTAGAAAGCACAACGGATCAGCTTTTAAATGAGCTTAAAACAGTCATGAGTGAGAAAGGTATGAGCATTACCGCAACCACGCAATCGCGTTTAGAAGCTATTTTGCACCGCGCAGACCTCATAAAATTTGCAGGAGCATCTGGTGACGGTATTAGTGCCAAAGAAGACAGACTCCACGTAAACGACATTATTTACAATATTAACCAGGTACTACCGCAACCTACAGAAGAGGAGCAGCTGCAAGACGCAAAATACCTGCGTAAAATGGCTGTGAAAAAACGCATGCGCAGCGTTATAATAGGGATAGGCATAGCAGTACTGGCCGTAATTACCGCTATTATTGCTTGGGTCGTTATTAAAGGTTGGGACGATGTAAAAGATCAGTTGTTAGGTAACGAGCTACGCGATGTGTATGAGCAAACCTGGCTAACCACAGACTATGGGCTGCCACTCGTTAAAATGACAACGCCGGTCGTGCTCGTGCGCGAGGACAGTCTTAAAGGTATAAAAGGATTTGACGACGTTGCACAAACTAAAGAAGGTTTTGCCATTAACAACTTAGGCGACGCGTGGACTGCCGTGGTATTTACATACACTTTTAATGGCAAGGCACTAGGTGAAGATGAAGAAATTCCTGCCGAAATCGTACAAAAACCATTCTTAGACACCATGGAAAAACTGGGTGCTAAAAATATTGTAGCGGTAGATGATACCATAACACGCAACGGCCTTAGAGGCGTTGTAGTTACAGGAACTTATGAGTTTGACGGTAAGGAACATGAGTTTAGAATGGAGTTTTTTGCAAACGGTGCTGGGGTGCAACAAATACTGGTAACGACCTTACAAGACTATGAGGTGCTGCCAGAACGTGAATACGGTCGCCTAATACGGGAGCGCATATTTGAATCGCTAGAGCTTATTAAAATACAAGGTAAAAACAATACAAATTAATGAGCTGGTTTACAAACATAAAATTCTTGAACCCGGAACTGCTGTGGTTGCTGCTATTGTTGCCATTGCTGGCTGCATGGTATTATTTTACGCGCAGCAAACAGCAGGCGCAGGTACAAATTTCTAGTTTAAAGGGTTTTGAAGGAACGACCTCGTTACTAAGCACCCTAAGACCGCTGCTTTACGGGCTTCGGTTACTTGCGCTTGCGGCAATTATTGTAGCACTCGCTAGACCACAAAGCACAGACGAGACAACTAAGGTAAAAACATCTAACGGTATAGACATTGTACTAGCTGTAGACGTGAGTGCCAGCATGCTTGCAAAAGATTTAAAGCCAGACAGGTTAGGGGCTACAAAAGCGGTAGCATCTAAATTTATAAAAGGCCGCGTTAATGACCGTATAGGCGTGGTGGTTTATGCGGGCGAGAGTTATACAAAAACACCTATTACTACAGATGAGCTCATATCCCTGCGCGCGATAAGCGAGATACGTTTTGAAGAAGCTTTAGAAAACGGTACAGCGATAGGCTCTGGACTGGCTACAGCCGTAAACAGGCTTAAAGAAAGCGATTCTAAAAGTAAAGTCATTATTCTCATGACCGATGGGGTGAATAACAGCGGCGCCATAGATCCCAAAATAGCAAGTGAGCTTGCGGTAGAATATGATATTAAGGTTTATACCATAGGGCTGGGAACAAACGGTAAAGCCATGACGCCAGTTGCGATTAATGCAAACGGGTCTTTTAGGTTTGACCTAGCGTCTGTAGAACTAGACGAGAAACTCATGAAACAAATCGCTGCAGACACCGGCGGGAAATATTTTAGGGCGACTAATAATAAAAAATTAGAAGCAATCTATACAGAGATAGACAAACTAGAAAAAACAGAAATCGAAGAGTTTAAATATTATAACATAGATGAAAAATACCGAGTACTAGTGCTGCTAGCGCTCGGTTTGCTATTACTAGAAATGACCTTGCGGTATACTATTTTTAGAACGGTGGCGTAAGATTTGAGGTTTTTGGAATATGGATTTTTGAAGTTATGAGTTACGAGTTGAGCGTCCGAATTTTAAAAAAAAAGACGCTGCTCAATATCGCCACTCTTTAGGACTAGGGAAAGTGAGATTTGGAACTTGCATTTTGTTTACTGGAACTTGAAATTTTGATAATGTAGTTAAGAGCATCGCCACCCTTTATGGCTGAGGAAAGTGATACTAGAAATAAGATTTAGAATTTGAGATTTGGAACTTGGATTTGTCTTTTGGAATTTAAAAAACATGAAGTGTACATATTAGAAGATAAAACATATTTCTGGCTACTGCTGCTTATACCTGTGCTGGTGTTGCTTTTTGTGGGCTTGTCCTACTGGCGTTATCGCGCGCAGCGCAAGTATGCACAAGCTGCTATGCTGGACCGTTTAATACCAGACCGCTCTTGGTTTAAACCCATTCTTAAACTGGTAACAGTTTGTGTTGCGGTGTTGTTTCTGGTTATGGGTTTAGTAAATCTAAAAGCTGGTGATAAACTAGAAACGGTAGATCGTGAAGGGGTGGACATCGTATTTGCTGTAGATATTTCTAAATCCATGCTTGCAGAGGA
>Ga0222647_1000716_pt1 | contig 12609 bp, 9 predicted proteins | sample AntAcemetagen333_FD_179864 | JGI IMG/M metagenome (GOLD analysis project Ga0222647, IMG submission 179864) | Saline water microbial communities from Ace Lake, Antarctica - #333 | ecosystem: Environmental > Aquatic > Non-marine Saline and Alkaline > Saline | place: Antarctica: Ace Lake | collected...
CAGCAGCAAAGCGGGGAGGAGTAAAGATGTGAGAATCTAAAGCTGGGTTGGAGAACGACCCAGCTTTTCCGCGGTTTCACTATTTTGGGGTTTTCTTTCGAAAACGGACCCAAAACACGTCCAAAACACTTAGCAAAGTCAACTCTTGCACCATTGCAAGTGTGATAACGTTTAAATAAGAGTAATATTATTACATACATATTTATAAATATTGTCCGTACACAATTAAACATACAACCCAGGCCCGGGAGCCTTCAGGACACGTAAACCTCATGCTACTAAACCCGCAAAAACTCCCGCGACTACCTAGCCATCTTGCTTTGGAAGCGTACGGTTCGCGGGACGACGCGCAAAATCACGTATGACTAGAAAACGTCTAATATTTCGCTTAATAATAACGGACACTCAGGCATTTGGTTCAGGATGAAAAGGAGGCGGCTGAGTTGGACCATCCGTCCACGGTGCGCGTTGTGTTTCCCGGGCGCTAGAGGTTGCTGAGGTGTAGCCGGAAGCAAGAGTAGAAAACTGGCCCAGCGAGATGGGCATCTGCTGCTGCTGCTGCTGCTGCTGCTGCAGCAGCTGCTGCTGCTGCTGCTGCTGCTGCTGCTGCTGCTGCTGCAGCAGCAGCTGCTGCTGCTGCTGCTTCAGCTGCTGCTGCAGCTGCGCGTTCGTCGATGCGCGGTCGTGTTGTGTGCTGAACTCGGTTTGGCGCCCTCCGAGCGGGTATGCAGGATAATGGCTGACAAAACCACCAGTGTCATTGTGCCCTTGGTGCTGAGCGTCGTCACCCCCGCCAGGCGCAAAATTTGAGTTGGGAGGCATATACTGCGGATATTGCGAAGGAGGATGGTTCGACTGAGGTTGCTGTTGACGCGTCGAACTGTTCATCAATTGGTTGCGGTAAATGGACAAATCGCGCTGGTCCATTCGAGCTTGCACCAAAGCTTCCAACTCGTTGTTGGAAAGAGCGGCGGTGCCGTGTGAAACAGGCGTTAGCGCGGTGGGGAGCGGGAACCCGCCCTGCCTTGATCCCCGCCTGTGCCCAATATACACGATATACACACAGACACACCATCAATACATATGGTTAAGATGGACCTCCACCATGGATGCGATGCAATACAGCATTATACCACAGCGTACGGACGCATGATTATCGAAATAAAAGCCACAAACCTACGACTCACACGCACGTCATACATACATCATACCTTTTACTCGGGGTAGTCTTGCGAGGCGACGTTTCGGTAGACCTCCCGCGAGCAGAAGACCTCGAGCGAGACCTCGTGCGAGACCTCGTGCGAGATCTATGGCGAGTTGACTTCTTGCTTCTTGACTTTTTGCGAGGAGTCGCCGCTGGAGTACTTTCTCCAGAGGTTTCAGCGTCCCCACGTGCCGACCCTTTTGTCTCCACTCTCTTGGTCCTTTGCCTCTTGGGCGCTGTTGGTCGGTGCGAGTTGCTCTCGGGGGCTGCCGGCGACATGCTCACTTCAATCGTGGAAACCTTCTGCTGGAGGTCCACTAGTTGCGTTTTGAACGAGGCAAGGGTCTGTATCGCAGCTTCCGTAACGGCGATTCTTGTGGTGTTGGAGTCTACAGCCTCCTGCAGTGCGACGTCTTGGACATGTTCCGCGGCAGGTGCGGCCACGGATGCCTCAAGCTGGTTCTTCAACTTAGCGATCTCCGTCGTTGCCTTGCTCAGTGCACTCGCGATGCTAGTAACCTCCTTCGCCTTTGACTTCGCCGTGTTAGTGTTGATCGCACCTGCCTTCTCAAGGTCGGACACTCTTGTCTCCAGAAGCACGTTCGCCCCAGATTTTCCCTTTCCCCTTCCCTTGTTTGCTGCAGGCGGAAATACCCTCGACATTTGGGCTTCCAAGGCATTCAGCCTCGATGCTCCCTCTTCAGCCTGTTTACGTGCCTCCTCAGCCTGTTTACGTGCCTCCTCAGCCTGTTTACGTGCGGCAGCAAGTTCGGGAATTGTAGCGGTCGCGCATTTCTGGAGCCGTTCTACCGAGGCCTGCAGGTTGCGGATGGTGACGGATTCGACGCTGTTTGCATTCCCCACGGTAGGCGCGCGCGCGGATGTCTCACTCGTGGGCTCAGTAAGGCCTTCGTCGGGGTTGTTTTCTTCGCTCGGCACGGTGCTGGTTGGAGCTTTGCGCTTGGAGCGCGGCTGTCGAGGAAGTGGACTTGTCCCTGGTGGAGTTGCAGCTTTGCCGGGAGAAAGATTAGGTTTAAGTTGCACAGGCCCTCCCGGCGTAGGCTGCCAATACTTAGATGCCCTTAAATCCGCACAGTGTTGTGCCGTCTCTGCCTCCGTCGGGGCCACAGAGTCAGCCGTGAGTCGCCAAGAATGATCCCACTTTGCCAATTCCTCCGGATCCAATCCATCCTTCTCGGGCTCCTCCAGGTCGCTAGCATCCTTGGCATCCTTCTCCTTATTCATCGCTTTAGGTTGCACAGTGTTCTTCCTCGGCGGAGTAGGCGTCACCGATGCCGTTGTCTTCGCAGGATAGTTTGGCTGCACAATTTAGCACCGAATAGCCATGTTCAGCACTTTTTTAGCAACGCTTCGGTAAGGTTTCAATAGGGTTTCAATAGGGTTTGGTAACGTATGGTAACGTATGTGAGCGTATGGTAACGTATGTGAGCGTATGTTACCGTTTGCCCACGGTTTTCTTAGGGTTTTAGGGTATTACTTAGGGTTTGACGATGACGTTTGACGTTTGACGTTTGACTTTCGGGTTTGTTTTAAGTAGCCAAACTACGAGAACATAGGGCGCTCACCTCAGGGTTGAACCTCAGGATGTCCTGAATAGGCGTTTTACCGCCGAAGGGAGGCAACGGAGATCCTTGGTTTAAGGCGAGGTCCAAAGATGCGGGCGCTCCACAAGTCTTACTCTCCACCAGTCGCTTCAGTACGTCGTGCACCATCTCCTTTGGATAAATGTCCCGATCCGGGTGTCCCCCCAAAAACTGATAGTCCCCCGGAAAAGACAGTTTTCGGAAAGGGATCTCGTAAACGATGGGGCCATCAGGCCCTGCGATTTCCAAACCCTTCTGCCTGCACAGGGCGTATGCCCGTACGTCACTGACCGTGGTGACGTACGCCATGACCACGGCTAGCGCGTTGTCGTCTGCAAGATACGAGCACTGTTCTCCTGTCGCTAAGTCATACTTGAAGGTTCGCAGTGCCAAGAGCATTAGATTACCGCTTCCGTCCTTGGGGTTTGCTTCCTTCGCGAAGGCCATGCCCTTGTCACTAAAATTCAGCTTGAGGAGAGCGTCGTCCAAGCGGAAGAGCATGCCTGCTTCAAAGCTCCAAACCGATTTTGCAAAGTCGTCTGCAGGAATTCTGTTGTTCTGTCGAACGCTTTGTCCAGGGGCGCTTTTGGCGGTGAGAAACAAGTTGCCCTCGCCGTATTCCAGGAAGACTGCGGAGTCGGCGAAAGGAACCCCGAAAGTCATCTTCCGTAGCCCCGTGGGCATTGTCCGCGACCCGCTGGGGGTTGGCCATTCGTTGATGACATCACCACACCGCTTTGGAACCAGGCCTATAGGTATAACGCGAATGTCTTCGAACAATAAGCTGTTCCGGCCCAGATCGCCATCCTGGAGACGACGCACAGCAACGCAGTTTATGGCCGGATCGTGCGCCGGACGGTCGCACTCGTTATCATATTGTTCCTCGAACGGCCGTGAGGGTTGCGTCACGATCCCCAAGGGTACCGCCATAAGAGCGTTTGGGTATTTTGTCAATTTTCCAAAATACAAGGGATATGGCGGTAGTGCGTCGTCGTGGTAAATGTGCACCAGGTCTCCAACTTCCGGAGGGTGCTCGTTGAGGCTCTTCGCCATGGAAGCAAATTCCGGGGATGTGTCCGCGTGAGCAAGGTGATTAACGAATCTTTCCCTTTCGCTGGGCAAGAGCCTTCCTGCAAACTCCAGGTCAGGTCCGAGTTGTTCATCCACGCATGTGCGGGTTGCTTCAGCCTGATCCCCTTCGCGCTCCTCCACGTCCGTATCATCGTTTTCATCCGTGTCCTCCCTGTGGTCGATGTGCTCCTCCTTCTCGCCTGGTAAGCAATGTAAGCAAGAACAAATAAGATTTAACGCTACTACAATCACTAATACATATGCCCGCACGTCAAGCACGGGAGTGTTTGTGGCGCGGACCAATTTCGGTTTAATGAGTCGAGTCTCAACGGAAGATGGACAATTAAGTTAACTCTCTCAAGTGTTCTACAAATTGTACTCGAATTCTTCCCAAGAACAAATATAGTGATGCTCCATCCAAGGATGCAACTTTCAAGGGACGGCCGTCGACAAAAGTCGACTTTTATGAATAAATGATCACCGCGTAGTACCACTCCGTTAAGGTTTCATAACGTTTGATAACGTTTTTCGTGGGGTTTGAATAGGGTACGCGTATGTTCGCGTACGCGTACGTTCGCGTACTGTAGGGTTTTCATAGGGTTTGGTAACGTATGTGAGCGTATGGTAGCGTTTGGTATCGTTTGTGCCCACGGTTTTCTTAGGGTTTGACGTGTCACGTTTGACGTGTAACTTCGGGTATGCTTACAAGGTTCGTATTTTCGCAGAAGGGAAAACCAAAAATAGCGTTCGGTTTTAACCACGCGCAGTATCACATTCCCGGAAACGCACCCTCACAAATTTTTAATTTTTTAACGCGATTAATACGAGCACCGCTTTAACATGGAATCCCAATCCCGCGAGAACGATGTCACTCACACATGCCTCGCCATGGTACCATACATCGGCGGGGCTTCCGCCGTCGTCACGACGAACTATAATGATGATGGTCTTCATGCTTTAACCTTGGAGGTGCAAAAAGCTGGTAAGCTTACTGTGGAGGGTTGGTTTCAACATTTTGCCGTATGGCGTGAACAAAAGATTTGGCGGGTTGGGGGAAACGCGACGCCCGAAGAGTTTTTCGCACACGGGCCATTTACCCTAAACAGGGAGAACGGTCGACCATCGGAAGAGGGAAACTTTGTGGTACTCAGTTACTTCAAACCTGTAGTACAAAGCTTCTGCTTGAGCCATCATCTGGTGTACTACGACTTCCAACAGACTTTATGGTCGGGTACATACATACCGTGTCGACTGGACAAGGGTTCGTATGCAACTGCGGTAGTTGCAGGTTGGGGCGCCTCCACCCCACTATGGGCTTCCATGAACAAACAGCCAGACTTGGTAAAGTCGAACACCAAGTATCTCCATGGAATATACTGGAAAATGGAGCATCCCTTATTGTTACCTTATTCTTGGAGCCGGGAGCAGACATCAGCGATCGGGAAGATGCTGCAGTCTACGCTAAAGAAAGTGGGCAAGGATGATTCCGTTGACGGGGACTGGAGCTCGGACAACAGCGAAGGAACCTGGGTGGGCGGATATATACCTGCAGAGGCGGAGGAATTCGACCGGGCTGTTAAAGCTGATGCCGCTATCTTCGCAGAGGAGTGCGCGGGTGGTGGGCACGACGGTGGCTCGGGCCGCGCAACCGTTCCTGTGGACATCAGCAGCGCGGTTATGCAAAGTGTTGAGGGGTTGTTTCCCAGGAAGAGGGGCGCTTCTGAGGCTGACCTGGATACTCATGAGCTGTTCGGGACCGCAGGTCCACGGGACGACGAAGACCTCAGTCCGGCAGACCGAAAAGCTGCCGAGGATTTCTACGGAGGTGTCGTTGCTGTGCAATGCGATTGGTGTGAGAAGTGGCGGTTCGTGGTACCTAGCGTTCACGGTGACCGGTTTACAGAGCGCGCACAGACGGAGGATCCCGTTTTCTTCCAATGCTTCCAGCTCACTATGGAGGACGGTGAAGGGTGTGGGGTCACCTGCGAGACCCCGTCCCAGAAATTTCGCCCCCCAAACCCGAACGACCCAGGGGAACGACTGCTTGCCCTGGAGACACGCCACGATTTCCTGACATGGGCTAGGACACATCTTGACGCGGAAGACTTCCTAGTTCCGGGAAACACGGTTGAGGAGCAGGTTGCCGGGGATGAATTCTATCGAGAACACTATTGGAGGTTCCTTTGGTTTTCGCAAGACATAGTTCCCGAAGGCAAGCAAGGCACGGATGGCGCTTTTGACGCAAAGGTTGACGCTGTTCAGGGAACTTTTTATAGCGCTGTTCAGGAAGCGCTTGACGAACGATCCGGGGGACCGACCGCTTGCCCTGGAAGCACGCGAGGTTTTCGTCACAAGGCCTTGGAAACAGCTTGACGAATATTTTGAGGAAAGCCGAGATGGTGCGCACCTGTAGTAGAAGCAACGGCGGGTGGAATCCCATCTTGATCCGCAGGAGTTGCTTCACCCGGGGCACCTTGGACCACGCGATGGGTGCCGTGTTTACATACATGGCATAGTGTGTTGTTCTCGCCAAACCCTAAGCAAAAGTTGCACGTCAGCTTTTGGCATTGCGAACAACTATGCTCGCCCGAGATTTGATTAGTGCAGCTCACACATTCCACGAGACCCCTCCTTATAGGACGCTCGCAACCACAGTCGTCAGACAATTTCATGCCATCCCGGGACTCGTCGAAAGGTTTCCGGCAACAAGCCCTTAGGCCCAATCGGAGCTGCCCACTCGCCGCGAAAGCCTTCGGAACCTCCATATTCTTACTTTGGGTACGAGAAGGTAACAGGAGGATGCGCTATTGTGGGGAATCTTTGTTGATTACTTCGTTTGTGTAGACGCTTGTGAGAGACCCTCTTCTGACCGGTAATAATGTATAATTATAAGTTTAGCACCTCCCTACAGTCGACGTTTTCCCGCGCAGAGCCTGCGACGGCTTAGTAGTACGCCTTCCGAGTACGCCTGTACTCGTAGTTTAGACACGTGAAGCTGCACAACCTAATTCAAACACGTTGTCCATAAAATTGAGTTCCGGTGTAATATTTTGAAATATGCCAGTATGATGTATTGTTATACCTAAGCACGTGTAGGGAATTGATTAATCATGGCATAGTTGATGTCCTCTATGGCGGAGTTAACCAGCCCAGAGGAGGACCATTTTCGGAAGCGCGTCGTAACATCCCACCTTTATCCACAACCTTCACCTGCTTCTACGCCCATAGCCTCGGCAGCCCGTCTGCCTACACCGAATAGCCACACACGATTCAACTATCATCCACAACCTTCACGTACTCACACGCCCATAGTCTCGGCATGCCGTCTGACTACACCGAATAGCCACACAACATTCAACTATTCTCTAGAAAGTTCACCTATTTACACGCCCATAGCCAGTTCCATATTCCCAACCGTGGTGAGACGAAGGCCCGTTGTAAGACACAGTGACAGCGAGGGCGGATTTTCGCCATTTGATGTGCGAGTTGGCGGAACTTGTAGTGCCGGGGGTTCAGAAGGCCACTCGGAAAGGAGTGCGTTGGGATTTCGTGGATGGGGCTTCCCGCCTAGTGCTGTACCTTCGAGGCTGGGGCATGCGGCCACCAAAAGGCAACTTAACTTAGGAGGACCGTCGCAACCCCGTGAAGGAGCCGCCCAACTAAGGCATACGCTTCGAACAACCAGCGCACAACACATTCCGAGTATTGCTCTTGAGGCGGAGGCTATTGCCGACAACTTGCTCCTCAACTCGGGAACAAAAGGCGAAGGACATCAACTCCACACCCTGCTACCGTTTTTCAGAGATGGAACCTATGGCTTTCATGACCTCCAGCCTTTCTTGCTACGCAGTTTGCAAGGCGTGAATCCTTCCGTATATTCGCATCCGTCGGAAGGGGAGGACGACGCAACGCCGGCATGGCATGTCCAGCCTCGCAAGCGCCTGACACAAAACAGTACCGAGGAGGAGAAAAACCTCAAACTCAGATGTCCGTTCGAACGTGAGGTAGACTTAGTAGCCATTAAGTCAATGAGCACAGATGCCTGCAAGTGCGATTCCCACCGAACCGTGACATTAGATGCGATGAAGGAGTTCCGTGAAGAACGCGCTGCTTTGAACGCTACAGGCAAGAGGGATCAACTGCACGACCTCGTAGAAGAGCTGGTTACGAGAGACGAGAAAGGCAAACTCGTTCTGAAGGGGAAGCGCTCGCTCCACGGGGTGCCGCTTTGCGCTCAAGTGTGGAAGGCGATTCTCAAGGTACACAATTGTTCTGTTAAGACTTCGAGTAGGATGCCGAGTACCACCGTTTAGCACCGTTTTCCCTTATGCGAATATACCGACCGAGAACGTGGGTATGTGAAATTCATATCTTACAATCATACCAGAATATCAAACGTCAAACGTCTAAACCCTAAATAAAACCGTGGGCAAACGTTAACAAACGCTAACATACGCTACCATACGCTACCATACGCTACCATACGCTACCATACGTTACCAAACCCTATTGAAACCCTATTGAAAACCGTGAACAAACGTTAACAAACGGGAACAAATTACCATCGCACTACCATAGTTATGGCATTGTACTAATTAAGTTTGTTATACAGCTTCCGGACACCACTTTCAGCGCAGCAAGAGCAATAGCCCTTAAGGGAAATGTCGTCGGACGAGGTGCAGGCACTCGAATAACCAGCGATGGCCGCACTGCCAGATTGAAGCCCATCATGGACAGTTGGATCGATTCACTGGTAGAGAATCTTGCGGAGCCCCACCCCAGGAAGAGGGAGCTGCATATGGACAAGGTATCGCCCAAGGAAGTCCTCCGCATGTTCAAGGCGGCGTGCAAGTGTTCGGATCTGGGCATGTTCAAGCTGTACAACCCGAAGGCAAAGAATCCGTGGGACTTCCATGCGTCGACGCTCCGCAAGCGTTGGCGGCATCGACTGCTTCACGGGTCACCCAAGGTGCACCTACGCCTACACAAAGGCGTGAGCAGCAAGTGCTACCCGTGTTCGCGCATCAACCGCAGGATGAAGGTGTTGAAGAAAAAAGAAGACCGCGATCACTGGCAAGAGCAGAAGAGGTTGCACCTGCTGTTCATCTACAGAGAGCGGGTGCTGTTCAACAAGCTCATATTTGAGGGAGGGTCAGACCCAGACAAGCTGGTCTGCATCATCGACGGATGGGATAGTTGCAAAACGGTGATCCCTTCGTACGCGAACCTGCAAGGTGAACTTGAGGGAAAGTACAAATGGTTCTTGAAGACGAAACTCACGGGAGTGTTGTTTATCGGGTACAAGCTGTACATGCTGCGTACGTTCCCTTGGGTGCAAACTGGCGCCAACCTCACGGTCACGGCCTTCATCTATGCGCTAGCACATTTGCAATCGTTCGCGGGAGTGGACAAGCCTGGGGAGGGGACACCCCTTCCTCCGCAGTTGCATCTAGCGGTAGACGGTGGGGCGGAGAACGTCAACAAGACCATGTTCGGGTTCGCTGCTTCGCTGATACAATCCAAGGTGTTCCAGCTAGTGACGATGTCGCGCCTACCAGTTGGGCACACGCACAACCAGTTGGACCAGTGCTTCCAACCCCCCTCTCAACACTTCCACGGCGAGGGTGCTGTGGACGCTGTAACTCCGGAGGAGTTCATGGCTGAGCTGAATGAGTGTTACTCAAAAGAGTTGGCAGAGTGCGTAACAGATGACGACAAGGCAGACCTATTGGAGCGCGGAGGCTTCCCGACCATCGCGGACCTCCCCATGAGTTATGACTACGACCAGCATTTCCTTCCGTCCTTGGATAAGTTCATCGGGGGCCATCGTACGGTCCGCCGAGTGTTCGAAGCCCCCACGGCCGCCGACCCGCATGCTGTGAAGGTGGACAGTGTTATGAGTTCGGAGTTGCATGTGTTCGACTTTTACGCAGACCCGGAAGGTAAAGAGCAAACATACCTTCCCTGATTAGGATACGAGGAGGCGCCAATGCATGCGGTAGTCGCTCCCGTGGCCTATACAAAAATAGTCAACCCGCCCAGAACGCATTGACTCTATTCTGATGTATGGTGCTCATGCATGTGGCAGGGACAATTCGGATGCGTGCCAAAACCTCCATGCAGGCCAAGACTTGGTTCCCGAAAGGAGCTGAGCGCAATAACATGCTAGGAGTCGCGCTGTTGGATCCCTCTAAGCCTCCACTGCCTAGCTTGCTAGGCCAGCTACCGCCATTGGCTGAGTTCAAAGTGCCCTTCAAACGCGAGGAGGAAGTGACTAGAACAATCTTGGAGATGCACGAGAAGCACCCGGAACACATGACTCAAGCACAACACGTGGAGTGGACTGCCTTCTTGCACAACCGCCCGCGTAAGGTGGCGGACGTTGCAGTCTCAGACCGACCCACGCAAAGAATTCACGCGATGCCCGCATGCGCGGAGGCTAGAGGTGGGCCCACGGCGCTGCGGACCCTTCCAGCGGATAGAAGTGTATTGGATGTCGCTGAGGAGCCGCTCGTGCCAACTCTCACACATGCTGGGTTCACGGCAGCTCAAAAAGCCCGTGAACTACAGGAACTTAATTCCGGTTGGCAACGTGACGATGCAGATGGATGCGAGTTTCAGGTTGGTCAATACTGCTTCGTAAAGTCGGAAGCCTGTATTACAGATTACCGGTTGCCATTCGACCTGGTACGTGTCACTTCGGTGTTAGCCGACAAACAGAGTGCAAACGTCACATATCAGCAAGAGTTCGGAGGCTACGGAGGGGAATTCAGGGCGTGGCTGCCCGCAGGCGCCAAGAATAACGCGTACTACAAGGGCGTGGTGGGAAGGGAGAGCGTGCGGGTCTTCAATGTTACACGAACAGGAACAAAGGTAAACGTGGCGTACAAGCTCACCAGAGACATCAAACAGAAGCTGGAAGGCATCCCCGAAGGTACGTAAAAAGAGGTGAACAAATGTCTCAACGGTTCTTTAGGGATTCTGTAGGGTTCGTGAACGTTCGTGAACGTATGTGAACGTTTGTTGAACGTTTGCCGTAGGGTTTCAATAGGGTTTGGTAACGTATGGTAGCGTATGGTAGCGTTTGGTATCGTTTGTTATCGTTTGCCCACGGTTTTTTTTAGGGTTTTGGTTGGCTCTGTTCACGTTTGTTGACGTCTGACGTTAAGATGTAGGACGTCCGTAGTTAGTACCGTTTTCAACACTACAACTTAGTACGTTTTGATTAGTATTGTATATTTAATAACGAGGCTTCATCGTTACTCCATTTTCTTCCGCAGCAAACTTCAAAGAGCTGGAGAATTTGCCAGGAAAGCAGGCGGGGCGGCCTCGAAGAGCAGCTGGACTACAGGCTGTGAACACCATTGCCTCGGAAGGCCACGAGGCAGGGGAGAAAGAGCATGTGGGAAACGCAAGAACGAAATCGGCGGTAGTGGACAGCCTAGATATCCGTGTGGCGAGAGGGAAGGATGACAGTGCTAGCGATGAAGAGGGGAACAGTTCTGCCGAAGATGAACCTGAGCGCTTTAGGCCAAACCTCGCGCACGATGCAGCCCAGTTGAGAAAAACCTTGGAGAAGCGCGCAGAAGCGAGGAAAGGAAAACCCCCTGGTGTTGCCAGAACGACACGACAAACGAAAAAAGGGAAGAAAGCGGCGTCGGCCAGTACAACTGAGTCGGACTCTAAGGAGTCAAGTGAGTCGGACGAGAAGAGCGAGTCGTGTCCAGAGGCTTCAGAGGAGGAAACTGCGGCAGAACCCGCAGGCTCAGGTAGCGACTCGGGTAGTTCCAAGCAGCGGATGAATACACGTCGTAGAGTAGGACGCCCGCGTAAACAGGCTCAACATACACAGGTCCATCAACAGGGCGCATTCGCTGCAGGCATAGAAAGGGGTAAAAAAAAGGAGGCTTCACTTATGGCACCAGTACAACGTGCTATTGTGAGTGCAAATCTTTCGAAGCGGGCGAAATCGGCGGAGGACCATAGTGTCAAGGGAAAAGAGGGCAACAAGCGAGCGCATAAAACTGGTAGCACCGCGAAGGCTGGCGGGTTGAGGGATAACATTTATAAGTGAACAATGTACAAGTAACTTTAATTTATTCACCGTTGCAGTTTCGAAAGAATTTACTTTGGTTACGAAAAGTCACTACAGTCCGCGCTGCGCGATTCAGTGAACCCTCCGTGAACGTAGGCGTCCTGGAAAACCTCCGCTAACCCCATGTGTCAAGTATTCTAGCTAAAGAGTCCTCTTGCTCAGCGATGAGGCGGCGTGCTGGTCAAGCTGGGTGTGCTCCTCCACACGTAGGGATCCTCGTCGTGGATTAATCGACATCGTCGAAAATGTAGCTGGGTGTGAATATGGTCGAGTTCATAGAACCGATCCTGTTGTCGGTGGGGTCACCGGTCTCCGTGCGGTTATCTGCGCGGTCCCCGGTTTCCGTCACCACATGGTGTGGCGCTCGAAACAACCGCTCCATCTCGGTGTGCGTGTGCCCAACAGGGAGACGCATATGGTGTGCATGCGGTTGAAACATGCGGTCCAACTCGTTGTGCGCGTGCCCAGTAGGGAAACGCAAAATGGGCACGTCTACTACGCACCAAACGTATACTACGGTATTGTGTACCGCCACCATTGCAGATAACACGTACTCGAAAAGTAAGAGGTAGTCGCGGGAGTCTTTGCGGGTTTATGACGTTGGTGAACGTTTGTGACCTTTGTAAACGTTTGTC
>Ga0222647_1000718_pt1 | contig 12587 bp, 10 predicted proteins | sample AntAcemetagen333_FD_179864 | JGI IMG/M metagenome (GOLD analysis project Ga0222647, IMG submission 179864) | Saline water microbial communities from Ace Lake, Antarctica - #333 | ecosystem: Environmental > Aquatic > Non-marine Saline and Alkaline > Saline | place: Antarctica: Ace Lake...
CAAAACAGGCGTTAATCGGTGGTGTCATTAGGAATGATGTGAGTTTTGTACCAAATGGTGATTTGCAATTAGAAAAAGGCGATAAAGTAATCGTCTTTACTAAAAATGAAGCCATTTATCGAGTAGAGAATTTCTTTAGATAGGCGGGGTCATCGTTGCGAAGTAGGTATTCTTAAATTTAAAGTAGGCTAAGTTTCTAAGGTTGTTAGCTTTACCACCGCCCAAAAAAGCGGTAGTAAAGCTGGAGCCCGAGGTCTTGGGGTAAACTGGGGTAAACTGCCAACTACTTACGATTTCTACCGCCGTTTTTTTGAATTTTATAAATGGATTACAAATTAGCAGTTGTGTATTTTGAGTTAAGGGTTTTACTTTTTTCATGAATAAAAAAAGGTAAATAAGCTGCGAGTTATGGCACGTTAAAACGGTCAAGGCTGCAATCCGAAACCCGAAAACTGGCAACTCAAGAAAAATAATTATGATAAATATTCAACCAATATCGAATGTCATTGGTGTTTTATTGATTTTGATTGGTGTTTTAATGTTAGGCTGTTTGCCCTTTTCTTTTTATTTCGGTAGCGAGGATGTTTACGCACTCACCATTTCAGGATTTATAACCATTGGGATAGGAATTGCGGCATGGAGTTTTCGCTTTAGTAGCGAAGCGAAAGTGAATAAACGAGAGGGTTATTTAATCGTGACTTTGGGTTGGGTAAGTATGACTTTAGCTGGAATGTTGCCGTATTTGATTAGTGGTGTTATTCCTACTTTTGCAGAAGCCTTTTTTGAGTCGGTATCAGGTTTTACAACGACTGGAGCATCGGTTTTACAAGATATTGAAGCTGCACCAAAGGGTATTTTATTTTGGCGCAGCATGACGCAATGGGTTGGTGGAATGGGAATTATCGTTTTGACGGTTGCCTTATTTCCAATGCTCGGAATTGGTGGAATTGAGCTGTTTTCGGCAGAGGCTCCTGGCCCAACTTCTGATAAAATCCACCCTCGAATCAAAGAAACAGCAAAGCGACTTTGGTTCATTTATTTTGGTTTAACGGTCTTGTTGTGCCTCATTTTTTGGTCTGTCGGTATGAATTTTTACGATGCTATTAATCATGCCTTGACGACTATGGCGACTGGCGGATTTTCGACTAAAAATGCAAGTATGGCATTTTTTCCACCGCATATTCAATATATTACAATCTTATTTATGTTCCTTGCTGGTGTGAATTATTCGGTTGTTTATCTTGGTTTGACAGGAAAGTTTAAGCGGGTTTGGGCAAACGAAGAATTCAAAACCTATGTCTTTTTGGTGGTTATGTTGACCGTTATTGTTTCAATGACAATCGCTTCTGTTTTAGATATTGGAACGGAAAAAGCCTTTCGAGATGCCCTTTTTCAAGTCGTTTCTTTAATGACTACGACGGGTTTTGTTACCGCAGATTATACGCTTTGGTCAGAGGTCATTAAGATAATTTGTTTTGCCTTACTTTTTGTTGGCGCATGTGCGGGTTCGACTGCTGGTGGCATCAAATTGATTCGACATTTGGTATTTTTCAAAAATAGTCTTCTTGAATTTAAACGGATTTTGCATCCTCGTGCAATGATTCGTTTGAAGCTAAACAAACAAATCGTTCCTGCGAGAGTTTTGACGCATATTTTGGTTTTCTTACTGGTTTATATCGGAACGTTTTTTATCGGGACGCTTGTCGTGACTTCGTTAGGGATGGATATGATTTCGGCAGCAAGTGCGGCAGCTACGGCTTTGGGTAATGTCGGGCCAGGCTTAGGAACGGTCGGGCCTGTGAATAACTTTGCGGATGTTCCGAGTACCGCAAAGATTGTTTTATCGTTTTTAATGTTGTTAGGACGTTTGGAGTTATTCTCAATATTGGTATTGTTTACGCCTTCTTTTTGGAGGTTGAATTAAGCCGAATTATAGTTTTTTATCTATTTTTTTGTTTTTTATTACCGCCTTTTTATAATTTGTAAAAAGAAAAGGACTTTTTTAAATCACCTACTCAAAAAAACATTTTCCGAAAAATTGTATCTTAAAATTTATCAAATATTACTCTTGAATAAAAAATGCGACAAGCTAATATTATGCACATAAAAAAGACTTATACCTATTAGCGAGCGGTACAAATTCCGTTAAGACGAACGGTGTCGGTTTTTTGATGTCGAGTACTCGGTACAAAAGTGAGCAGGTGACTTGAAGTCACCTGCTCACTAACTCACTGTTTTCAGTACTTTCAAAATCTTATTTATACATAAATTTATAAGGTTTGCAGAAATTATTAAAGAGCCGAAAAAATAGCTAAATCAACTACTAATTTCATATTTCATAACACTCATTATTTATTTCAATTCTACCTTCCCAACGCTTACCTAATTTCCGTATATGGCTTAAAGGCTTAAAAACTGGTAAAATAATTGCTAAAAAAGCCGTTATATTATCGGAAATTTTCACCTAAGTTGTTGAAATTGAAGTTCACATTTGAAATTGAGGTTATACTATATTACTTTTGTGTGCTTATAGTGAAATGTTGTGTTAATGAAGGGTTCAATTAATATTATCAATTTTTGAGAAACTTCATTAGAAAAAAGTTATTCAGTTAGTAATCAAAATTATAACAAAAAAATAATTATCAGATGGCTGAGGTAATGTTGATGCCCCTTTTAAGTGATACAATGACAGAAGGTACCGTTGCTGCTTGGCATAAGCAAGTAGGTGACCAAATCGAAATCGGAGAATTACTTTTAGAAATAGAAACGGATAAAGCGGTAATGGAACAGGATAGTTTCTTTGAAGGTACACTTTTACATATTGGTGTGCAAGAAGGTGAAACCGTTGCTGTACAAGCTGTTTTAGCAGTTATTGGTGAAGAAGGTGAAGATTTTAAAGCTGCGATTGCGGCGGCTTTAGCGGCTTCAAGCGATAAACCTGAGGAAACACCTGTTGAGGAAGTAGCTCCAGAGGTCGTAGCGGAAGCACCGGCTGCAACGGAAGTGGCGACTTCAGGTGAAAACGGCAGAGTAAAGTCTTCTCCTTTAGCTCGTAAAATGGCAGAAGAAGAAGGTTTGGATTTGTCAACCGTAGAAGGAACAGGCGAGAACGGACGTATCGTAAGACGAGATGTTGAATTAGCTTTGGAAAATCGTTCCGTACCTGCACCAGTTGCAGCTCCTGCGGTTGTGGTTACAGCTCCAGCGGCGATTCCTCCTCCTCCAGCGAATTCCGCTATGGAAGGTGCAGCTTACGAAGAAGTGAAGTTGAGCAATATGCGTAAAGTTATCGCACGTCGTTTGGGTGAGTCTAAGTTTACAGCACCACACTTCTATTTGACGATTGCGATTAATATGGATAATGCTATTTCGACTCGCAAACGCTTGAACGAATTATCACCAGTCAAGATTTCATTCAATGACTTGGTCGTGAAAGCCTGTGGACTTGCACTACGTGAAAACCCTTCAATTAACGCAAGTTGGTTGGGTGATAGCATTCGCTACAATAAAGTTTATAACATCGGTATCGCAGTAGCGGTTGATGAGGGCTTAGTTGTCCCAGTTATTCGTAACGCAGATATGAAATCTTTGTCTCAAATTTCGGCAGAAGTAAAAGATAAAGCGAAAAAAGCAATAGACCGAAAATTACCAATGGAAGATATGCAAGGCAACACCTTCTCTATCTCTAACTTAGGTATGTTCGGCATCGAAGAATTTACAGCAATTATCAATCCGCCAGATTCTTGTATTTTGGCAGTTGGTGGCATTAGCCAAGTTCCTGTAGTGAAAGATGGCGAAATTGCTGTTGGTAACGTTATGAAAATCACACTTTCTTGCGATCACAGAGTCGTAGATGGTGCGTCGGGTGCGAAATTCTTAAACGATGTGAAAGCATTATTGGAAGATCCTATCCGTATGATGATTTGATAGTTTAGATTTTAGACGTTAGATTGCTTCGCTTTCGGATTTTAGATTTAAGATTTAAAAAAGCGTCGTTCTTTAATATATTTTTAGGAAAAGCCTGCTTATCGCAATGACGACAAAGCAGGTTTTTTTTGCTTATTGCAAAACGATTGGTTGATTAATTGGTTATTTAGAAGAGCAAAATATTCCAATACTTGCCTGCTATCCGAACGTGCAGGTTTAAACTTAATAACCAATTAACGAATAATATGAAAAAAACTGTAGTTTTAGGAGCGAGTCCAAATCCTTCCCGATATTCCAATAGAGCCGTAAAACGCTTATTGTCGAATGGTTATGAAGCTGTTGCAATAGGTATTCGAGCAGGAGAGATTAATGGTATCGAAATTATTACAGATACTCCTTTGGTCAAAAATGTACATACGATTACGTTGTATCTAAATCCTGAACGACAAAAACTACATTATGATTATATTTTGAGTCTGCAACCAGAGCGAATTATTTTTAATCCAGGAACAGAAAATCATGAATTGATGCGTTTAGCGAGTGAGCAAGGTATTGAAGTTGAAGTAGCTTGTACTTTGATTTTGTTATCCGTCGGGGAGTATTGATGGGCGTTCAAGTTGTAGATTGTAAGTTGTGGATTTGACCGTTTTTAATACCGCAATATCTTTTATTTCTCTCTTTATTAGTTCCTTTACTTTGAGTAAGGGTACGAATTGACTACCAAATCGTGTTTTTTTTGACAAAATGTATTAATTCCTATTTTTATTAAGATTGATAAATCATCCTAAAAAATACGTCATTCGATTGATTTTAAAATCCATTCAAATCTTATTTTTTTAATTTTATTTATTGATAATCAATTATTTATAACCATTTTAATTGGAAAATAATTGTAAAATTAATACAAAAAAAGTACGATTTATAGATTTTGAACGGCGCAATTCGGTATTGATAAAGGAATTAAAAAGGTAGAATTAACTTAAATTCACATAAAGTCTTTTGAAGTTTTAGACAAATGACTATTTTTGCGCTTGTTGTAAAAAAATAATTTTATCATTTAAATAGAAAAGAGGTGTCTGAGAGGAATCAACGTAAGTACGAAAGTGTATATTCCAAAACGGTAAGAGCAGGCAAGAGAAGAACTTATTTCTTCGATGTCAAGCAAACTAAAGGTAATGATTACTACCTGACTATTACGGAAAGCAAAAAACGTTTTGAGGATGGTGGGTACGAAAGGCACAAAATTTTTCTTTATAAAGAAGATTTTAACCGTTTTTTAGAAGGTTTGAACGAAACTGTAGATCATGTAAAGGCGGATTTAATGCCAGATTATGATTATGATGAATACACTCGCCGTCATGAGGAGTATGAACTAAACAAGGAGAATGAAGGTAATGATGCGGAAGAAACCGTCACGAAAAATGAGGAAATAGAGGTGGAAGCGGAAGTGGAAACACCTATTTCTCTTGACAAAATCGAAGACGATCTTGCTTGGTAATATCCTCCATTAATTATGAATTATAAGTTATTTTTCATATTTGCGTTTCTTTAATGTATAGAAACTAAAGTAATTTAATTTATCTTTTATAACTTAAAGAAGTTTTAAAAAAGCCTCAACGCTCCTGCTGTTGAGGCTTTTTTGGTATTTTGTGGTTTGTTTTGACCAATTAGTGAGCGGTACAGATTTTGTTAAGACAAGCGGTGTCGGTTCTCCGAACCTCAAAATCATTGATGACCTGCCTGTAGAAAATAGAAATTTGAGTCGTTTTTTGAGGTTCAGAGAACCAATACCGTGTTGAGATTTTTAATAATACGTTAATCATTGAAACCTGAGTACAGGTACATCAACACAATATTTAAAACGTCAACACATCAACACAATTTTAAAAACATCAACGTAAAATTTATGAAAATTTCATTCTTATTTTTAATGTTAATGGTAACAACGGTTTCGTGGTCGCAGTCAAATCATAAGAATTTGCGGCAGGGCGATAAGAGTTATTATCAACAGGAATATTTGAAAGCAGAGGAAAATTATCGGAAAGCATTGGAAAAAGATGCGGCTTCGGTCAATGGTAATCATAATTTGGGTAATGCGTTGTACAATCAAGAACGATTCGAGGAAGCGGCTAAATACTTTGAAAGTGCCGCATTACAGGCAAATGAACATAGCAAAAAGGCGATGTCTTACCATAATTTGGGCAACTCGTATTTGTCACAACTCGGTGGGGTTGGAAATCCTGAACAAGCCCAAGAATTATTGAATAAAAGTGTTGATGCCTATAAACAAGCTTTGAAATTAAATCCAAAAGACGAAGCAACAAAATACAATTTGGCTTACGCTCAAAAGCTACAACAAGAAATGGCAAAACAGCCGCAACGAAAGCAACAGCAACAAGACAACCAAGGAAATCCGCCACCGCAGCAACCACAAGATGACTCTTCGCCAGGTGACGACAATCAAGAAAAACAACCGCCAAAAGAAGAGCAGAAGCCTGACGAACCGCAGCAAAAACCGAATGAGAATATGACGAAAGAAGAGGCAGAACGGTTGATTAAAATCATGGAAGAGGAGGAGCGAAAAGTACAGGAACGAATGAATAAAAAAAGCCAAAAAGGAAACCCCAGCGGGAAAGATTGGTAAAAACGAAGGACGAAAAATTTTAACGATTATATATTTGAAATTGCCATAGCACGATAAAATTCGTCTTTTCCGTCCTTCGTTGTTTAATTATTTTCAGTTGATAGGAAGCAGTTTTGATTGATTTTTCGATACATAGAAGGCTGCATTTTGATAATGAAATAGAAGAAAAGAACTTTGGTCGAGATTATTTTTTGGTTTTCGCCAGTTTATCAACTCATTTTCAGAATGTTACCCTTAAAAACTTAATGATATAATATTAAATATCTATTGAAAAACTCTTAAAAAAACTATAACTTTGCCGCCCTATGTTTAAAAAATTAGCAAAAATTGTATTTCCAGTTTTAATAATGGCTTTCATTTTGTCCGCTTGTAATCGGGATTATGACAAATTATTAAAAAGTGATGACTTCGCATTGAAGTTGGCAAAGGCTTACGAGTACTTTGAAGCGGAAGAATATTACAAGTCTCAAATGTTATTTGAGCAGGCTCGCCCGTTTTATCGTGGGACGAAAGAGTTAGAAAAAATTTATTTCTATTATACGTATGCACAGTACCATCAAAAGAAATATATTCTTTCAGCGTATTATTTCAAGGATTTTTCAAAAAACTATCCAAATAGTGAATATTCAGAAGAGTCTTCATACATGTCTGCGTATTCCAACTATTTGCTGTCGCCTAATTATAAATTAGAACAAACGACAACTCAAAACGCAATTGACGGGTTTCAATCATTTATCAACGCTCATCCGAATAGTGATAAAGTGACGAAATGTAATATCTTGATTGAAGAATTGCGTGCAAAAAAAGAAAAAAAGGATATTAATACGGCTGATTTATATTTTAAATTAAGGGAATATCAAGCAGCTACACATTGCTACAGAAACGTGTTGAAAGATTATCCTGATACTCGCTCAGCGATTGATATTCGTATGAAGGTTTTGAGAGCCAGTTATGAATTAGCAGTAAATAGTGTGGATGCTAAGAAAATAGAGCGTTTTAAAAATACCATTGAAGAGTACGAAGAATTCAAGGACAGACACGCTGAAAATGATGCTTTTATGGAAGATGCTGAAAAAATCTATAAATCTGCAATCGAAAAATTAGAAAAGTCAAAAAATCTGCAATAAAAAATTAATGAGCATTGAAATAAAAAAAATTAGAAACCATTAAGTGTTTTTAATTGTTTGTTCAAGGTTTTCATTTTAGGTTATAACGATAATTATTCTAACAATAATAGTTACAATATAAATACTATGGCTGATATTAAGCAAAAAGCTCAAGGAATGTATGCAAGTGCTCAACCTCGTAATATTTCTGAATTAATTAAGAATACGAAAAATATTTATGAGTCACTTTGTATTATTTCAAAAAGAGCAACTCAAATTTCTGTTCAAATGAAGCGTGAGTTACACGCTAAATTGGAAGAATTTGCTTCAACTACTGAAAATTTGGAAGAAATTCACGAGAATAAGGAACAAATTGAGATTTCTAAATTCTATGAGCGTTTACCAAATCCAGTGATTATCGCTACCAACGAGTTTTTGGAAGATTCTTTATATTACCGTTACCGTGACGAGAAATAGTCTTTTTAGATTATAAATTATCAATCGTAATTTATTTTTTATTTTGATAATTTCATTCCTATAATAACAGGGAATTATGAATATCGAATTGATTTACGTATCGTAAATTATATTCCTATTTGTAATTCCTTTTTTAATTTCGGAACATCACTCCACCTCAAATAAAACTTAGTTGTTCTTTTAAGGTTGTAAAAACTGCACCTTAAAAGTCTGCGAAAGTCTGCGTTTTTCTGCGTCGTCTGCGTTCCTATCACGTTTGGGCGATACCAACGCTTACAACCTTATAAGGGTAGCCGTTAATTTTACTAATTATTTAATAATCAGCGTTTTAAATAAATATATTGAATTTATTTAAAACCAAGATTAACTGGTTTTTTTAGAAGCAGGAATATATCACCGAGGCTTCCCAGCTTTCAAAAAATTAATCATCAATTACGACTGAATTAACCTACAATCACTAATCAACAATCACTAATGACTAAATTAAAAGGTAAAAAAATAGTTTTAGGTATTTCGGGAAGTATTGCGGCTTATAAATCCGCTTCGCTAACTCGACTTTTAGTAAAAGCTGGTGCGGAAGTACAGGTCATTATGACTGGTGCGGCAGCCAATTTTATTACACCGCTCACCCTTTCTACGCTTTCCAACCGTCCTGTTTTTATTGAAGTAGCGAATGGCGATGGTTGGAATAATCATGTTGAAATTGGGCTTTGGGCAGATGCGATGATTATCGCTCCAGCTACGGCGACGACTTTATCAAAAATGGCTTCGGCATTGTGTGATAATATGTTGGTGGCAACTTATCTTTCCGCTCGTTGTCCCGTATTTTTTGCTCCTGCAATGGATTTAGATATGTGGGAACATCCTGCGACTCATCGAAATGTTGATTTATTAAAAAGTTATGGCAATCATTTGATTCCAGTTGGATATGGCGAACTTGCAAGTGGCTTGATCGGTGCAGGTCGAATGGCTGAACCAGAGGATATTGTGTCGGTCTTAACGGCTTTTTTTACGGCTGAAATTCCACAAGATTTGAAAGGCAAAAAGGCAATCGTCACCGCCGGCCCGACTTACGAACCGATTGACCCTGTACGGTTTATTGGTAATCGTTCTTCTGGAAAAATGGGCATTGCCATAGCGGAAAATATGGCAAAACGGGGTGCAGAAGTCCAATTGATTTTGGGCCCTTCCCAACTTTCTACCAACCAAAAAGGCGTTACAACGATAAAAGTAGAAACGGCTCAACAAATGTATGAGGCAGCGATTAACCACTTTCCAAACGTTGATATTGCAGTATTATCGGCAGCAGTTGCGGATTATCGTCCAAAAAATATAGCCACCGAGAAAATCAAGAAAAAATCCGATGATATGGTTTTGGAATTAGAAAAAACCTTTGATATTGCGGATAGTTTAGGAAAAATCAAAAAAGCAAATCAATTAATCGTTGGTTTTGCATTGGAAACCAATAACGAAATCGACAACGCAAAAAATAAATTGCACCGCAAAAATTTCGATTTTATCGTTTTAAATTCTCTTCAAGATAAAGGAGCAGGTTTTAATCACGATACGAACAAAGTTACTTTGATTGATAAATACAATAACTTTGAGGAATTCGAGTTAAAAACCAAAGTTGAAGTAGCTGTGGATATTGTTAATAAAATAGTAAGTAGTGATTCGTATTGAGCGAAAGCAAAATCCCAATCACCAATTAAAAAAGTAAAAAATATGAAACGTTATATAATTTTAAGCATGGTCTTATGTTTGGCGATGGTCGCACAGGCACAAGAATTTCAATCAAAAGTGACGATTAACACTCCGAAACTACAATCTGTGGATCCGAAAATTTTTGTAACCTTACAAAATTCGATTCGAGATATGTTGAATAATACGAAATGGACAGATGATGCTTTTGAACAAATAGAAAGGATTCAGTTAACAATTACGATTAATATTACCGAAGAAACGTCCGCTACAAGTTTTAAAGCAGATATGGCGATTCAAGCGGTTCGCCCTGTTTTTAATAGCACCTACGAAACGGTTATTTTTTCTTACCAAGACCAAGATGTTCAATTTGCTTACGAAGAATATCAGCCAGTGCAGTTTTCCAAAAATACCTTTACCGATAATTTATCGTCTATTTTAGGTTTTTATGCTTACTCCATTTTAGGTTTAGATTATGATTCTTTTTCAGAATTGGGTGGTGATGACCTTTTTCAAGAGGCACAAAATATCGTTTCCACGATTCCATCAAATGTTGCACAATCCGCTGGGGGTTGGACTTCTATTGAAAGTGGGCAACGCAACCGTTATTGGTTGATTGAAAATATTTTGAATCCTCGTATGATTCCTTACCGCAAGGCAATGTATTTGTATCATAGAGGCGGTTTGGATAGAATGGCAGATGACACGGCAACGGGTGTAACGGCTTGTGCAACCGCAATTACGCAACTTGCGGAAGCAAATAAAGCCTACCGAAATTCTATGATTCTTCAAATATTTGCACAGTCAAAATCAAACGAAATTCTACAGATTTTCGTCGGTGCAGATGTCGCTCAAAAACAACGGGTTTATAAAGCCATGGTTCAACTTGATGCTGCAAATGCGTCAAAGTATAATGCGATTCGATAAGTATATTTTTTATAAATATCCAAACCTATGAGGTTTTCCCGAGTTCTCGGAACAGGTCAAAACCCCATAGGTTTTTTTAATTCATTTTTTAATACCTTTTAATACCGTTTTCATTACCATAATCTACCCTTTTGTCTAAATTTTGTCTTGCAAAATCAACTGTTTGGGCAATCAACTGTTTTAATTGAGTCAGTGCGTATTTTGCATTGAAATTAAAAAATATCAATTCTATAATAATTTAGAATTTAAAAAAAAATATCAAGGTGATTTTATTTTTGTTAATTTTTGGAGCATTAGAAGTTTACTTATTCAATGCTTTTCGGGGTGCATTTGCGGGTACAATTGGCGCAAAAGCAGGTATGGCTTACGTAGTTATTTCAGTTATTACCTTTGCAATCACTTATTTTCGAGTCATTACTGCTTTTCGGTCAGGCGTTTATAATGCAACTTTGACGAATAATATTTTGATGGGTTTTTCAGTTGCTTTTTTCTTTACAAATTTCGTTTTAGTTGCCGTCTTTTTTGCGGAAGATATCTTTAGAATTTTTAATTATATTTGGCAATTATTACCCATCAAAGATACTGGCGAAACGGCATTTGCAAGTCGTCGGCAATTCATCGGTACAGCCGCTACCCTACTCGCTGCTGTCCCTTTTGCGAGCTTGCTTTATGGTGTTTTTCAAGGTCGTTACAATTATAAAGTTTTCCCTGTTCCATTAAAATTTGCAGATTTGCCGAACGCCTTTAATGGGTTCAAAATCGTGCAAATTTCAGACGTTCATTCGGGGAGTTTTGATAATATTTCAGAAGTCCAACGGGCGGTCGATATTGTTCAAGCCCAAAAGCCTGATATGATTGTTTTTACAGGCGATTGGGTGAATAGTTTTGCGGAAGAATTAAAGCCATATATTGATATTTTCAAAGCGTTGGAAGCTCCTTTTGGTAAGTATGCAATTTGGGGAAACCACGATTATGGACGCAGACAAGATGGGCGTAATAATATTGATGTTTTACGTGAATTCGTAAACGAAGCTGGTTTTACGGTTTTGGAAAATGGCAATACGAAAATTGAAAAAGATGGCGAGTCATTCCGTCTTTTTGGGGTAGAAAATTGGGGCAAACCGCCTTTTCCACAAATTGGTGATTTGCAAAAAGCAAAAGAAAATAGCGAAAAAGGAGAATTTTCAATCTTGCTTTCTCACGATCCTACGCATTGGGACGCAAAGGTTATTGACGATGATCATCATTTTCATTTAACGTTGAGCGGACATACGCACGGCGCTCAGATTGGTATCGAAGCGAAATGGCTGCGTTGGAGTCCGAGTAAATATATTTATCCTCGTTGGGCAGGCATTTATGAAGAAAAAGGACAATATTTATATGTCAATCGTGGATTTGGATTTTTGGGTTATCCTGGAAGAGCAGGAATTAATCCCGAAATTACAACGATTGAATTGAAAAAGGCATAAGCGAGCAGTTATGTAAAAAGTCTTTTTGTCCATCGATAATATCGGCATAAGCAGGATTTACCAGCTATTCTCGATTTAAAATAATTCGTATTTTTTTTACTAAAATTGAGTACTTTTTGTAGGAACTTTAGCTTATCAAATTGGTTCGTTTTGCTAAATAACGATATTCGACAGGCGATTTTAAATCGAATATCAAATGCTTAAATGAGAGTGAAGATAGGGTGAACTTTTGACCGAATTTTATATGAAATCAATACTTCCACTTTTGGGGTGTGGTTTTTACAACTTTGGGAAATAGCTAATAATTCATTGTTAATAGAATAGTTACTTACCTTT
>Ga0222647_1000720_pt1 | contig 12527 bp, 10 predicted proteins | sample AntAcemetagen333_FD_179864 | JGI IMG/M metagenome (GOLD analysis project Ga0222647, IMG submission 179864) | Saline water microbial communities from Ace Lake, Antarctica - #333 | ecosystem: Environmental > Aquatic > Non-marine Saline and Alkaline > Saline | place: Antarctica: Ace Lake...
AAATTTGTCCGTAACTTTCGATAAAGTTGTTCATTTGTGTTTAGATGATTGGTAGTCAAATAAATATACGGCTTTTAGTAGCCAAAATGAACAGCTTTTTTCAATATTCTACAAATGCACCACGGGTTTGGGTTTATTTAACCAAGGGTAATAACGGTCTAAAGTATACGGTTTATCATATATCACAGTAACGCCTTAGCGGCTGGTTTCTGTATAATTGCAACCTACAAAGCACTCTATTTTGAGCTTTTTAAAGATATTAACCATTGACTCTTTGCTATTCCCTCCTTATTTTGGTGCGTATCGGTACACGCGTTTCCTACAGATATAAATAGCACCAAAACTAAAATTTCACTTTTAGATATTTCATTTACCTCTGGCGAACGGTTTACAGTTCGTTGTTTTTTTTAATCTTCTTTATTCGGTCAGATTATGGGTTCATTCTGTCAAACGTTGCTTTGATAATTTCTGGTGTGGCTTTGGCTAATGCTTCACTAAACCCAAACGTAAGTTCTGTTTTGCCCTCTTTCATTTGTTTAAATACTGCTTCTACAAAATCACTTACGGCAGGTTGTCCATCGTGTAAGCCCTTTCCACCAAGGTCTGTGTTTAAGGCTGGCGGTATCATTTCAATTACTTCAATATTTTTTTCTTTCAGCAGATATTTCATTGAGAGTGTAAACGAATGGAAAAACGCTTTCGTAGCACTATAAACTGGGACCTTTGTGAGTGGCACAAACGCCAAACCTGAAGTGACATTTATAATTGTGTCCAACGATTTTAAGTTTGCAAAAAGCGATATTAAATGAAGTGGAGCTAAAACATTTATTGTAATCTCGGCATTCGCCTTTTCATAGAAATCTGCGTCAGAAATAGCCATCCAATTTTGAACCCCGGCATTGTTTAAAAGTACGTTCAAGTCGCTATGATTTTCAGCAATCCAGTTATAGAGTTCGATTCTCTCTGATTCTACAGATAAATCGCATACTTTAGTAATCACAGTTGGGAATCTATCAGCCACTTCTCGTAAAGCATCTTCACGTCTGCCGCAGATTATTACTTGATTGCCTTCTTTGATAAACCTTTCGGTTAAGCCAAGTCCAATTCCGCTTGCTCCTCCTGTGATTAGTATTTTGTTGTTTGTAGTATTCATGTTATTTATTTACCATTCTTTGGTGTCGTTTTATAATAACTGCTAGCACCTTTATTCACGCAACATTTGTGTGTATACTATGAGAAATACTCGCAACCGTTTTTGCTGTAAATCTACTTTATTCCACTGAACCTGCAAGCTAAAATTACCCCACTTATTCACCGCTCAATGCTTCATAATCCCCACCCTCAAAACTTGCGACTATACCCCACCCTTACCACCTGCGTTTCGTAGTAATCTTGGCTGATATAATTGAATCCCAAACCCTGAATTTCCCGCTTGATAACCATCGTGTTTAGTAAATCCGTGGCGTTCAGGAATATTTCTCCTTTGGCTAATGTCTTTTTTAATCCGGCATCTAACGAAAACCGAGCACCAATTTTTCCTTGCGGAATTAAGTCGGGTGCGAGGTAAACGGCGGATAATTGCAAGTCAATTTTATTCCTGAGATGCGTAAGGGCGTTCACTTTCAACGTTCCCGAAATAAGTTGTTGCTGTTTTGCGGTGAATGTATTTGGCGTTGGATAAAGGTTTTGAACCGTGAACGCATTGACCTGATTTCGGTAGACATTACCGTTTACGTTGAACGAAAACGCTTTCGATATTTCTTGGGATAATACCATTTCTACGCCCGAATTATAACTACGTCCGGCATTTTGGAAAATGGCGTAAATAAGCGGACTGCCAGGAATAATACTCGAAATACGGTTGATGGTTCCGTCCGTGAAGCGGTGATAAAATGCCGAGTAGAAATAACCCCGCTTGATATTGGTTTTGTAACCCAACTCAAACGAATTAGTAAACTGCGGCGACAAATTCGGATTTCCCACCTTGATAATCTCGGCATCATCATACTTTGGAAAAATACGAATATCTACTTCGTTGGGACGGTCAACGCGACGATTATAGAAAAACGAAAGTTTATTACTATCGTTTATTTTCCACCCAAAACGTACGTTCGGAAAGGGCTGGAAATAATCGTAACCACCGCTTTTATACGTCCGGTGGTCAGGATTTACCAAGTAGTTAAGGTTGACGTATTCAACCCGTAACCCAATTTCGGCTTCGATTATCGGGTTCTCGTACAGATAGTTTCCGTAAACGGCGGGGATGGTCTCACTGTACGTTGCTTTCCCTCCGGCGTCAATGTCAAGCGGGGAATTCAGCCCTGGGAAAAACTGCATATTGGTCGGAATATTGCGGCGGCGAATTTTCACGCCCGTTTCAATGCTACCAAAGCGGAGCGGTTGCACGTAATCGGCGTTGAAATCGAATACGCTTTCGTCAGATAAAAGTTTAAACGAGTCTGTTCCCTGATAAGTAGGGAGGATATTCGTAAAGAAGTACTTCTCGTCTTCACGGTGAAACGTGTAGTTGAAACCGAGATTTAATAACCTGCCCGGTTGGGCGTATTTATATTGGTACGCCGCCGTTGCCATCACGGTAGTTTTCAATTCATCTTCTAAGAATTGCCACAACCTTAACCTTTCAGAGAAATTTTCGTTGTAAAACGGTTCATCACCTCGGTCAATAATTTTTTCAATACCAAAAAGCCCCGAAACCGTTAACGAATTTTTGTCATTGAAAGCATAATCAATACCTGTTTTAGTAGTCAAAAACTGCGTGTTCCGGTTACGTTTTAACTGTTGGTTGATAACCGAACCGTCATCATAAAAACGGGTTGTAAATTCGTTTTTATTCAGTGTTTCGGTGTAGAGGTAATCGGTATTTAGAAAAACGTTGGCTTTCCCTTTTCGGTAGTTCAACACCAGAGAAGGATTGATTTTGGGTGTATTTGTGTACTGCGGTCGAATATTTGGCAGATTCCCTCTCTTTTCCCACAAAGCCCCCAAGCCGCTGGCAAGACCTATTTTTCCGTTAAAACCTTCCTGCTTGTTCTTTTTGTAAATGATATTGATAATTCCGGCGTTACCGTTGGCATCAAATTTCGCCGAGGGGTTATTTATAATTTCGATACGTTCAATTGCCGATGCCGGAATATTATCTAACCCATATTGATTTCCAAAACCCGTGAGGGCAGTCTGTTTTCCATCCATCAGAACCGCCACTTTATCGCTGCCCCGAAGCTGCACTTTTCCGTTCTGAACGGTCACGCCGGGCAAGTTTTGCATCACTTGCAAAATAGACCCGCCACTTTGACTAATATTATCGGCAACGGCAAAGTTTTTTTTATCCATTTTATTATCAATGGCGTCTTGTTTTGCCGTAACTGCAACTTCATTTAGCAGCTTTATATCTTCCTCCATGATTAATGTTGGGACGATCAGAAACTCCGACAAGCTTCCCACAAAAACATCCTGAGTAATGGTTTTATACCCCACAAACGTTGCTTCAATTACGTAGCTAGCGGGTTTAACGTTAGTGAGTACAAAGCGACCTTCGTCGTTAGATACGGTACCCGATATAAACGCATTATCACCTTTCATTCTCAGCGAAACCGACACATATGGAATCGTTTCTTGCGTTATTTTATCTTTTATTTCACCCGAAAGTGTAACGCTATTTTTTTGAGCTACAGCATTGAGGCTAAAAGCAGATAGGATTAGTAAAAACAGTATTTTCATTATTGCTGAAGCATTTACAGTGTGTATTCCTCCAAAAATAACAGGCAATTCTGTAGTGATTTAGGAATGCTTACTTAAACTGGATAGTAAGTGAATGAAAATCGTTTGTGTAATTGTATGAAATTTCAAACTGATAGGTCTCGCAAATTTGCTTCACAATTGCCAAACCTAAACCCAGCGAATCGCCATTTGAGCGGCCTTTACGAAAACGCCCGAACATTTCTTCAGTGCTATAATCTGGCTTTGCTCCTAAGTTCTCAATGACTAATTTATCGTCAGATAAATGAATATTTAATTTACCGTTGTGGGTATTATATTTAATGGCGTTACCCAAGATATTATTCAACAATATTTCCAGCAAATAAGGGCTTATATGAATGCAAACGTCTGGTAAAATTACCGTTTTCACGTCTATTGACTTATGGTTTACCCAAGTATGGAGCAACGCTAATTTATTCTCTAAAACCTCCGAAAGGTCAGTTTTTTCTGTGGTGGCAAACTGGCGATTTTCAATTTTCGTCAATAGTAGTAACGTCTGATTAAGTTTAGAAACTTTTCCTAAGGAATCTATAAGTTGACTGATTTGCTTTAATTGATTCTCAGTCAAGTTTTCATCCTGAATAAGCATTTCAAGGTTTGAACCGATTACAGAAAGCGGTGTTTGCAATTCGTGGGAAGCATTTTCGGTAAATGATTTCAAAGACTGATAATCACTACGCACTTTATTCGTTAAGTCGGACAATTGCTCTTGCAATTGGTTGAATTCCGAAACGTCTGTTTGGGCAAACACGAGCGAATCTCTCTGAGTAATTTTAAAACCAGATAGACTTTCGAGTGTCTGGTGAAATGGCTGCCAAAGCCTTTTCGAAATCAAATAATTGGTTACGAATAAGGCACTCACAATAAGTAGCACAATACCGAAAAGCGTCAGTACAATTGCCTCCGTTAAGTCTTCGGTTTCGTACATGGGCTTCAAAATAGACGCCGTATATTTATTACCGTTAGAAACAACCCCAAAAGAGATTTTTCGGTACATGAGCGGCTCCGCTTCGATATAATTATAGAACAGCGTGTCTTTTAATTCATAGCCCTTTATTGAGCTCTCAGAAGTGAACCAAAGGCTATCAGAAAGAGTGAACTGATTAGTTGGGAGTTGTTTATTTTGTAAGACGTAATTTTCAACTTTAAGGCGTTGGTTCAGCAAGTGTTCGGTTGCTTCGTCGCTCATTATCCGTTTAAAAATAATGACACCTAAAAACGTGCCTATAACTAAAGCTATCGAGCAAGTGATTAAAAAAATACGACTCGCTTTGGTAATTAATTTCATTTTTCAGCGAATTTATAACCGATTCCGTACACTGACTGAATGTAGTCAACTGATCCAGTATCTACCATTTTTTTACGCAGATTTTTCACGTGAGAATACAAGAAATTGAATGTATCTGCTTGGTCTATTTCATCGCCGTAAAGATGTTCGGCAATATTACTTTTTGTCAAAACCCGATTTTTGTTTGTAAGGAGATAGAGGAGTAAATTATATTCTTTTCGGGTCAGGACAATTGGGTTACCCAAAACCTTTACCTCCTGAGCGGCGGGAATTATGGTTAGTTCGTTGAATACGATTTCATTTTCGCCGTTGAACCTCCGCCTTCTAAGAATCGACTTGATGCGTGAGTTCAACTCCGATAAATGGAACGGCTTGGGCAAATAGTCGTCCGCTCCAAGGTCAAGCCCAAGTAATTTATCTTCCAAAGAATCTTTTGCTGATAAAATAATAATTCCACATTCAACATTTTGAATTTTTAAGGCTTTTACCACTTCCAGTCCCGAGCCACTGGGGAGCATTAGGTCTAGCAGCACGCAATCGTATTCATAAACCGCAATTTTATCAAGGGCCTCAGGAATATCTTTCACCCATTCGCACACGTAACCTTCGCCCACAAGGTATTGCCGTATTACTTCACCCAGCGATATTTCGTCTTCTAAAAGTAAAAGCTTCATGATGCAAGTATCGTGATAAAAACTGGAGAAATATTGGATTCTAGATTGGATTCTAGATTGGAATAAGGTCATTTTGGCGTAAAATTAAGACTCGTTTTGATACGCGTCCGCACCTTTCCTTTTGCAACAATTTAATCACATAATTTCCGGTGGAAAATCGTCCCGAAAAATTGCTTATGTATTCTTCGTTATAGCTTTACTTTGCACTATTATACAAATTAACATCAATAATGAACATCCAGAAGAAACTCAAAACTACCGAGAACGAGCACCTACTAAAACTTCAGGAAATTGTACAAAAAGCCCTTGACGAAGAAAAAATCATTGTTGATAACCTTATCAACCAGCCCCAAGAGATATTAAGCAGAGGGCAAAGCATTTCCGATAAAGTGGCAACTTTTGGCGGTAGCTGGAAATTCATCATCATTTTTGGGGTTATACTGTTTGTCTGGATAGTAATAAATACGGTAGTCTTATCTGCGAAGGCCTTTGATCCTTATCCGTTTATTCTGATGAACCTTATTTTATCGTGTATAGCGGCGTTGCAAGCTCCAGTAATTATGATGAGCCAAAATCGACAAGAGGAAAAAGACCGAAAGCGAAGCGAAAATGATTACCTCATTAATCTAAAAGCAGAACTGGAAATAAGGAGCCTCCATCAGAAGATAGACCTACTACTTGAAGACCAAATAAAATTCTTGTTTGAGTCGCAGGCAAAACAGATGGAAATTTTGGAATCAGTGGAGCGAAAGCTAAAGGCAAAATTAGCTAAATAGAAGAGCGTAGGGTATATTTATGGCAGTTCGAGCCACCGATACTCAGGTAGTCTGATTCGCCGGACCTCGGTGGCTCGAACTGATAGTTCCCTGCGTAAAAAAACGAAAGACGTTTTTATAAAAACCCGTTTACATCACACAAACTACCCGATGTTCACTCCAAAAACATGACCAACCAACGCCGTCAGCCCCATGGCAATAGTTCCCCAAAATGTTACTCGTAATATGGCTCTCATTACACTTGACCCGCCCGTTTTAGCAGCTACCGCACCCAATATGATTAGGAAAATTGTAGCAGATGCATAAAGTAGGTACTCCATGTTTTTGAGTGGGGCAAAAAGCGTGACCAAAAATGGTAGAATGCCGCCAACGGTAAACGCCGCACCAGATGCCGCAGCAGCTTGTAATGGTTTTGCCTGACTAATTTCGTTGATTCCCAACTCGTCCCGAACGTGGGCAGCGAGGGCATCATGTTCGGTCATTTCTTTAGCAACAAGCAACGCGGTTTCCCTCTTTAAGCCCCGCTGCTCGTAAATCTGAGCCAAGTATTGTAATTCAAGTTCAGGAGTTTCTTGTAACTCTAGTTTTTCACGCTCGATGTCGGCATTTTCGATATCAGTTTGTGAACTTACGGAAACGTATTCTCCCGCCGACATGGATAACGCCCCCGCAACCAAGCCCGCCAACGTAGCCAATATAACGGGCTGACTGCTGCTGCTTGCCGCTGTCACGCCAATGGCAATACTTGAGGTGGACAAAATACCATCATTTGCCCCAAGTACGGCGGCACGCAGCCAATTACTGCGGTGGATATAATGTTTCTTTAAATAACTTTCAACATCTGGTGATTCCATGTAGTGGTAGTGGTACTATTTTATGATTCCCCTTTAAACGCTTTGTCTAACAGACTGGGCATGAGGTCAGGCAATTTCTGACCGGATTACTCGTAATGATATTTAGTGGTATTAATCTTATCAGGTAACACCGCTAACTCCCGCTGTAATACTAGCAAAGGAACGGGAACGTTGATTTTTCGTAGCATTTTGTATTTAAAGTCTTGTTTTGATCAACAGTTCCGAGAGAAGCATCGCTTAGTTTTTCTGCACCTTCAAATATCCTGAAGTAATAGTAGATAAATTCAAGGTCAATGATTTCAGTATTTGGCAAGCAAGTTATGTACCGATGCTAACCGACCTAACCATCGTATTTTTCGGAAATTAGACCGACTGCCCCTTCCCAACCGTTTGAATCACCGAATGACAAATCATTTTCTTTCATTGGGAAAATCTTACGCCAAGTGAGCTCTGCTCCTTTACAACTCAGTTTTTCAAACAGCCCCCTTCCAAAACTCTGTACGCCAATCTCAGGAAACATTTCTTCAATATTTATTTCAGATTGACACCACTATTGACCGTACATCAGTTAATTACGTAAAATAAACTGTCTTTTCGAGATAATCCACGGGCTTTAACATCCGGTCTTGGGGTGCCTTCCGAGGAGTTTCGGTAATATTTAAATGGGAGAAATAAGTAGATAAATAGCAAAGAAATAGCTCCTTTTTACCAAAATAGCAGACGAAAAATTATGTTGTGGAGGTACCCGCATAAAATACAAAAGTGTAATTAGCAGAGGGTTCAATACTTTTAATAAATCTTACTCCTACCCCCTCGTAATTGGTAAAACACCCGCTTGTTTAGTTTCAGAAACTACAATGTGACTGCGGGCGTTTCCGATATTACCGATACCCGCTAACCTATTCATTATAAAGTCTTTGTATTCATCAATATCGCTAACAATTACCTTTAGCAGGAAGTCAGAATCACCAGAAATACAGTAACACTCCACCACTTCATTCAATTCTTGAACGTCTTTTTCAAATTTAGCGAGGTACTTCTGAGCGTGTTCTTTCAGCGTGATATTACAGAAAACAACCAAGTTTCGGTTGATCTTTTTCTTGTCCAAAATAATGGTATATTTCTTAATAACCCCGTCTCGTCGCAGGCGTTTTATACGCTCGTGCACGGGCGTAGTCGTGAGGTTCAGTTGTGCCGCAATTTCCTTGGTAGTCATCAGGGCATCCTGTTGTAAAAGCTCTAAAATATGTAAATCAACGGGGTCAATTCCGGTCATTGCTTCCTACTGCTATTTGTTCGGTACGCATATTACCACTTTTTTTCAAAATTTGTGATGCTCACGTGATATTAGGGACAGACATAAGCGACTACTTTTGGGTCATAAGGGGTATACTCCGGTCTCAAAAGTACCTTATCACCACCATTATTGAATATTATTTCCCTATTTAAAGGTGTAAAAAACAATCCGTTACTAAATGAAACCTTTCTGCCTCGTTTTACTTTCTCTAACAACTTTCACGCTATCCTGCCAAAGTGAAGCAACCGAAGAGCCGAATGAACCTCCCAATATCATTTATATTCTTGCCGATGATTTGGGATATGGCGATTTGGGATGTTACGGGCAGCAGATTATCCGTACGCCGAATATTGATAAGCTAGCTAAAGAAGGCATGTTGTTTACTGACCACTACGCCGGAAGTTCGGTTTGTGCCCCATCGCGGGCGGCTCTAATGTTAGGGCAGCACTCGGGTCATAACATTGTACGGGGAAATTACGAAACGGGTCCGTACGGATTTGGGGCTTGTCTTGAGATCAGAGATGAAGACGTGACGATTGCCGAAGTATTAAAACCGAAGGGCTACACTAACGGAATCATCGGGAAATGGGGAATGGGTATGGATGGAACCACCGGAGAACCCAATAAACAAGGTTTTGATTACAGCTACGGCTTCCTGAATCAAGGACACGCTCACTTTCAGTTCCCAAGTTTCTTATTTAAAAATGGAACACGAATCGAAATCTCAGAAAATAAGAACTTAGCTAACGAGCGTTTCTCCAACGATATTTTTACCGAAGAGGCGTTGGGTTTCATCGATTCGAATCAGGAGAAACCATTCTTTTTATATCTGGCGTACACCACACCGCACGCCGAAATGCTTTTGCCAGAAGAAGCAATTTTTGACAGCTATAAAGGGAAAGTAAATGAGAAACCCTTCGTATCTTCAATAACCGACACAACCGACAATAACAAAGGAGCGTACCGTAGTCAAGAATTTCCAGCAACGGCGTACGCCGCACAGATTACGCACCTCGACTCTTGCATTGGCGAATTAGTTAAAAAAGTCAACGCGTTGGGTTTAGAAAAAAATACGATCATAATGTTCAGCAGTGATAACGGTCCGCACGCCGAAGGTGGGGCTCATCCAGCATACTTTGATAGCAGCGGGCCACTTCGTGGACAAAAACGTGATTTGTACGAAGGTGGAATCAGAGTGCCGTTTATCGTTAAATGGCCTGGTAAGGTTGCCGAAAATGTGGTTTCGAATCACCCGTCGGCATTTTGGGATATTTTACCGACCATAAGTGATATAATTGGCGTAAATTCAGAACCAAAAACAACCGACGGAATTTCTATGCTACCCACGCTTTTGCAAAAAGGAACCCAACCAAAACCCGATTATTTGTATTGGGAATTTCACGAAAACCCGACTACGAATCAGGCAATTCGTAAAGGAGACTGGAAAGCCGTGCGGATGAATCCGGACGGACCGATTGAATTATATAACTTAGCATTGGATGTTGGAGAAAAAATCAACGTGGCGGATCAAAACCCCAAAGTTGTGACCGAAATGAAAGGTCTTTTTACATCCGGCCGCACGCCGAACCCAATTTGGAAAATTAAAGGAACGAAATAATTCACCACGTAGAAATATCAAAAGAGCATCGCCCATATCGCCCGTAAACCGTTTTCTACACATAATCTTTTTTCTGATTACGTGCGGTACTCCGGGCTTTGCCCAGTCGAAAACAATCACTTCGGCGGAGTCATGGTTGCCTAGTCGAAGCGTGAACTCCGTTTTCCAGGATTCAGAAGGAATCTTGTGGGTCGGGACTGGTTCGGGACTTTACAAGTACGACGGCAATCAGGTGAGTCACTATTCAACCAACCCAAACAAGAAAAACGCCATCTTCACGAATCTCGTGACTGATATTATTGAAGATACAGCGGGAAATATGCTGATTGGCACCGAAAGTGGCCTGAGTTTATTCGAGAAAAAAACCGAAACTTTCACCACCCTCTCACAACAGATCGAACGATATAATCATTTCGCTAAAGCACCAAACGGCGACATCTGGATTCATGCAGGTAATAAGCTAATCCGATTCTCTGTAAAGCAGCAAAAAAAACTTTATAAAAATGCTTTAACTTACATTGGTAATCCAGCATTTTTCCTCAAAAAAGTAGGTTCACTAACTGCCATATTACCTATCGGACAAAATAAGGTTTTACTCGGATCATATCAGGGCTTATTTATTTTCAATGCTGTCAATAAAACGATTTCACCCACCAAATTCAACAAGAAGGTTCGGGTTATTGCGAAAGGAGAAACTCTCAATCAGTTTTTTGTGGGTACCAAAGGTGATGGACTTTTTGCAATACAGTTGAAAAAAACAGAAATTAACGTAGTACAAAACTTCAATTTCGGGAACACCGCAGAATCAGGATTTAACGAAATCACCGCCATTTCAATACGTGACCAAAAACTCCTCGTTTCTACGCACAAAATGTGTTATTCGGCTAAATTGAACGAACCAACGTTACAATTTCGTTCGCCCGAAAACATTTCCAATTTCCTCGAAGATAACAATATTTTTACCACGTTTATTGATCAGACTTCCGTTAGTTGGGTGGGCACTTTACGCGGCTTATTAAAAGTCAGAACTACTGATTTGATCGTCGAACGAATCAGAATTTCGGCACCCGGTCAAGCGTTACAAAATCAACAAATCAACTATCTTTTCCGCGAAAATGAAGAGCGTATCTGGCTTAAAACCCGTAATGATGGTGCATTTATTTTCACCCCACAAAACAATTCCTTCCGAAGAGTCCAACTCCCGAGCGATACCCACCGCTTCTATAAATCTGCGTTAGGATATTACCTCGCTTTGGGCGACCGAAACGTTTATCGCTTCAATAAATTCAGTTATCAGCCTAAAACCGACTTAGTACTCACCAATAGTGGAAATATAAACTGCGGAATAGAAATTATCCCCGGCGAGTGGTGGTTCGGCTGCGGACAGAAAGGACTCATTGGCCTATCGACTGAACAAGAGCCAATTTACAATGACCTCCTATCAAAAGTCAACGATTACTTCCTCAAGGATTCCCACATTTACGTGATGATAAAAGACTCCGAAGAAAATATCTGGGTTGGGGCTAAGGGGCACGGTTTGATCAAGGCAAACCTAAAAACGGGTAAGGTAAAACGCTATTCAGGGGTTGACGTTGAAGGTGAGGTGTCCCGCCGGATTTTGCACCTGAAAGAAGATTCATCGGGTAATATTTGGGTGTGTTCGCGGGAAGGAGGGCTTTACCACTATAACCCCGAAAAAGATAATTTCACGCAATACACCACCGCTCACGGATTGCCCTCGAACGTTATTTCAGCCATTGCGGAAGACGAGAACCAACACCTCATAATAAGTACGGATAACGGAATCGCCGTTTACTTACCAGAGCAGCCGCTACCCTTCAAAAGCTACAACGAAAACGACGGCATCAAATACACTGACTTCTCGTTTAACGCCGTTGCTGAAAGCGAAGGTGGCGACGTATTTTTTGGAAACTCCAACGGTATTTACCGAATTAATTTAATAGATCGCCTTCCGGCAAAACAAACTATATTTAGCTTTACGGGGATACGGGTATTATCAAATAACACGGAAGAAACGCCTAAAAAGCGACGCCCAAATAACTTAGCAGCTATCAACTCTAACGAGTTGGTGTTGAATGCCAACGAAGACAGCTTCGAAATCGCTTTCTCGTTTCGGGACTTTAGAGTATGTTTTGGATTTATAGTTTATTGACAATAAAGGAGATAAAGGCTATTTGTAACATCGCTTCTGCCGATAATATTGTTTTTTCTACATCCCGGAA
>Ga0222647_1000721_pt1 | contig 12504 bp, 11 predicted proteins | sample AntAcemetagen333_FD_179864 | JGI IMG/M metagenome (GOLD analysis project Ga0222647, IMG submission 179864) | Saline water microbial communities from Ace Lake, Antarctica - #333 | ecosystem: Environmental > Aquatic > Non-marine Saline and Alkaline > Saline | place: Antarctica: Ace Lake...
TGGATTCAAAATCCAGTACTTTCGGGTGTGTGGGTTCGATTCCCACCTTGAGTACAAGACGGGAATTTAAGGGTTTTACACCTTTATTTCCCGTTTTTCCTTTATCACTAACCCTCACCATCATTGATAACACTTCATTTTCGTAAGGAGTTCGATAAGTCTTAGATTTTACGTCATACTCGATATGATTAGAAAATACGATATTTTGAATATCCTTCTTAATTTCAATACTTTGATTTCTCCACAAACTACTGAATTCATTGACTATTTTAATAGATTCATTTATGTAATTTATAGAGTTCGATAAATCAAATGTGATGTTTGACAATTCATCCTCTAAAATTGATATATTAGATTTAATCTTCGTTGAAACGCTTGTAAAAACCTCTTGGTCTAAATTATTCAAAGCATATTTGTAATTTACTGTTTCAAGGTCAGTTCTATTTTTAGAAATTTTACTTTTTAGCTCCTTCCTTTTAGTAACATTTTCATTCTCAGTATAATCAAAAGTATATTTAAGCTGTTTTTTAAATAATTCAAGATATTTAGAATCAAAATTATATTGTCGTAATAGTTGCTCAAATAAATCATTAAGAGGCTTTACGGAGCTATTATGCTTGCATTTATTACATTTATAATAATGATGCTTAGCTTTCTTCACATAGCCCGTAAAAACACCACCGCAAGAACATTTTAAATCCCCTTGTAATGGTCTGTTTTCCTCCATTTTTGAAGTTTTGTAATCTTTAGAAACAATTTCAAAATTATTTACTTTCAAAAATAATTCTTTAGAAATTAAGGGCTCGTGTTTTCCTTGTATTACTCTACCATTTAAATGATTATTGTTAATCATTCCACAATAAAAAGGATTTGATAAGTATATTGGTAATCTGCTCTTGGTTATGGAAGAGCCTAATGCTCTTATTTTTTTCAAAATATCAGTATTTGCATATCCGTTAGATTTCATTTCAAAAGCTGTCTTTATATGTTCTGCTTCTTTTGTGAGTTTTAACGCAAACTTATCTATCTTAATATATCCTAGTGTAGGTTGCCCACACCAATAGCCAGATTCTAATCTTTTTATTGAACCATCAACACATTTTTTTCTTCGATTATCGTTTTCTGAATTTGCCAAAATGAAATTTATACCCTTCACAATTTTCCCCTCAGAACTTTTTTCAAGTGAAGTTGTATTGGCATCTATCGCTTGGACATTAAACTTCTTTTCTAATTCTTCTGACCTTAAATATCCTTCAAGACCAGTTCTTGAAAGTCTATCAAAATGACTGACTATAATGTACCCTATTTTATTTTTAGGGTTTTTGACAAATTTTAGCATCTTCTGAAACTCGGGTCTAACATCTGTCTTAGCACTTTCAGATGTACCCCCAAACTGCTCAACTATTTTTAGTTTGTTAGTTATAGAACATTGATAACATTTTTCTAATTGTGTCTCTAAACTAAAGTTACTTCTTTGTTTTTCGGTTGAAACCCTTGTATATATTACTGCATTTGGAAATCTATCCTTTAAAACAGTATTTGATGTTTTACCAAATTTTTTAAAATTTTCGTTTAGCATTTGTTATAATATTAGCGGTTAATAAACTTATTTTTTTCATTTTATTAGAGATAGCTTCACACTCAATATCTGAGAGGTTTTGGTTATTTAAACTAGTTCTTATTTCTTCGTATGTTAAAACTTTTAAATCATTATTTTTCAATTTAATTAATAATGCTATGATGGACTTCTTTAGAAAGTTTACATCACTTAACTCATTTGTTTGAGTTAATTTAAAAACCAGAGTTTCCTCTTTTTTCTTTTTTATTCTGTGTCAAAAAATTTTGTGTAATGGAAATCAAAAAGATTGGTTTTATTATTAAACATATTTGTTTTGTAGTTTAAATTGTTACCAAATCTTTTCTTGTATTCTTCTATCTCTTTTCGCCCTTTAGGTTGGTTTAACTTAGTTCTTATTGACTTAATTGACGACTCTTTTAATTCTATATTAAGTGACTTTGATTTATCAGATTTTATAACTTCTCTAATGTATTCAATAGATGAAATTTCATCCTCAGATAAGAGTTGTGATTGTTTAAAATGGTCACTTAGCCCTAACTCCACAAAAATTGAATCAAAAGAAATGTACAAATGATTTTTGGTGAATTTCTTCATAGTCAGTTGACTGACAATTTCTTCATTTTCGATGTAAATATCTGTTTCAATTTTTCCTTCATTATAAATCAAAATGCCAGATGGTTTTCTATGAAATAAGACAGCCTCAAGAACCTCTTGAAAATGATTCCTTTCTTTTTCATTCTCAAGGTCAACGTATTTTAAATATTTTAAAGTATTAGCTATTTCTTTTTGAATATTTTGCTCTGATTCATCCTTGAGGGATTCTCTCACATTTTTAATAATCTCTTTGTGCTTTTCTTCCAATACTTCATCATAGCTCCTAACTTTACTTATAATATTGAATTTCACGTCCTTTATTTGATTTATAGACATCCCATAATCACGACATTTTTGTATAACACGAATCCAAAAATATTCAGACAAACTAAATCGCGTCATCATATTTTTTTCAATATCATTATGTGAATTAAATAATAAGCCCTCTGTTTTCCAATGGTAAATTGTTCTTGAAGCAACACCTAAGTCCTTTGCCTTATATACTTTTTCTTGAATTACTGGCAATAAGTCGTCTATAATCATCTTTTTATGTTTTAATAGCATTTTTAAACGCTTTGATACGCAAATGTAATATAAAAATACATATATCCAATACATTGGATATAATTTATTATATTTGTAAAACATATAATTAATTATAAAAACTATGGAAATACAATGTTTATATAGCGGTGAAGAGTTCAACCCTATTCGTTCAAACCAAAAATTTGCATCCACTAAAAACCGAATCAGCTATCATAATGCTAAACTTAAAAAAGTAAGAGACGCAAGGGCTTCTATTGATAATAAATTACATAAAAACTACTTAATTTTATTAGAATTAATGAAGGACAAAACAAACGGAAGCTTTCATAAACAATTCTTAAAAGGCAAAGGCTATTCATTTAATGTATTAACGCACTACGAAGAGTATAAAGATAAAAATGTACACGCTATCTATGACTTTCTAATCATAGAAGAAGTGAACGGAATAAAAATTATTAGATATTAAGATATGATGGATATAACAAAAATACAAGCTTACGAGATTCCACCCGAAATTAATATACTAAAAGACAAGAATATACAATTAACTAATAAAAACAAATATCTTTTAAAACAAGCGAACATTGTTATTAGTTTAATTGTTTTTTCAACATTAGCACTAGGCATACTAGTGTTTTATAAACAGAATAAAAAAGTAAATAGTAAAAAGTATGTTGAATAAGAAAAATTTATTTGAAGAGACGAAAAAGGAACTATTACATAATTTATATACTAGCAAAATCTTTAAAATAATACAGTATGGTGGTATTGCCTTAATTGGTGTTTATGGACTTGGGTACGTATTTAAAATTTTAGCTTTTACCAACAGTAATTTTAAAATATTAAAAGAGAGTGTAAAGCCACAATAATAGAGTACACTTAAAATTGTGAAATAAAAAATAACGGAAACTAACTAAAATAGACACTAATTATCTAAATAAGGCACATTAATAGAGTTAAGCAAACACTACTCTAAAAATAGGATGAAATGAACATACTTTATACAAGAACAAGTACAATTGAGCAGAACTCTGACCGCCAAGCTATAAATTATAAAAATTATGATTTATTAATACAAGACAAATGCTCTGGCACGATTCCATTTTTTGAAAGAGAAGGTGGAAAAAAAATAATGAGTATGTTCTGTAAAAACAATATCGATGCGCTAACAGTTCATTCTATTGATAGACTTGGTCGAGATTTGCTCGATATTTTGAATACTATAAAGTATTTTACCAAACAAAAAATTAATATCTATTTTAAACAACAAGGCATAAATACGTTGGATGATGAAGGCAAAGAAAGTTCAATTTCAAAATTGATAATCTCTATTTTAGGCACAGTTGCAGAAATGGAACGCAAACAAATAAGAGAACGCCAATTAGAAGGTATTGCTATTGCAAAAGCAAAGGGGGTTTACAAAGGCAGAAACAAAGGCACTAGAGAAAGCTTCGCCACCTTTATTAACAAAGAAAAAAACAAAAAAGCATTAGAGTATTTAAATAAAGGCTACAAGCAAAGCGAAGTTGCTAAAATTGTTGGTTTACACCCCAATACTGTCTCAAAAATTTATAAACTAAAACATCTATTTGCTTAAAGTATTTATTTTATTAAACAAATTAATATTTTTTAAAATAAAAGCGAAGAGCAAAGTTGAGGTTTTTCTGCATTTAACTATTCTCTACAATTACAATTTCTTCTGCCGTTAAACCATATAACTTATAAACCATTTGGTCTCTTTTTATTCTAAAGTTATAAATTTACTTTTTAGATTTATCTTCTTTTGGTTTATCTTCTTTTGGTTTTAATGAATTGTTAGGTTTTATAGTAGTTCTACCTAAATCAATTTTGCCGTTTTTTATATTACTTTCTGAGTTTTTCTTTGACATATTTTTTATTTACTAGGTTTATCTCTTGGTTTTATGCTTGGTTTTGGCGTGGTGCGCCCTTTGTTGCCTCTTTCTTCTTTTTCTAAAGGCTTAGTGCTTGGTCTTGGATTATTTTGTTTAGCCATTATTATATGCGTTTACAGTAGTAAAAATTAATACAAAAGAAATGCCTAGTCCCAAGAGAATAATTGACCATAAATTTAAATTAGATATTATCTTATTTCTTTTACTTATGCCTATAATAAGGTTTTCGTAGGATAAATCATCATCTATATCTTGTATCGTTTTTTCACTATATCGACTCGATAGATAATGAGAAAGTAAGTTGATAAAAAGTGTACTTGCTAATAGAAACCAGCCAATTACTATTATCCAAATTCCTATGGACTCTTTTAATGGACTAATTTTACCAATAAAAGTTAAAGTCAAACCTAAACTACCAGATGCAATAAAAGTGATATACTTTTCAAAGTCATCATCACTTTTACTTTTTTCTGTTAGAATTAATTTACGATATTCAATCCATTCTTGTTTTTCTTCTTTTGATTTGCCCATAACCTAACTTTGTTCTACGATTGCAATTTCCTCTTCTGTCAAATCATATAATTTATACACCATTTGGTCTATTTCTTTTTCTAAAATTGAAGTGTCTGCTTTTGGGTTTTCTTGTTTTATAGATAAAATTTGATTGACTCTTTCTTTGAATGGTTTTTGTGCTGTTTCTTCAATTTGAATTATTGGTAACTGTTCTACATATTGCTTTGTATATCTTTTTCTGCCTCCCGCAATTTGTGCAGTAATTTGAAAGAAATAAAAATCTAATAACTTTGAATTTAACAGTGCTAATAGATATTTTAAGTTATTTCCAACTAAGAAATATGCAGAATTAGTTAAGTACATATTTTCTGCATCAAATGCATAATTTGCTCTATCTGAAATTTCTAACCAAATTATTTTTTCTTCATTAAATTTATCTTCAAAAGCGCAATTCCTTAAATTCATCCAATGAACACCTTTGTCTTGTCTTTTTTCTAACACAATTTGATGCTCTAATAAATAATCATAAACTAAAGGATAGTTTTCAGCTTCAACCCTCTCTACTCGTTTTCCATTTTGGATTTTACCATTATAGGTGTTGATTATAAATTCACCCCCAAACTCATACTTATACCTTTTAATATCTCTACCTCTTAATACTGGTTTTATAATTTCTACATTACCTAAAGCATTCTTTAAATCTTCATTTATTATATAAACTGGATTATATGCTGTTTTTATACCAGCATAAAATTCTACATCCCATTCTTTTAATAATTTACCTTTAATTAGTAATTTTTTATTAATATTCTGAATATTTACTGGTATAATTTTCCATACTTTCTCGTCAATATCATCTAATTCTATTAAGTTTTTATTTAGGTATTCCTCCAGTTTCTCTATGTTTTCAACCTCATTTATCACGCAACCTTTCAAAGTGTTTTTATTTTGGTCTTTTTGAAATAGTGTAATATTGACAAAAACTGTTGCTTCACTAAAAATTAAAGTTTTATCAAAATCTATTATTAATAAAGGATTGCTATTTTCAGTAATAAATTTTCTTAATTTTTTACCATAACTTGCATTCATCCACTTATTAGAAACAATAAAAGAATTGAAGCCTTTATCTTTTAACGTTTTAATTGCCAATTCATAAAAAAGGGCATAAATATCTGTTGATGAAGTAAATGTTTTATATTTTGAAGGGAAGTATTCGTTCTTAAAATATTTTTCACCACTTACAGAGAAATAAGGCGGATTCCCAATAACAGCGTCAAAACCAATATACATTCCATCTTCTGCTAACACTTCGGGAAACTCAAAACGCCATTCAAAGGCGTTATGATAAATGGCATTATTTACAATTTCTTCTTTTTCTAAAAAGGTTTTTTCTGCTTTTTCTTTTAATTTTTTAAGGGCATCTTTTTCTGCTTTCTTAATTTTTTCCCCAAAGTTTTTTAAGTTATTTTGTCTTTCTTGTTCGTTAATTAAATCTCCTTGTATTTTTTGAAACTTATTAATAAACTGTGTATCTAACGTGCTTTTAAAATTGTTTTTAACTTCATTTATTATTTGCAAAACTTCTCTTTTTCGTTCTTTGCTGTTGGTCTCTTTATATTCTAAAACAGCATTTTTATAATCGAGAAAAGAATAGTTTACCTCTTTATTCTTAAAGGCATCTTTTAAATCATCTTCTAAATTAAAACGGCTAATCAAAGAGTTGCCACACTTTATGTTAATATCAATGTTAGGTAATGTTTGAAGTCTGTTTTCTCTTGTGTAATAAGCGTTTTTAAGGAGTTCTACCCACAAACGAAGTCTACATATTTTTACAGAATTCGGGTTAATATCTACCCCAAATAAACAGTTTTCTATTAAGGTTTGTTTCTCGTGAAATAAGGTGTGTTGTATTCTTGCACTTTCTTTATCCGCTGGGTTGTATTCGTGCAAGAAACCTTTATCATCAATTACATACAACTCATCATTTACAATTTCTATATCGCAACGTAAAGGCACTCCTTTTGCATCAATTAAAATGCGTAGTTCGTTTTTTATAACAATTAATTCATTTAAGGCACTTACTAAAAAGTGTCCAGAACCCACTGCGGGGTCACAAATCTTTACACTATCTACAATGGCATTTAAGCGTTTTAAATCATCCACTTTAAACAGTCTACTGCAATAAGATTGTAAATCTTCAAAGGTTTCTATTTGGTTTTCTTCTTGGTCTTTAAATTTTTGAATTACGGTTCTTCTTATCGTTTCTCTACACATATACATTGTTATATATGCGGGTGTGTAAAAAGAACCTTCTTTATACCCATTAATCTTTTCGAAAATTAAACCCAACACAGAGGCATTAATTAAAGATTTAGTTTCTAAATTGTCCTCAATGCCTTCATTACCGTCAGTTGCAAAATCATAGGCATCTAAAAATTGAAAGAGGTATTCTAAAGTTGCTAATTTCCCTTTTTGCTTTTTACCTTTGGCATCTTTTAAAACTGTTCCGCTGTAAATGGTAATATCGTCATTGTTTAATGCTGATATTTCAAAGGCTTCGTTTTCTAATGTATTTCTCTCAAATAATGAACTATTTAAATAGGGTATGTCTTGATATTTATCTTTGTATTTTGGATGTCTTTCATCTATTGGTTTTGCTAATGCCGAGAAAAACAAATCGTTTAACTCATCAAAACCGTTTATAAAATTAGCATTTAAAAACTTGTATTTCTCGTCATTTTTATGGTAAGTTAATAATTGAGATTCTAATAGTTTTAGAAATAAAATTCTATTTACCCAAGTTAAACACAATTCTAAACCCGCGTCAAAAGATTTGTCTTTTCCGTTAGGTATGCTTTTAATATTAGACAAATAATCTCTGTCCTCTAAAATTACAATAGCGTTTTCTAATAAAGATGAGTAATCTCTGTTCTTTTCTTCCTTTCGATTAATTATTTTTTTCCCTTTATCTTTTACCTCTTCTAAACCAATAATATGTAATAACTCGTTATAGAATGTTTTATTTAATTGGTTGCTATCGTTACCAAAAGGATGCCCTAGAATGTGTACATCAGAAAATATTTTGTACAATGTATTTAAATGAACATCTTTTAATTTACTTAAATTGGTTTGTGTAAAATCTAAGTGTACAAATGGTAATTGTTCCTCTACTTGAGCAATATATTTTTTTGCAATCTCATTATAAAAGAGTTCGTTTTTACTAGTGTCTTTTAAGCCATCTCTAAAGTCTTCATATTCTTTAATTAGTGCTTTATTTTTAAAGAAGTAATTGTAAAAATCTTCGCCTTTAAATAAATACCATTCATAGCCATTTGTAGCAATTAAATGTTTTATATTATTGTTATTATTATCTAAACGTTCTCTTAAATAATATAATAATAACTCTTGTAGTGCCTTTCTGTTGAGGTTGTCTTGTCTTAAAAACTCTGCTTTATTACTTGGTTTTTTTGCTTCTATAATTACACCAACATCAGACTTTGCATTGTTTTCTGTATAGATTGCTAGGTCTATTCTGTCTTTTGTATTGATATAATTATCTGCATAAAAAGTACTATTGAAAAAAGCAGTAAAATGAGATTTTATATGCTCTTCGCTTTCGCCATTGTCATCGCTTAATTTTACAGCATTTATACAGTCTTGCAACTGCACTATAAAATTAGTAACGTCTTTTCTTAATGGCTTGTGTTTTCTATATGCGGGATTAAGTGCTTTTCTTGTATTAATCTTATTCATTTAGCTTTTTTCTTTACATAGTATTCTATAAAAATAGCATTAAATTAAAAACCTACATAGTATTAATATCTAAACTTTAAAAGTTAAATAATAAACAACGTTTATAAATTTCACTTATTTATATTGCAATCAACTCGACCAAAATATAAAAAAGAGCCATATAAAGAGTACTGTTAGTGTAAGGTTCTATAAGTGTTGTGTATGCTTTATCTAGGGTTTATAATACTTGCAATACATTTGATGAAGTATGCTCTTTATACTTAGCACAGAAGATTCCAAGCTTTTCAAGGTCTTTAAAGAAAGAGTTCGATAACTTGACTGCGTTGTGTACTTTAACCCTTGTTAATCAATTGATTTTCAAGGGTTATTTGTTTTAATAAACTGCATTTGTAAGGTTTCTGTTCGGTAAATTACAAGCTAACTTATTACTACAGCTCCAACCGTTTTTTATATTTATTTAATATCCATCTCTTAATATGAAATCTCAAGAAATTAAAATTAAAAGATTTCGTTTTAACAAAAGATTAATTAAACTCAACTGATGATAAAAGCCTCGTCTATTCTATAAATGCTAGTGCATCTGGCACCATTCCTGTTCCAATAGAACTGACAACCTTAAACGTTTTCATATCTATTATTTCAATTTTATTAGCATTAGAATTAGAAACAAAAGCATATAATCCATTAGGGTGTATTAAAATATTTACTGGTCGAGGAGTATGATATAATATTCTTTCTAACAGGGTTGTTTTACCATGAAGAACAATCGTCTTAATTTTCTTTTTAGATTGTTGATTAAAAACAGAAATAGTACCTTCATTAGCATTAGCTACTAAACAATACTTACCATCTTTAGATAATTTTAGTTTTAAGGGTTCATCTCCTGTTATTAAAGTACCTGTAATTTCATAAGTAGCGGTATTTATAATAGTAATTGAGTTTTCTTTTGCGTTGGTAACCCATATTTCTGAACCATCGGGTGTAATATCAATACCTTTTCTCCCCAATCCGCAGAAAATAATTTTAACAACTTCGTTTAGTTTTAAGTCAATAACACTCACTGAGCCTGAATTAATATTGGTTACATAAGCAACTGGCTTATTAGGATGTATTACTACAAGATGGCTCTTTTTTTGTTGGGTTTGTATTTCTTTTTCAATGCTATCAGTTTCAATATTAAGCACAAATAAAGTATTACGAACATAATCGATAACTGCAACTTTATTAGGTTCTGGAAAATCAGTAACGCCATTTACTCTTATATTTTCTTTTAAATCTACTGTCTTTTTTAATTCGTTTGTTTTTGTATTTATAACCTTAATGACGTTTCCATTAGCTGATCCATAATTTGTAAGAACAACGCTATTTTTATCTACAGTGGTTATTGCTTCATGGGAAAGTACATCAATTGGGATTTCTGCTATTTCCTTTCCAGTAAACAAATTAAAGACCTGAACATTTCTACTCAACTTACTTACAATATATAATTTACCGCTAGTTTTAATGGTGTAAGAGGGTAATCTAATAACCATAATTAAAAGTCGAGCTAGTAAAAAAAGGACTATAAATGATACTATTACATATTTTAAATGCTTCATAAACAACTTAAAAATAAATGAATTAAACGCTCAACTATCATACATAAATGAACATAAAGGGTACAATTAATTAACAAATGCCAAACCATCTGGCATATCTCCTACTTTAATACTACTAACAATGGTAAATTTGCGCATATCAATTACTTCAACTCTACTAGCTGTAAAATTAGAGACAAAAGCATACAATCCGTTAGGATGCATTAAAATACCAACTGGACGAGGAGTGTGATAAAGCACTCTCTCAATTATGTTTTTTTTACCAGGAATAATTATACTTGTAATTTGCTTTTTTGTTTTTCTATCATAAACAGAAATAGTTCCGTCACTAGAATTAGAAACTAAACAATGTTTTCCATTCTTCGAAAACTTTAATCGTAAAGGCTCTTTGCCGGTATTTATACGATCTGTAATTTCATAGGTTTCGGTATTTATAACCGAAATAAAATTTTCATCAATATTTGTTACCCATAGTTCAGAACCATCAGGAGTTATGTCGATACCTTCAGCAAGCTTACCAATAGAAATAATTTTAACAACCGAATCAAGTTCAATATCAATAATACTCACTGAACCTGAATTAATATTTGCTACATAAATTAGCGGTTTTGCAGGGTGATGAACTAATAAATGGCTAAAATATTGCTGAGTTGCTATTTGCTTTTCTACAATACCTGTTTTTATATTAACCACCGACAAATCATTCCCTACATCTGTAACAATCGCTACTTTATTAAGCTGAGGTAATGAGATAATACCGTGTGGTCTTAAACTTTCGCCGAGGGCTATCGTTTTTTCGATTGTATAAGTATCTGCATTAATAACGGTTATACTTTTGCCTCCAATATTACGAGTTCCATAATTGGTAACTATAACCCTATTTGGGTTGGTTAGCGATGTTGCTTCGTGTGGTTCTGTATCTATAGATAGCTCCTTGATTTCTTTTCCCTTAAACAAATCAAAAATCACAACACTTTTACTTACTTTATTAACAACATATAAGGTGCCTGCTGTTTTTATGGTGTAAGAAGGTTGTTTTATAAAATAAAACGCTACAAGCGATAAAAATATCAAACTAAAAATGATGGCTACTATTTTTAAATTTTTCATAACTGATTTGAATTAAACTCCTTGATAGCAAACTTACATGCTCTCGCTGTAAGTGCCATATACGTTAAAGACGGATTTTGGCATCCAGAGGAAGTCATACAGCTTCCATCTGTAATAAATACATTTTTAACATCGTGCATTTGATTGTTTTTATTTAAAACAGAAGTTTTAGGATCATCTCCCATTCGGGCAGTTCCCATTTCGTGAACAGCCGATCCTGGAGGCGGACTATTTCTATAACTCCCCACATTTTTAAATCCGGCTTTTATCAAAATTTCTTCGCTTTCTTTTGTCATATGATCCATCATGGCTAAATCATTAGCACCATATTCAAAAGAAACCTTTACAAGAGGTAATCCCCATTGATCTTTCTTTTTGGGATCTAAAGAAATTTTATTTTCATAATTTGGTAGTACTTCTCCTCGACCACCCAATGAAATTTTCCAATTTCCAGGAGTTTCTAGTTGTGCTTTTAAGCCTACACCAAAACCTTTTGTTGGTTTTAATTCCCAATTTTCTCTTTCTCCTTTTCCTTGAATTCCGTAGCCTCTTACAAAATCGGAGTTTTCTGTCTTCGTGTCTAAATTTTGGAATCTTGGAATATAGATTGTTCCGGGAGATCTGCCTTCATAGTATTTGTCTAACAACCCCTCAAAAGTTCCGAAAGTTCCTTCGTTTACAACATGATCCATTAAATTATGGCCCACTTGCAAACTAGAATTCCCTAATCCGTCAGGAAAAGATTTAGAAACAGAATTTAATAAAATTGATGCTGTTGCAATTGCAGAAGCATTTAAAAAAATTATTTTGGCGTAATACGTAATTTCTTCTTTTGATATCGAGTCAATTATTTTAACACCTACCGCTTTTTTGGTTTCTTCATCATACACCACTTCTT
>Ga0222647_1000724_pt1 | contig 12470 bp, 19 predicted proteins | sample AntAcemetagen333_FD_179864 | JGI IMG/M metagenome (GOLD analysis project Ga0222647, IMG submission 179864) | Saline water microbial communities from Ace Lake, Antarctica - #333 | ecosystem: Environmental > Aquatic > Non-marine Saline and Alkaline > Saline | place: Antarctica: Ace Lake...
CAGACATCTTATAAATATATTAGAAAATATTTTTAACCATATTTCATCAAATCTTCAGCTAAAAGGTCGTTCCTACGGGACAACCTCTTTCAACTTTTATTTTTTATATAGAAAATTCATTCTATATAATTTTTCTAGTGGTTGTCCCTTATCTCACGACCTTTTGAGAATAACTACATATTTTTAATATCATTCTCCCACATACTCATTGGACTCGTGGTCATCATACTCGTGAGTTCTGTTTTCGCCTGTTTGGATTCCTTGAGAAGTTCACGAACACTTTCCTCTGTATATTGAACAGTTCTAATGTTTAGGAGGTAATCATAGGTTCCACCAATCCTGGGAAAATTCAATGTAGACAGTTGATTCTCGAGTTCTTGTTTCTTCCTCTTAAAAACAATTAGACTTCCATTGATAACCATGGTAACAAAGTGGGATTTGTAGCCACACATCTTCGTTTTGGCTTCAAGAACCTTGATGAGATGCTCTTTCCTTTTAATGTAATAGTGCCGACGGAGTTCGATGAAGTCTTTTAGAATGAGTTCAGGGCTCTCGTATTTGTGGATACCCTTCGTTGGGTGAAAGAGGTGCATGTTTGTTGTACGGACAGTCTTTTGGAGTTTGAGGTCCTTGATGATATCTTTGCCGGTGTACTCCTGAACAACAAAATCAACATCTTCTGTTGTACTGTTATTGGTGAAACCACTGATGACCTTCTTTTCTACAAGCATATCAAGGTGTTCCTTATAGTCTTGTGTCCAACGACCTGGTGGTAGCTCGGATACCTTGATTGTTTTACCAATTATATTCCAAACACCTTCAGTGACCCAAACCTCATCCTGTTCGAAAATACGACCCTTGAATCCCCTAAACCATGGTTTCATTCTCTTGATAGCTTTCCCACCGATGACGTTAAGAATATTCTGTTTGATATCTTTGGGGTTGAAGGGTGGAACATAACAGCTGAACCCTGTACCGATACCTTCAGTCCCATTCACCAGAACCATTGGAATAGTTGGCATGTAAAAATCTGGTTCGATAGACCTCCCATCATCATCGAGGTAGTTGAGGATGGCGTCATCCTTAGCATCAAAAACACTACGAGCCTCTTTAGTCAACCGTGTGAAAATGTACCTGGTTTGTGAGGCATCCTTACCACCCATGAGTCGTGTACCAAACTGACCACATGGTTCTAGAAGATTGATATTGTTAGAACCCGTATAGTCATTCGCCAACTTTACGATTGTATCTGCGAGAGACACTTCACCATGATGGTAGGAACTCTTCTCGGCGACATAGGCTGCCAATTGGGCAACCTTCATCTCACCTTGTAGATTCCTTTGAAAGCATGAATACATAACTTTCCTTTGGGATGGTTTGAGTCCATCTGCGACATGGGCAATCGAACGCTTTAGGTCCGCAAGACTGAAATTGACCAGGTCTTTATGAACAAAGTCTGTGATACTCAACTGTTTGACGTGTCCATAAGGCACTTCAAGTTCCCTCACATCCTTAGCGGTACTGTCGAGAAGCCAGGTTTTCCTCGCATCCGCCTTCTTCTTATCAAACGCAAGAACAATCGATTCGTTGGTCATCCTATCTACATCAAATCTAACCGTGAGTTCTTGAATCTTCTTGAAGTACTCCCGAGCTTCTACTGAGGTTGAGGTACCCAAACCCTTGTAATACTTGATACGCCACCCAGCTTTCCCATCACCATACCAGGTTCGAAATGCTGAATCTGTGTAAAAGGATTTGGAGTCTGACCCCTTGGATGCCTTGATAATTGGGGTGACCATACTCACGACAAAACCCAAATTGAGGAGACTTGGCCAGAAATAGTGAATCATGTTTAGAATTAGGCCTTTGATGTGAGAACCATCATTATCTGCATCTGTCATAATCATGAGACGACCATAACGAAGTTCTGACACATCCTTGTATTCTTTACCTTGTTGAAGACCCAAAATCTTCTTGAGATCATTAAACTCTTGGTTAGAGGTGAGTTGTGAAACGGAAACATCTCTCACATTCTTACACTTACCCCGAAGTGGGAAGACACCATAGTGGTCACGACCAACTACAGAGAGACCTGCAACTGCGAGGGTCTTTGCTGAATCACCCTCAGTCACAATCAATGTACACTTATTAGATTGTGCAGTACCAGCTTTGTTGGCGTCATCTAATTTGGGAATCCCAGTGATTTTGGACTTACGAGCACCATCAGTCTTCTTTAGTTCCTTCATCTCCTTGAATTTGGAGAGTGCGAGGAGTTCATCTTGAATACCAGTCTTGAGAACATTCTTGATGAAGTTCTTTGGAGGTTCAAACTTGGAGCCAAAGTCTTGAGCTTTAAGGGTGCATTCAGACTTTACCTGACTTGAGAAGGCTGGATTCTCAAGGGTTGCCTTTACAAAGATATTGAAGGTGTTCTTGACCTGTTGAGGTTTCAACTTAATCTTCTTGGCCATCTCCTCAATAATCCCCCCAGCAACTAGGGATGCCACATGGTCTACGTGGGTCCCACCTCTGGTTGTACAAATACCATTAACAAACGACACCTGTTCTAGGCCATTCTCTGAAGGACCGATACACACGGACCAACGGTCATTGGAAAAGGAACACACCTCCCCTACACCTTCATGCATTTTGGCATACGCATCAAAGTTTTGTTTGGGGAGAACATCTCCATTGAACTTAACCTTACAGTTAGGGGTTGTACAGATGTTCGCATCCCACACCCTCTTTTGGAAAATCTTATAGATGGCGAAATCCATCTTGGGCATCCCAAACCTTCTCCAATCAGGGGTGAACGTTATAGAAACGGATGATGTAGCACCCGCATGTTTTTTGATTTTTGGTTGTTCACACACAGTCATATTGTTAGACCATTTTTGGGTGTATGTTTGTTTAGTCTCGTGGTCTTTGATGACGATAGAAAACGAGGAGGAGTAGATGTTCGTCAATTTGGCACCATAGCCATTGCGTCCACCAACTACCCGCTTCTTACTGTCATCATAGTTGGTACTTGTGAGAAGGTGTCCAAATGTTAATTCTGGATTCCAAATACCTTCCTTCTCATGTATACGAACCCCGACACCACCGATGGGACCATTGTTCTCTATAGTCACCGAACCACTGACTTTATCAATAGCGACAGAGATGGAAGTGACATGCTTGGGATGCATAGAGTTGCGGTCAACCGCGTTGACGAGGATTTCATCGAAGATTTTCAAGAGAGCTGGGGAATACTTGAGGTTATTCTTCTCAAACTGTGAGTTATCACCGTTGAGAACCCAATACGGTTCGACATTCAGGTCGACGGGACCGACATACGAGTCAGGTCTCTTGAGAATATGTTCAATGTGAGTGAGTTTTTGGACACTTTCCATGGTTCTTGACTTTATTACAACTCAAAACTCTAACTTAGGTTCTTAACTTACTTTTAAGTTTTGATATATCTAAAAGTAAATCCAAATACTTGTTAACTAATTCAGGTGTATGTTCTTGACACATTGTCAGATACTCAATGTCCATCTCAAATTCATTTATAACCACATCTGGATCAACCATAAAAAATTCACCATTTGGTGCACGAACATGATCGTATCTAGCGTGAAAGATGTCCTCTATCTTTTTTGTGTTACATGAAGACATGGTGATTTTATTCTTTATGAATGGGAATGGGGATTTGAATACCTTGTGAATATGGAACTTGTGTGGAACACCGGTGTTGAGTTCACGAACTCTTTGATTAGGGTGTATTGATTCACCAATTTTTACATATTGGAAGGAGTCAGTTGTCATAATGTAGATATAAGATGCATCGGGTAACTTTTTGGTAGTTTGGGAAAATCCGAGATACCTCTCTACATCTTTGACTGACCTCAAACTCGACGAAAGGTTATCTTTTTTCGAATCAGGTGAGTAGTAATATGGATCGGGTCTAGCACCATGTTTACGTCTTTGTGAATATTTGACTTCCCATCCTTCGGGAAGATCGTAACCATGCTTGTCTAGAAGGTATTTCTGAAGCTTTTCCATTTTATCTTACTTTGTAAATTGTCGGTGATTTACTTAGGTGAGATAACTCTCTTTACTAATTCAATAGCTGTTGCAACAACTACCGGTACACAAATTTCTTTGAACCTGGGTAGAACTATTCTCGGTTTTTTTAGTTTGTTGTGGATGCACATACTTTAATATAAGTTCCTTCGGGTAGTTCATTCCTGTATTCGTCCAGGGTTTCCATCACTACACATAAGTCAGGATCTGTGGACATTAATGTAGAGTAATATTTTCTTTGGATACGATAAGAAGAGATGTACTTCTATTTGATTATTGCAATTTTCATTCTTGTTGTGATGATGCAGAATAAGTCTAGGGGTCTAAAGAGTTCAATTGAGAAATTGGTCAGGCAGTCAGCTCGATATGCCACAGCTGCTCAACAGGATAAGTCCCCAGTCATAGCTATTCTCCATGCAAACTATGCGACTGCCTACCTCTACGCTCTTAAAGACATTGCGACTGAATCACAAATTCACAATGCAACTGGTATAAATGTCAAGAAGTTCAAAGAGCATGTGATTAATGTACAAGATATGGTCACTAAAAAGACTACTAAAACATGTCCAGAATTTGCGGGGCAGGTTGACATCTACCTCGCAGAAATTGGAGGTGAAGCTTAAGCACCTAAGTTAATTTCAAAAATGTTAAAAAGTAAGTTCTAAAAATGGAAGTCATCCGTGATGCAACCTGGGAGCAATGCATGGCTAGTGCGATGAAGATGTACCGTGTAAAGGAACCAGATGACCGATGCTATCACCTAGCTGATGCAACCTGGAAGTGTAAGATGTCTTACAAGAAACATGAACAAAAGAAGTCTGACAGACAACTTATCGTTCTCGACAGGCCACCAGAAGTGGCTGTGACATCACGAACACACGCCAAAACCTGCCAGGCAACTACTATGACTGGAAAGCCTTGTTCATTTAGGGCAGTGTGTGGAGATTTTTGCAAAAAACATAGGATTGATAAAGTTCCTCTCGGGAAGAAGGTTCAAATATAATCCCAGTGTACTGTAAATGTTAGATCAAGAGAGTCTTAGACCTGTAATAATAGCGATGGCTCTTTACATTGCCATAAATATGCTCCTCCCCCGTATCATTACCAAACCCACTGGTGTTCACGTCGTAGATGAACTCGTGATGACTAGCATTGCCCAGCGAGATTCATTGATGAGTGGTACTGCCCTAATTGGTCTTATCGTTTTCGGTACCAATTACATTCAGAATGAATTCTTCTAATACATTCTTCCTCCCAACTAGATTTTTAGTGTGTTCGTGGTTCATATAACGAACACGATTATCATATGCATGTCTCATGAACTCCAAGAGTTGGTCAAAGTTTGGTTTACCCCAAACCATACCTTTTTTGAAGAGGAAATCATCCATCTCCAATTCTTGAAGTCCACAGTCAATCGTGTAGGGTGTCTTGATATATTCAGGTGCTCCACCATAATTCGTAATAATCACAGCTTTATCTCGCATAGCAGCTTCTACAGCACCCATACCAACCCCTTCCGAGTGTGAAAAACTCACATAACAGTCCGACCTATTATGGATAGTGTCCATTTCTTCTTCCGAAACCAGGCCATTTATAATTTCTACATTTGGGAATTTGATTTGTATATCTTGATTACTTGTGGCCTTGACAATGAGTCGTGTATTTGGTTCATTTAGACGAGCAAATGCCGACAGTATATCACGAAACTTCTTTCTAGGGTCCATGATATTTCCGATATGGTAGAATGTATACGGTTTCTCCTTTGGTTTGGGGATGTGTGCATGAATGATGTAGAATTCATTATCAGGAAACTGTTTAGATAACACTCTTTTACAGAACTCACTTGGCACGGCAACTCGTTTGAATTCTTTCATAATTAGACCATAGTCCTCATGTACAGTCTCAGTTTCACATACAGTCATACAGGCGAGATTCTTTACCTTAGTTTTTGCGTAAGTGATATACTCAATATGTTGCTTAATGGGTATAGTAAATACTAGACCATGTTCACTTTCAGGAAGCTCACTACCAAATTCATGGTATGATGAGCCAGGAAGGAACAATTTCGTATATTTTTGTGCATGTTGTCCAATACCCGTGAGAAGTTTAGGGCCGATGATTATCATTTGGTATAAAGATAATCTTTCTTTTATATATAGTAAAATGAATCCTCTCCTCAAAGATATTGAAGACGAACTCAAGCGCACCCGACTCGACAAGGGTCGCCTTTACAGTATTCTAACCAAGATTGTCCAGGAGTGCTCAGGTGGCTCAGGTGGAGTTGGTCCCGCTGGTCCCACTGGTCCCGCTGGTCCTCGTGGTGCGACCGGTGTGACTGGTCCTACAGGTCCCGCTGCTACTGTCACCGCTGAACCAGTCGCTACTGTCCCAACCACCCCTGCTAAGAAGACTGTCCCCAAGAAGAAGGCTCCTACCACTGCTTAATCAATGAAATAGATATAAAGTCAAAACCCCTATTATAAATACATGATTGCCCTTGCTTACGCACCGACACGTATTTATAACACGGCTGAAAAGAAAGAAAAAAAAAGTAACGGGCGTCATTGGCGTCAGCACTCTACAGGTATTTCAGTTCGACCACATAGATTCGCTATGGAACAAAAAACACCACCAACACCTGAAGTTGAAAATGTAACTATTAATGATTTACAAGAACAGATTGTTAAATATAAGATTGCAACCGATAAAATGAAGGTATTGGCTGGATGGAACCTACGTTCGACAAAATCTACTCTCAAGGATGTACATGAAATGCTTGAAACTTTGGAGGAGCTCTATGGTGATGAAGCGTTTGAAGAATGAGTTATAAAAATCTTCTGATGGACATAATTACAGTAACGAAGCGTATAACACCTGTGAGTAACTCTGTTTCTGCCATCATGTTACATATATTATGTATATGATCAATTGATAGTATGGGATTGTTCATAATATCTATAATGTATGGGGAAACACGGGCTGCTATACCCTTATTACCATTTTTTCTTCCTAGATGTAAAAACCTTTTACCTACGATGGACGTCATTTTCACCGCACGTAAAATCCCTAGACCCATATATACTTCAGTGATATTTTATACTGGTGACACTGGTGATTTATTCACCCACCACATGAAACCACCAAGAATTGAAGCCAGTACAGCGACCAATAAACCAAATGAATACTTTTTAGGATTTTCATCTGGTGGTTTATCTGGAAGTCTTTCAACATTTTCATTGAGTCTATCAATTTTTTGTAATAACTTTTCAAGTGCCCTTAGGATTTGAAGTTCTCTATCTTTTGGTTTCTCCTTTACATTTACTGTGGTAATCTCAAGAATCATATACCATTTAGCATCTGGTTTAAGAGTTAAATAGTCACCATCATCTTGTTTTTCATTAATTGTAAAATTCAATTTCTTAATCGATATAGGATTGAAGTAATTTGTTTGTTGTTGAAATCGTTTCCATTGTTTATCTCTTAAAATAAAACTATTACTTCCTGAAAAATGTCTTTCGAGTGGCACTCTCGCCAACACTTGACCATGTCTCTCGTCAAGAATTTGAGCAACCTTTGGAATCTCTGGGCATACTATATCAACATATTTTGCTATATCTGTATTACCACCTGTACCACTGGCTCCCATTTGAGTGATGTAAAAATCGACCATCTTAATTCCCAGTACCCTACTCATGTCTTCGACATGTGTATTAGATTGAAGTGTGAGGTCTAGGGAAAATGTATTGTTTGTACCATTCACGAAATCGGAATCTACAATGATGTACTGAACCTTTTTAGGTATGTCGTCAAGCAACATTTCTAATATCACTAAAGATTATATTATGCACTCTCGAATCGCAATACAAACTGTCATTTTTACGGGAGGAATAGCTATAGCTGGAATCGTTGATATGTACACATTTTTAAAGAGTATAAAAAAGAATGGCACTATTAAATAAACAATGATTTACATCCAGGCTATTTGTCAAACCTTCATATACATGGGACCCTATTACATGACTAATACATACAGCTGGATAAAATGTGCTCTGTGGGATGCCCCATACCGTTTCATACTTGATGTTGAACTCGAGAAAATTGCAATTGAACTAAACCTAAGTAAAAAGGAAAGAGAAGTAAATTCAAGTGATTCTGAATAATGTCTGAATACGTTCTCCCCATCAACGAACTCTTTGTTCATTCAAGTGTACCCCTTGGAATCTCCGGTTTGGCCACAGACGACCTACGACTTGCATTTCTTCAGGCTACTGCTCCTCTGTGTCCAGACGTACAACGTATAATTTGGGAAGAAGTTATTCACTGTACTACCCCAATCGAACCACCCCCAGCACCCAAAAAATGCCGTTCGATTTCATACGTTCGGTCCTCGATCTCGTTGCCCCGAGACCTGTTCAAGGTAAAAAATCTATGAAAGAACTAATGGATGTAGGCTCTGTAATTGAGGCGTATAACGAATGTTTTGAAAAACTGTACATTCAGTTGGAGAGAAATATTCAAATGGAAAGGAGGATGGATTTGGAAGTTCTCATTACGAAGTGTAAAAGGTTACTGTCATTCGTGGAGACAAGGGGTGAATTGCAAAATTTCGATAGAAGAATGCAAAATTTTGTTGAAAAGGTGAGACAAGCTAAGTATCGTGGTGATGATATTACATATTTATTTCAAGAGTTTGAGGATATCGAAAATAATGTAAAAAAAAGCTCTAAGTCTTTCAGCAACCTAAGTTATGTGGGGATGATAGGATAATAGTATGTTATAAAAATGGACCTTTTTCATAAAATAATGGCGCTTGTTGACAAGAACTCGGAAAATATCCCGGAGGGGGATTATCTACAGTTGTGTGATACTATCAAGGAGTTGCGGGAACATGTGAAGCCACCATCCTTTCTAAACCAAACCATCCCTATGTGGGTGAGTGATGAAACATCACAAGGACCTCCGGTGTTTCACCCAACACATGAAATTCTAAATGGACCCATTCCAGATGGGCAACCACGTGAGTGGATGGATGACGAACTGCCATCTGACCCCGATACGGCTGCGCAGCGAGACCGAGAACAATTTCATCAACAATGGAGAGAACTTGATGATGACGAAGAGCGTGAGAACCCAGGTCTACGTGAATTTTTACAGGAGTTACATGAAGAGTGGTCTGACCCAGTTGAACCTGGTGCATACTACCCTCCACCGAGACAGTCGATGCATCAACATGTAGAGGTAACAATGATGGACGTGGATTAACGCCTCGGTCTGAGACGTAAAGTATGGAGGTCCCGCCACGCGTCTCTAATAATACGAGGGGGAGCTGAAGGGTTGATTGTAGCTGGGGTGAACCTTGAGAGTTCTTTTAATTTGAAATGTAATTTCTTGAGTTCATTTGATATCTTCACGTACGCCCACTCATTCCTTGTTGGGAACATCTCATCATCGTCCATGATTTCCATGATCTTTCGTATGTGTTCCATACCTGTATAGAGTTAATAAAAAATATTAATCAAATTTACATGCTATATTAAATGCTATAGTTACTCTACCATCCGTTTTTATTGGTTTAACCAAGTGAGAAAGTGTTGATGAAAATAGAATAAGTGTACCCTCTTTTATATCATCCACATTCGAAGTATCAAACACCATTTTCTTTTTTGTTGGGTGAAATGGAATACCCTTTTTATCTTTTATTTCAAATGTTGTAGAATTGGGTTCATCATCACTTTTCAATATATAAATACCTGACAATGTTGGATAGCTACCTGGTTCAAAATTCGAAACACAGTGATCGTGTATCTCTTGAAAATCCCCTTTCTCATATTTATTAAACCAATATTGATACATTACAAAGTTTTTTGGTTTAATTTGAAATACATCTGTATCTTTTAAAAATTCTTTAAATGGTTGTATAAACATTTTTTGAATACATTCTTGATCTAAGAAATTATGTATAGTAGAAACATTCGGTTTCAATTTACCAAAATTTGTAGTCATTATACAATCAAATGGATTATTAAGTTTTTCGATAGCTTGTATGTCGTCAATTTTTTGTAATAGTTTTGATTTTATATTTTCATGTTCTTTTACATTAGTCCAATAAACTATCTCTGATGGAAACTGATATAATGGCATACCTAAGTGAAGTCTAGAATTTATATTTTTCAATAAAAAACATGGGATGTTCCCGAAGCCACCCACTCCCTCCCGGTATTTTCGTTGAAATGCCGTCACCACCCCCTGAATGGTACGCGAAGGCGGAAACAATCACCACGTCTAATGCTTTTGACGAGTGGACCGATAAGGAACTCGACGATGAAATTAGTAGACTTCAGAAACGCGTCAAAGAACTTGAAACTGAAAAGATAAAAAAACGTGTAGAGTGTGATGATGATGACGATATCATGCACGACCCTGATGTACGTGAAATGGTTCAGCGTGGAGAGCATATATGTCACATGTTTGACGGAGAATGCCTTGCATGTGAGATGGAGGATGAAGATGAAGATGAAGATGAAGATGAAGATGAAGATGATGATGATGAAGTAAGGGTTCTAACCGAAGAAGAAGTTGAAAATGACCCTGAAATGACGAGAAGTGCTGCGACCCGAAAAGTTGATCATTTACATACTCACTTTTGTTAATCATCTCCCAACAAGTCAATATCCTTTTCGTAGGTGTGAGACATGAGTAGAGTTTTTAGGTCACGAGAAAAGCACCATAACCTATTACCAGTTTGACATACTGTTTTATCGTACGTGGTTTTGTACATATCTCTGATTATATGAGATAATTTTAAGCCACTTAGAAAAAATACATACTATTACAATAAGATGACAGAACTTTTACGTGTCATGCAAATAATGGATGAAAACTCTACTCTATTACCCGAGGGGGATTACTTGGAAGTTTGTAATCTTTTAAAAAAAGCATACGAGGTGAGAACAGACCCTGTTTTTCTATTTGAGTATGATAATTTTCGGATACCCCCCATTGAACATGTGGATACGTTTCGGTATTTTTACGACTATTATTATGACATGGGTTTGAGAATGGATAGTGATTTTATTCATGGACAAATCCGTTATTTAGAAGACGAACTTGATACGAATCAACCACTGAAGAGAATCACCAAAACAGTTCGAGAGACCGTTATGAAGCATTGTTGTATGATATATGGGGATATACCTAGTGACTTAACACTCGAAGAGATGAATTTAACTACTGCTGAATTCAGGGAAAAGTGTAAAACATATATTGAGGTTGAAAATGACTTTAGGGCAAAGTATAGAAATTCAGTTATACAAAAAATTATGTGGCTTGAAGAATCTGACGGACATTTAGAATCGTTATAAACCTAAGTAAAACAAAAACGCCTGAAAATTTAAGTTTTTATTCACCATGGATAACTTAAAAAGTTTGATGTCATGCATTGACGACATTTCCAAGATGATCCCTGAGGGCACCTACTTGGAAATGTGTGACAATTTGAAGAAAGTGCACGACAACATGCCAAAACACGAGGACCCCCCTGTCAGGGACAGCCGTCGACCACGTACAGCTGTCCCTTTTCAGGTGGTTCAACCAGGTGTAGATGTTCACCGACTCATTAATGTGGTATCCGACAGTGAAAGTGATGAGGATGAGGATGACAGTGACGACGAACCTTGGCAACCTGAGTGGTATGATGAGTGGACACAGAACGAGGATATGATTCGACGACTTTTGGCTGATTTGAAGATTGCTAAAACGAGTTTGAGAACCCTAAAGCCTATTCAACGTATCACTAAGAAGGTTAGGGAGGCTGCTATGAGACACTTTAGTGCACAGACTCCAATCTTGGATATGGATATTTTCGATGAAAACGAAACAGATGAAGCTACATTTGAAAACTATGTTCGAATCACAGAATGGGCTAATTTTTCACCAGCAGACCGTAAGGAGTACACGAGTAAGAAATTCGAGAAAAAAATTTACGAAGACTATACAATGTTCGAAAACTATCGAATCGCGAGGTTAATTGACGAGTCGAGGGAATTGAAGAGGAATTTGGATATTGAGATTGATGATGTGAGACAGCGGCAGAACTACTTGAGACATCATTACAATTTGTAAGTTTGGGTGCACCACCACTTGTTGCCACCTGTATATTCGAAGATGATGTGAATGAGTGCACCAGCGATGACATATTCGGTCAGGTGTGGGAGACCAGTGCCAACTTTGGATAGGGCCATGATAATAGCCAGGTTCATGAGACCGATAACGATAGCTTCCATCAGAACAGTACTGACTGGTCTTTCCATTTTAATGTAATCCAAGAAAATAATCTCAATTAATACAAATGGATATAGTAAACTTAAATCCTATGGTAGCTCCTGTAGCAGGGGAGAATATAGTTA
>Ga0222647_1000725_pt1 | contig 12461 bp, 10 predicted proteins | sample AntAcemetagen333_FD_179864 | JGI IMG/M metagenome (GOLD analysis project Ga0222647, IMG submission 179864) | Saline water microbial communities from Ace Lake, Antarctica - #333 | ecosystem: Environmental > Aquatic > Non-marine Saline and Alkaline > Saline | place: Antarctica: Ace Lake...
TTCCAAAGTGTGTCACCTTTCTCAATCGTGTAAAAACGAGTCTCTTCAAGACCACGAGGAGTTGCCTCATCAGAAGGCACAACGTCCATTTGGTCATCAACAGAAGCAATTCCTTCTACATTACCAATTGCCAAAATTACTTTTTCACGAACTTCATCAGAAGCTGCTATACCACTTACTATAACCGCATCGCCGTCAACCCTGATATTAAGTGCGTCAACTTCTAAGCCCAAGCTCGAAACGACTGCTTTTAGTGCGGCAGCCACTGCTTCATTTGCACTATTATCGTTGTCAACTTTTTCTTCAACTTTTGGTGCGACCTCTTTCTTCTTACCACCGAAGAGTTTTGCACCAGCATTTTTAACAAATGAAAAAAGACCCATGTGTTTAATTTTTTTTAGTTTTAAAATTTAAGGTTTTTCGTAAACCGTTTTTTGGACGACTTACCTTCCCGAAGTAACGAAAATAAGGCGGGACGATAATAATATTTGGTTTGTATTAAAATTAATTCAATCACCATTATCGGGTGACCAAAGCTATCGATACCGCTAAATTAAATCAAAAAAATAATTTATATATATGAAGGGACGTTCGTAAACTCAATATTTATGACGGTAAAAGTTAGGTAAGTTGTCGTATTTTTAGAATTATCCCAAAATGGATTAGATTGAATCATAGTGGTAATAATTAGCGAAATTTGAAAAATTAGCCTTTCTTGAATAAATTTATATTAAAATATATGTCACAAATATACCTATTTATAATGTTGCGTTAAGCCGAATATATGAACTTCAAAACTTATAAATAGGTTATACCAATAATTATACTTAAAATAAATAAATTATTTTATATTATTTTATATTATTTTATTAATAATATAAAGTCACTAATTAAGTAAAATGTAGTAGTATTGAATATTTTGTAAGGAATCTCGATAACTATCTAAACAAATACAGGAGTATAAAATTAAAAATACGGGAGATAAATATATTTATACTATAAAATAGAATTATGTGACATTGTATTTTTTAAATAACGCTTTTTAAGCAATCATATTATTTTTATATTAATATACAATAGTTTAATAATGAATATGTTATTAAATATTTTTGTCTTTTGTTTACGATTCCTCATGACGTGTTTAGTGAACTATATTGGTACACTTGTCTATAGCTGCGAAGAATCGTTATACGAAATAATATTTGGTTTAGATGATTATTAAAAGGCAAACTAAGGTATTTCCTAATAGCAATTATAATTATGACAATAAGCTCAATTGCCTATTATCATTAGCTTTAGGCATTAGAATGAAAGTATTTTTAAAATGGGAATAATTAAATTCGATGGGGTTTAAAACCATCAAAAGGATCATGAATGGAAAGATGATTTATAGATGGAATTTTGCCCAAAAATGATAAAAAGATGTTTTTTATACGAAAATTTCGAAAAAAAAGATGTTTTTAGTGTGTTCTGAGGTCAAAAATATCTAAAATATTTTTATTCGTGACAATATAAAAATGCAATTATTTGACTTTTTACTAAAAAAAAATACATACAATATTGGATAACTATTTTTAAAGTCATGTTTTTTAATCTAAAAGTGTTTATTAATAACCACTTTTTAATATATTTTAACTTAGGGATAAATAAGAAATTTAGATTGAAATTACTATTTCGTGACATATATTACTATTTATTATATGGGGTTGAAGGTAGGGTTTTGGCATAGGTTATGTCTAATGATAGGTGTAAGTTGATCAATAAAAAATTTAATAGCAATGAAAAATTTAACAGCATTATTAATTGGATTCTTTTTCACAACATTAGCAATTGCTAATCCGATGAACGTAGTGAACTTGGGTGATGATGAGGTAAAAGTCGCATCAATCGAAGCAACGACACAAAAGAAAGCTGGTCAAGTTGTTTACAACTGTGGAAGCACTCCTTGTAATGGTGTTGTAAAATCACTTCACGATAACGGTCAAGTACAAATCAAGGGTACTTTTGAAAACGGAATCGCAGTTGATACGGTTAAAGAATTTGCTGACAATGGTCAAATGATTCGTTTGTTTCACCCTTGCAACATAAACGGATTCGAGCAACAATTTTATGCTGACGGTCAATTAAAACGGGAGTATATTAACGGTACGAACGAATGTACATATTACTATAATGACGGTAAGGTTTGGTTGAAATATACGAATAATGAAATTGGACAACGCTCAGATGTAGTACAGTTTTACGAAAATGGTCAAACTCGCTTGGCGCAAAAAGGAAACACACAAACGGCTTATTATCCAAATGGTAAAATTGCTGCAAAATGTAAGCGTTCAGTGGCAAACAAAATGGATAGAGCTTTTGGCGAAACAGTAGTTTTTTATAACTACGAATTTACAACCTATACAGAATCAGGAATCGAAGTGACAACAGCGAAATTCTCGGGAACAGATATGGATTACAAATGTGGTTTTCCTTTATCATTGAATGATGTTACGGATTTCGAGTCTGTGATTTACTTTGATGAAGCAGGAAAAGCGGCTAAAAAAGAGGAGTTTACTTATATTTCTAATACCAAGGTTAAAAAAGTAACTTATATATCGCAATTCGGAAAATGGAATGCAATCGAATCAACAACTAAATAAAATATATTTTTTGCTTAAATATAAGTTAGGCGTAACTTTTGATAGGTATGTTGTAATATTACGAATTAAAATGCTGCCACGATGAACAATAAAAATAAAATGATTAGTGTAGATTTGATGCTACTGTTTGTTTTTGATTCTTTTGATAAAATGACTTTCATCCGCACAGAGGCAGATAAAGACGCTGTGCCAGCAATTTCTCAAAATAATCTGTACCGCTAAATAAATAGCGGTAATTAATTAAAAAAGCGATACTCGACTTAATGTCTGGTATCGCTTTTTTCGTTTAAAAGTATTGATTTTACTAAACTTCGTTTATTTTTTGCCACAGTTGAATGACCTCTTTAGCTTCCTTCACATCATGTACGCGCAATAAATTTCCACCGTTTTGTAATGCCAAAAAGTGCAAAGCCGAAGTTGCATTCAAAGCCGATTCTGGTTCAATATCAAGGAATTTATAAATCATAGATTTTCGAGAAACGCCAACTAATAACGGCAAATCAAAAATCTTAAAATCTTGTAGCTTTTTTAACAATTGATAATTGTGTTCAATCGTTTTGCCGAAACCAAAACCAACGTCTAAAATAATATCTTTTACACCCAAAGCTCTTAAAATCCCAATTTCTCGAATAAAAAAATCCGTGACGTGCGTAACCACATTATCATATTCAGGGTTATGTTGCATCGTTTTGGGCGTTCCGTTCATGTGCATTAAAAAATACGGAACATTAAGCCTTGCAACGGTTTCATACAATTGAGCATCAAATTGACCAGCCGAAATATCATTTACCAAACGTCCGCCTGCTTCAATCGCTTGTTTCGCAACCTCCGCTTTCACGGTGTCAATCGACAAAATCGCATCTGAAAACCGCATTTGAATTGCCTTAACGATAGGAATTACTCGTCTCAACTCTTCCTCCGTACTAATTACTTCCGCTCCAGGACGGGACGACATTCCGCCAACATCAATTATATCCGCACCTTCCCCCAACATTTTTTCGACTTGAAATAAAGCATTATCAACAGAATTATACCGTCCGCCATCAAAAAAAGAATCTGGCGTAACGTTCAAAATACCCATAATTTTAGGCGTGGATAAGTCGAGTAATTTGCCTTTGCAGTTGATTGTTTTCATTATTTTTGTTGCTTTTATTTCATTGCTACATTACTTCATCGTTAAAAGATTAACAATGAAATAATGAGCCTAATGCGATAATTATGAAATTCTAACTTTTCAAAACCTCATCAATTTGAGCCTGAATTTTCTCCTTCGCCGCCTCATCTTTTAAAGTTTCTCGTCTTTTGCGTTTTTGGTCGGCATTACTTTCATAAATGACGTATTGTTCGTATTTCACACCGTCTTTATCAATCCAAACATCTTTGCCAATATTACACAAAACGATTAATTCTTCGTACAAATCATTGCCCAAATCCGTCCGCTTTTCGACCATAATATCCCTATCGCTGACCTTATCTTTTTGAATATGAATTGAATTTTCAAAGCCAATAACCGTATCGTTCACCCTTTTCAAACTCTCCTCCGTCAAACCAACATCACTCAAAAACGGCAACATTTGCGTCCCAACACGAACGGTACGACGACCACAAAACAGCAATTGAGCATCAGACATATCACCCATTTTTTGCGTTCCGAAGCGGCGGTATCGCCCCGATTTATTATGATATTTCATCGCAACCCTTGTCATCACACTACGAACCGCAATCTTCAATTGATTCATCGCATCAGCCTTTTTCTCCGTCATTTGCATCTGAACGCCCAATAATTCGTCATCGTCAGGCAACTCTGCAAACTTATTACAAGCCGCCTCAAACTTAGCCAAACGCTCCCCGTTATAGCTATACGTTTCAAAATCCGCTAAATCCCTTTTGGCGTAACTAATATGCTCCATACATTGTACATATAATTCCGAATCGGGATAATTGTACATACGATTTGTTGCTTGCTTTTTCATACAAAATCATTTTATTATCAATAATACTGTTGCAATAATAAATTATTTTGTTTTAATAATCAAATTTGTTTATACTTTTATCTTATTTTGTCCTCATTTAAGGTATTCTTTGTAATTAATTGTTTCAAACAATGAGTCGAAAGCAGCAACAATGTAATCGGAACTGGCAACGAAATCAATTCCCTTTAATAATTTTTTCTTTTAATTGCAATGTTGAACCAAAATCTATGAGGTGTAAACGGTTGTAATTGAATATTTTATAATCTTTTACGATGATTTGGCTGCCGCCTAATTCTGGCTTACTTTTGAAGATAGCGAACCCTGTTTGGCAATCTTTAATGTCGATAAAATCAATAAAAACTTTGGAATAATCTTTTGAGGAAACAGCAGTTGATGCTTTTTGGATTTTTGCAGCGAAGATATTGACAATACTGCGTTCGCCTGCAATAATCGCACTTTCGGCAGTATTCATAATACTAACTTCTTTTATCGTAATTTTTCCATTTTTAATATCAATTGCAGAACCGCCCGTATTGTTAAAAATCGAATAGGCAATAGTGCCGTTGCTATAAGCGACATCAATATTTTGGCGTTTATTTTTGGAAAAAGTCGAGCGAGAAACATCGAAATTAGAACGGACGATATTTAAGGCACTGGTCGCATTATTATTAGAAAATATACAATTTTCAATCAAAACATCGGCTTCATAAAACGTTACGCTGCCGCTCAATTCCCAACCTTTATAAGTCAACGTATTGAAATTACTAAAATTAACATAACTCAATTGCGATTTTCCTTTGGCTTGAATAATTGAAAAACCGTTGCCCGAATTATCGGACGAAGTAATCTCAATCGTTTCCGAAGATTTGCCTGGCATATAAACTGGCGATTTAGAAATAAATATTGCTTTATTCACAAAATTCAATTTCGTTCCTGCCTGAAAATTAACCTTGTAACCTTGCGGTATCACAATGTTTGAACTGACCGTATGATTGCCTTTTACAAATAAAATATTTTTGTTAGAAACCGTATAAATATTATTCGACCGCAATTGAATATTAGTAAATAATTCCTGTTCTGGCGTTTGCGTTCTCGCACTTGCCCACGGTACAATCGTGGAAAAGAACATCGAATCTGTATTCGGAATTCGATAAAAAACGTGGGTAATATCTCTACTTACATTATAGGTAATATAGTTCGGCAATTGATTCGGAAGGTTGATAGGTAGTAGCTTTGGTGTTTTTAGTGGGTCTTGAATTTTTTTAGTATTTGCATTAATACCAAACCCAATAATTTCTAATGCAATGCTGTGATAATTGGTAATCGCAACCTGTTGAGCATTACTTTGAACGCCTTGTTTGTACGCTTGAATACTCAAATTATTGAACGGCGTAAGGTACGACCGAATGTGTCGAGCATTGTCCAAAATATCTTTTTCATCAAAACTATAACTGGACGTTTCTCGCTGAATAAACATCTCTCGCTGCCGCAAATCACTTTCCAAATTCGCTAAAATATTTGCCAAAAATTCGTAATCGGTGTATTTATACAAATACGCCAAATACGCCTCCATAAATGCCTCGTTTTTGAACAAATTAACATACAAACCATCGTCTTCAAACTCCTGATTATAAACTTGATAGCCAATAAAAGGCTTGTCTTGCCACGATTTTATTTTCGCACCAAAACCGTCAAAACCTATCGGTTCTATTTTTCCCGTTTTTGGGTTGTAATAAAAACGTTGATTGTGCCAAATAATGCCGTGATACGCTTGTAAAACGTCTGTAATCGCATAGAATTTTGCCATTTTATCAATATCAAAAATCTCATCTGCTGGTTTGAGATTGTACTTATATTGATTCATTAAATCCTTGGCAATATTAAATTCTTTGGTAAATTCCACGTCTGTTTGAGCGATTTGCATGCCAAACGGTTGCACCTGCGAAACATCGAAATTTTGAATAAATTGACGGTTGCCCTTTTCGCCATAACCACTGATTTCACGGCGAAGATTCAGCCAATAGGCTTCGTCCGAAAACTTTAAAATCGGTCCATTTTCTCGTTGATTAAACTCTAAAAGCGGGCGGTCAAAATGCTCTTCGTATGCATAAATTCCTGCATTTTTATTATTAATATTCACCCGAACGAAATCGTAACGAGGAGCAATAATGTCTTCTTGATGCAAAAATTCATGGAAAATCCACTCTCGCAAAAAGTTTTTAACCGAAGGCGTTTCTAAGGTAAAACGTTGCATTCCTTTCCAAGAATACGAACTTTTGGTTTTGACTCGAAAAGCCCATTTATCGGTTCTCAAATGATCGAGCCAGTCGCCTTTTAGTCGCAAATCTAACGGAATTTCCTCATCGGCTTGCAAAATCCGCCCTTTCGTCCATTCGGCTTCTTCTTCAATCAAAATGCCTGTACTAATTGCATTTGCTCGTCTTACCTTCAATTCGTCCAACCATTCTTCGCCAATTTCCAAATTAACAACTGGCGGATTATACGGATTGACGATTTTTGGTGCTTCAATTTTTTGTATTAATAAATCATCAAAATAAACTGGTTCAGCCGTGTTTGAGGTGACATAAATATTGAGATATTCCAAACCTTTCTCGGGCGGAACGTTAAAAATAATTTCGATTTTTTCCCAACCATTTTTACTTTCAATCGCTAAATTTTCTTCTTTATAAAAATCCACCTTTTCAGGTGCTGCAATTACCAAAGAACCACCTGCAATATTCATTTTATATCGCCAAACACTAACTCTGTAACGGTCACCTTCTTTCGGAAAACGCATTTTATAGGAAAATCCAATACGATTAATGGTATCAACCTTAGAAGAAAAACGACCAGAAAGTGCTTCTTCTAAAGATTGTGTTTTGCCATTATCAAAGGTGTTTTTATCCGTCAAAAAGTACTCACCTTGACGAACTTCTGCATCACAAAAAACGGAATTCGGTGGAGCAGGAGCGGCTAAGGGAACTAAAATTCTCAAAAATAAATAAAGGAAAGTTAATACAAATAAAAGGGCAATTGCATAACCTGCATATTCCCAATACTTTTGCTCGTTTGTCCCTATTTTATCTTTGAGTAACATTTATATTTATTGAGTTTTATTTGTTTTATTAATTACGTTTTTACAAATGTAATGTTAAAGTAGAAACTATAAATTTTTTGCCGTTTACTAAATCGTAAATTTATCATTAAATCGTAATTTTTCCACACTATTGTATGGATTTTATTGATAATGCAGTAACAAAACGTTAAATTTTTAAAAAAAGTGATATAGGTTATAATGATATTTTAGGTTTATAATATCAATTTTGCTTATACTTGTACAAGGAATTTTAGGTGATAACCAATCATCCTAAGGCTTCGAAATAAACTAATCAATAATCACTAACTACCAATAAGAAAATGACAATTACACAGTTAGAATACGTTGTGGCAGTAGATACTCATAAAGGCTTTGGTCAAGCTGCGAAAAATTGTTTCGTGACGCAGCCGACTTTAAGTATGCAAATCAAAAAATTGGAAGAGGAACTGGGCGTTATCATTTTTGATAGGAGCAAAAAACCAGTTTTAACAACGGATATTGGTATGAAAATCATTGAACAAGCGAAAAGCACGATTCGGGAAGCGAAGCGAGTTCAAGAGATTATTGAAAACGAAAAAAGTGACTTTTCGGGAACGTTAAGAATCGGGATTGTTCCGACGATAAGTCCGTATTTGATTCCTCGTTTTGCACCAGGTTTTGTGCGAAAATATCCGAAAGTAAAAATGAAAATTGAGGAATTATTATCAACCGAAATCATTAAAAAACTGCAAAATGACCAGTTAGATGTCGGGATTATGATTGGGCGAGAAGGTTTGCAAGGCTTGGTAAAAATTCCACTTTTCTACGAGCAGTTTTTACTTTATTTTTCTAAAGATCATGCTTTATTACAAAACGAAACCGTTAGCGTCCAGCAACTGAATCCGAACGAAATTTGGCTTTTGAAAGAAGGGCATTGTTTCCGTGACCAGATCGAAAGTTTTTGTGGCGATACTTTTTTTAAAAATAAAACAAAATCGTTGGAATTTGAGAGCGGCAGCGTGGAAACTTTGCGGAGAATTGTGGAAAATGAAGTTGGTTATACGCTTTTGCCAGAGTTGGCGGTGGAAGAGTTAGGCGATAAAAAAGCGAAGTCTGTTCGAGCATTTCGAGGCGTAAAACCGACTCGGGAAGTGAGTTTTATCATCCATCGAAGTTACCTAAAAGAGAATTTAATTCAAGCGTTAAAACAGGCAATTTTGGCGGCGATTCCTGCCGAAATGTTGGACGAAAAACGTGGGGAAATCGTGGAATGGGTACGGTAGTTTTAGTAGTTTTTTAGGCTTTTCTCCTAACGTTGGAAGTTTCGTAGGGCAAACGGCATCGCCTTTGCCAAATTCGTATTGATTTTAAACGCTTTGATAAAATCAAGGAATAACAATATTTACAACTTTAGAAGGGAAGCCGTTTTTTAGTTCGGCAGTTTTAGTGGTTCTAACGTAAACGTAACGTTTTTGAAAACTACTAAAACTACCAAAACTAATTATTTCGGAAACCCAACCTCAAAGTCAACTTGTCTTGGCGGTACACATTTCTCATCGGTGCAACTCATAAAATAAATATACCCATTTAAAGACTGATTGGGAATATATCTAAATTTTTGACGAAATTGAACGTTTCCTTCAAATACCGAAAGTTGCCCTTGAAAAATTGGGTCATACCTGCTAATACTTTCTTTTGAAGCCAACATAATTCCTAAAAGCATCGCCGCATTTTGTGCATCGAAATTAAATTCAAGACAAATCGGCCCAATATTCGGGTCACATTTGCCATCATAATTTTTTTTACCAACTGTAATTGTTGGAATTCCGTCATCAACGGTTTCCAAATGTGGAACATAACCATAAAGTTTCCAACCTTCTGCAATCGTTGCTTCCATGACTAAATAAGCGGTCGAATCATCAATTTTCTCGGTTTTAAATTCCCAATTCACGAAATTTTGTGCAAGAATCGAATTGGTGAATCCAATCATAAAAACAAATATCGTGAGGTATAATCCATTTTTCATAAGGTTATTTTTTAAAAATTAAAGAATGCCCCGAAAGTAATTCATTGTCCATGAATTGTCATTTTGTTTATAATTGTTTTAACAAAGTTTAGGATTTTAGAAAGGTTTTTGATAAAAATAGTTTTTTACACCAATAAGTATTCGATTCGGGCTATTTTTGATAATTGTCAATTTATAAATCAAAAAATATGAAACAAATATTTTTATTTTTTTTATTAATAACGATTGCAAATTCAACATTTGGACAAAAACCAACGCCCTCGGAAGAGGTCGCAGTTAAGGCAGCGATAGACCAATTATTTGAAGGAATGCGGACAGCGGACAGCTCAAAAGTTCGGGCAGTGATTTATCCAAGTGCGATCTTGAAAACGGCTTTTGTAGATAAAAATGGTGATTCAAAATTGCATTCCGAATCCATGGAGGATTTTATAAAATCGGTTGGTTCTCCGCGCAAAGGCGTTTATGATGAAAAAATATGGAATTATGATATTAAAATAGATGGACGTTTGGCTACTGCTTGGACGGAATATTCTTTTTATTTGGATAAACAATTGGTACATTGCGGCGTAAATGCGTTTGAGTTATTCAAATCCGATAAAGGTTGGAAAATCATTGGGATTACGGATACTCGACGGACGAATAATTGCAAAGCTGAACCCAAATATGTTATCAATGAAATGATTGATAATTGGCATAAAGCTGCTGCAAATGCGGATGAAAATTTGTTTTTCGGAAGTATGGCGGAAGATTGCATTTATATTGGTACAGATAAGTCAGAGCGTTGGTTGAGAGACGAGCTAAAAGCGTGGTCAGCGGAGTTTTTTGAGCGAGATAAGGCTTGGGATTTTGAGCCGATTGAGCGAGATGTTTATTTGTCTGATGATGGAAAATTGGCTTGGTTTAATGAAACCTTGGATACTTGGATGGGCGTTTGTCGGAGTTCGGGCGTGGTAGCATTGGTTGGTGGCGAATGGAAATTAAAACAGTATCATTTGTCGGTGACAGTTCCGAATGATGTGGTGAAAGGTTTTATTGAATTAGTAAAAAAGTACGAAGAAAAATAGAGCTGGTAGTTTGTAGTGATACAACCGCCTGCTCTGCGAATGGGTAAATTCAGCCAGTTTTTAATTTTAATTAATTACTTATAATTATTAAAAAATTGCGAGTAAAGTAGTTTTTTTTCAACTTGCAACATTGAATTTGAAAAATTATGTTTCCAAAAATAGGTGGATATTGTACATTAGATGTGGTGAAGGAAGTGCCGTTTGGTTTCTATTTAGATGGTGGACCAATGGGGGAAATCTTGTTGCCAACGAATGAAGTCGTGGAAGAAGTAGAAGTGATAGTCGAAAAAGAAGTCGAGGTTTTTATTTATAACGATAATGAAAACCGAGTAATTGCAACGACTCGAAAACCGTTGGCAATTCCGGGAACTTTCGGTTACATGCAATGCAAGGACGTGAACGAATTCGGGGCGTTTTTGGATTGGGGCTTAATGAAACAGCTTTTTGTGCCGTTTATAGAGCAGCAAAAACGTATGGAAGTTGGTTTGCATTATGTCGTTTATGTTTATCTTGATGACGAAACGGAACGTTTGGCGGCTTCGGCTCGAATTAATCGTTTTGTTGGAAAAACGGAAATTAAAACGAAAAAAAATGAACCGATTGATATTTTAGTGACCAAAAAAACCGATTTGGGGTACAAGGTCATTGTGAATAATTCCATTTGGGGGTTGATTTTTAGAAGCGATGCGTATCGTCCGTTGCGAATTGGTCAGAAAACGACTGGCTTCGTTAAAACGATTCGGGAAGATGGCAAAGTTGATGTGATTTTGCGAAAAGCAGGTTTGGAAGGGTTGAATGATGCAGCTGAAATTATTTTGGAAAAGTTAGAAAAAGCAGAGAATAAAACGCTTTTCTTAACCGATGGCAGCGACCCAGAAGCGATTCGATTGACCCTAAATATGAGCAAAAAAATGTTCAAAAAAGGAGTCGGTATGTTGTACAAAAATAATCTTATTGAATTGGAAATAGATAGAATTATTTTGAAAGAATAAGGAAAAGACGAGAGACGAAGGATAAATACTGTCCTTCGTTTTTCGTTTTCCCCGTCCTTCGTTATTCCTTCGGTAATAATAACCAAACTTTGCCGTAATGATTCAATGCTCCTGCTCGTTTTTTTCCTGCTTCGCCAATGCCACAAAAGAAATCCATTCTACCTTTTCCTTTTATTGCTCCGCCAACGTCTTGAGCGGTCAAAATTCGATATTCGTGTCCGATAAAATCATCATTTTCATCTAAGACTGGAACTGCGGCTAAAAGTGTGCTGCCCAGCGGAATATAGCGTTTATCAACGGCTACGGAAACCATTGCGGAAAGCGGAACACTTGCTGCACCCGAAGGTTCTTTTTTTGATTTATTAAAAAATACATACGACGGATTTCGGTTTAATAAACGGTTCAAACTGTCGGGATTTTCAGCCGTCCATTCTTTGATGGCTTCGAGCGAAATTTCAGATTTTGGAACGTGACCAGCAGCCACCAAATATTTGCCAATGCTTTTGTAACGGTGTCCATTTTCGCCACCATAACTCAATAATTCGGTTGTGCCGTTAGGATACTGAACTAAGCCCGAACCTTGGACTTGCATCAAGAAATTATCTAATAAATCATCAGAATAGCAAAGTTCCAAATCTTGATTCGCTAAAGCGGCCTCATGATCAATTTTTTTGCGAGAAGGCAAACG
>Ga0222647_1000727_pt1 | contig 12403 bp, 11 predicted proteins | sample AntAcemetagen333_FD_179864 | JGI IMG/M metagenome (GOLD analysis project Ga0222647, IMG submission 179864) | Saline water microbial communities from Ace Lake, Antarctica - #333 | ecosystem: Environmental > Aquatic > Non-marine Saline and Alkaline > Saline | place: Antarctica: Ace Lake...
TAAAAACCGACACGGTTTCTAACGAAAAGATAACTATCGAGAACTTTTATCGATTAAACCGTGTCGGTTTTAAAAACCGACACGGTTTCTAACGAAAAAATAACTATCGAGAACTTTAGAATTGGTGAATGCCGATTTAGTTTATTTATCAATGGTGATAATTATCATATAATGAACCGTTTGCTTCCGCTAATTTTGTGGAAAATTATTCATTGATATAAAATTATTACCATGAAAAAAATACTATTTGCGTTAATGACAATGGCTTTTTTTGCGTCTTGTGGCGGCGGCGAAGCGACTACAGAACAAGCACCGCAGCAAGTGCAACAAAGTGAACCAGAAGCAACTGGCGATATTGCGGAAATTACCATCGAAGGTAATGATATGATGGTATATGATTTAAAAACGATTGAAGTCACGGAAGGTCAAACTGTAAAATTGACGCTGAAACACGTTGGTACAATGGCAAAAGAAGTAATGGGTCATAATTGGGTTTTATTGAATCAAGGTGTCGATAAAGCTTCATTTGCAGGGGCTGCGATTACGGCAGTAGATAACGATTATATTCCTGCGGACAAAGCAGGCGATATGATTGCACATACGAAAACGCTTGGCGGCGGCGAAGAAACGACCATTGAATTTGATGCGCCAGCAGTTGGCGATTATGAATTTATTTGCTCCTTTCCAGGGCATTATGCAATGATGACGGGTATATTTACGGTAAAAGCAAAATAGGAAGAAAAAGTGAGTTGAACCGCAGAAATTATCAAGAAATCATTTCATTTCTGCGGTTCGTCATTTACCTTTTAAAATAATTTATACCCGACATTCACACCGATTAACATAATAAAACTACTCATTACGGCATCGCCTTTGGTGATTACATTTAGCTCGTAACCGTTGGTAAAAGCGGGCGCAATTGTCCAATGTTTCTTTACCACAAATTGATATCCGACCTCAAAAGTCGGTTGAAAAACGGTAATGTCAGTACTTCCAGACTGCATCGTTAACGGATTACTCGCATCTGTCCAATCAATTGTCAGATTCCAAACATCGGCTCTTCCACCTAAAAAAAGTCCTTTTCGTTTACCAAAATAATACCGATAACCCAATGACGCACCAAAACCGCCACCAACTTCCGTATCATTCAACGTGCTAAAATCCCTTCTATCAATATCATTATAAGCGATTCGAAAGTTCCAATTCGTATTCTTTCCTAAGTACAAATCCGCTCTCGCTCCATAAATCAAACCAGCTGGATACCATTGAATCTCGGCACCGAGATTTAGACGAGGAATTTTAATTTTTTGAGCAATGGTGACGCTACTAAACGGTGTAATTTCGTTTTGAGCGATAGCTGTTGAAACACAAAAAGTTAGCAAAAAGATTGTTTTCAATAACTTCATAAAAATAATTGGTTTGGTTTTTTAATTAATGGTACTGATTATAACAGATTTTAGCATATCTCCCCAACGCCTTAAAACCAGAAAATATCAATATTAAAAAATCATCAAAGGAAAAAAGATTATTTTTTGGCATTGATATTGGAATATCCAAGTAACAACAACTATAGTATTCTTAGAAGTAGAATTTTTAAGGATTTGATTGAACGTAAATTTAAAGCGAGGCTGATTACCTCGCTTTTTTTTATTTCATAACTTTCATGACCTAAAATCACTATTTTATCAATCCCAAATATCTCATTGTTATAAGGTCTAATTGACCAACAGGCAAATTATTTTCTACCTGATAAATTAATAAAATCTCCTTCGTTTTTCTACCCAAAATCCCATCAATAGCACCAACATCGTAACCTAATGTTTGTAATTTTTCTTGCAGTGGACGAATATATTCCTTATAATCAGTCGAACAAATAACTTCACGAGGCTCAATATTTCCACCTTCCGAAATCAATCTAATTCGTTTAATCTCCTTAAATGCAGCAGGAATAACAACCTCTTCAAATGAAGCGTTGCGCTTTTTTACAAGTCGAATAACTTCCTTATATTCTGGTAAAACGTTGACTTCTTTTACACTACCTTCCCTTTTCAAAATTCTCTTTTCAAACGTGACATATTGTTCTGGAAGCTGCTCAATATTTGAATTTATTTTTGCTAATGTAGCCGGGAATTCTCTTTCTATTTCGATAGATTCGGCAGGTAAAGTTTCTACCCTCCATGTCAAGCATCTTTCTGGGTCTTTCGATTTGCAATTTCTTATGCGTTTGGTTTTTCTCCAAACTTTTACAGATGGTTTTGATTCGATATTATCGGTCAAAATTCTTGTTTCTGTATAAGCATTTGAAGCGATTATAGACTCCACATCTTTAACCTTCATTTTGACAAGTTCTGTTTCAAAAACTGGCTCAACAACTTCATATTTTGTGTAACCAGGACGTACTAAAATCCTCTCCACAATTGTATCAAATATCGGCGGATTGCGCTTCAAATAAGCATAACTTGACTTAACTTCGACTCTATCAATAATCGTATCATAAACGGAAGGCATGAGTACATTGCCGTAACAACTATTTGAGTTGTCGCCAAACGATTTGAACATATCTTTTTCGAGTTCCTGTGCAGTTATGTTTATTGTGGAAATTGTAATTGTTAATAATAATAATAACGTGTATTTAATAATTCTCATTTTAGATTTGATTTATTAATATAATGAATAGTAGCTTTTTGAATATTAATTATCTGATAATCAACATTTTAAAATTAGTGCGTGAATTTATGCTTTAATCGTAATTTGTACACTTAGCAATGAAAAATAAATAATTTACTCAAATTTAAAGCGTTTTTCTCGAAAAATTAACAAATATATTCCTTCATATTTTACGGTACAAAATTTAAAATTTACAAAAAAACCATAAAATCTGATACCGTTGAAATTATCACATTCCGTCCTCAATATTGACCTATTGAGAATCAAAAAAATGTTTGCGGTATAAATAAAATAAAATTGTGTCCATTCAACGGTTCAGGTGAAAACTGTTCTAAAAGTGATGCACAATAAATATCTTTTCTTTTAATTAAAAGCCGTTCGATACATTAATATAAAGCCTCCAAGTAATAAAACGATGCCAACGATTTTTCGAAAAGTAAGGATATAGCTCATTTTTAGGTATTTACTAATCTGTTTCGCTAATACCACTTTTATAATATCCGTGGAGACAACCACACCGAAAATACCGCCATAAAAAAGCATCATTTCCGCTCTCGTCGGCTCGGAAATCAGTACTTCTGAACTCATTGCAACCCAGAAAAAGACGGTAAAGGGATTAAATGTATTAATCAAAAAACCTTTCACAGCGTATGCTAAATAGCCAGATTGCTTAATTTTTTGTGTGTTATTGACCGCTTTATTATTTAATAAAGTGCCGATTCCGAAAGCAATTAAAATAACGCCGCCAATAATACCGACATAAAATCTAAAATTAGGTAAAGCCGTCACTGCCGAAATCCAAGATAATCCTAAATAAACCGTTGTGATATATAAAAAATCGCTAATCCATATTCCTACACCAATTGCTAATCCTGTCTTAATACCTTTTTCAATACCTGCTTGCAACAATGCGAAAAAGATTGGTCCGATTAAAATGCTTAACATTAAACCGTAAGTAATTCCTTTTAATAAATACTCTAACATCTAATTTTTTTTGGATTGTAAAGTTAGAAAAAGCATTTAGGATTGATAATTAAGCGTCTGTTTTAAAAAAAGTTTTGAGTTTATAATGAGCAGTTTTCTGTTTTGACGATTCTGTAAAAAACTTAAAAAGCGTTATGGACGTTGCAGGAAATCGAAAAAAAGAGGTGAAATATTAAATATTTGGCAAAAATCTGAATATTTCTAAAAATCTATATTTCTAAAGTTATAAATATTACAATAATGTAATGCCAAGCCAACATTTTTCTACGAAAAAAAAACTTGGACAAGGAATCGTAATTCTCAATGATAAAGTGATTTTAATAAAGTGATTGATTAATAAATTGATGATTAAAAATGATTGAAAATCATCAGAACAATGAATTACCGAAGATAAAAAGTGAGAAAAGTTTGATACAAATAACGTGAAATTTTTGGGTGCAGTTCAAATTATCGCCCTTATTATGAACACTATTTTAAAAGTGTTGCAAATACCAGGTTAGTGAACAGGCGACTTTAAGTTGCCCGTTCACTTGTGCAGAAATTGTCAAAGAGCCATTTTTGTTTCAAAATATTGGCAAAGGCAGCACCGTTTGCCCTACGTTTTCGCTACCACAAAACCCAAACACTTCCAATGCACCGAATTTCCACGGAAATCTAAGGGTTCATCAATCATTATTTCTTCTTGCCAATCCAAAATTTCAAAGCCAATTTCTTTTAAAATATTTGCCAATTTAATCGGCGGAAAATAGGTTTTCCAATGTTCCGATTTTTGAAAATTCAGGGGCGTAATAACGATGAGTTTGCCGTTTGGTTTTAAGGTTTGGTACATTTCTTCCAGACCTTTCCTTGGATTTTCTAATCGGTCAATTAAGAAACTATTGACAATCAAATCTTGACTATTTTCATCAAACGGTAGATTTTCCGCTTTCGCCAAACCGAACTTTAAATTCGTTAATTTTTCGCCTTTTATTAATGAATGAGAAAAACCTTTTTCGGTTAAATCAATCGAAATTTCGTTACCTTTTACCCAAAATTCATTCGCACATTTCAGCATTTGATAACTGTAATCAAGCCCCCAACAAGTCGCTTTCGGATACCGTTTTGCCAACATTCCTATCCATCGCCCAACGCTGCAACCGACTTCTAAAATATTCATTTCTGCTTGTTTCGGATAATGCGTTTCCGCAAAATCAAAAACCGCTTGAAACGGATATTTGCCCCAAAACTCATCCGCCAAATGCAGCGCCGCTTGTCGCAATACCATTTCGTGATACCGTTCATAAACGTCTTGTTGAAATTCGAGTGCGGTTTTTTGGTGGAAAAACGGAATGCCTTTTCTATCGAGGATTGGTTTCATTAAGCATATTTTTAATAAGAAGATTGTTCATCTTCCGAGAACTCTTTTATTCGTTTATAAACATCTTTTAAAGCAATTTCAACTCCAATTGAGTGTAATTTTACGATAGTTTCTAAACCTTCAAAACTTCCAATTCGCCAAAGGTTTTCGGCTTCTTTGTACCAAGTTTGTATTTTTGGACAAGTTTGATAAACAATAACATATTCTTTGAAAGACGGAATACTTCGATAATACTCGAACTTCGCTCCTTTATCATAATCTTTGGTAGATTTTGATAATACTTCTATTAATAAGATTGGATTCGTTAAGATATTGGGATTTTCAGTTTCATCTTCTTCACAAGTGACCGTTATGTCGGGATATAAGCCTTTATTAAACTGTTCTATTTTTACCAAAATATCAGAACTGTAAACCATACAATCTTTATTGGCTTTGTCTAACGCATTATTCAAAGCTGTAGAAGTATTCGTTGTTATCAAACTATGATTACGAGAACCACCTGCCATTGCTACAACATTTCCATTATGGAATTCACTTTTTTCCTCTGCTAATACTTCGAGTTCTAAATACTCTTCAAATGTATAATGTTGCTTTTCTTTTTTTTCTGGTATTCCCATGATTATCGATTTTATTCAAAAATACGCAATCCGAGTCGTTATTAAAAATTAAAAAACCTCGCCTTTCAAAAAGACGAGGTTTTTATAAAAATATAAATCAGCGTTCCAATCAAATGTTAACGAACCGTAAAACCATTTCCAAATCCACTTTCTGGGCTTACAAATACCAATTTTCCTTCATCATTTTCCGCCATCAAAATCATTCCTTGCGACATCACGCCACGAAGTTTTTTCTCACCCAAGTTCGCCACCACAACGACTTGCGTTCCAATCACGTTTTCAGGTTCATAAAACTCTGCAATTCCCGAAACAATCGTCCGAACTTCAAAACCTAAATCGACCGTTAATTGCAATAATTTTTTTGCTTTTTTAATTTTTTCTGCAGCCGTAATTGTTCCTGTTCGGAAATCCAATTTCATAAAATCATCGAACTCGCAGTTTTCTTTTACGGGTTCATAACTCGTTATTTTTGGAGTACTTGCCGCTAAGTTTGCTTCTAACTTTTCGACTTGTGCCGCTACCGTTTCGTCCGTAATTCGTTGAAAAACGTGGTTTGGCTTTGAAATTTGATGACCAACTTTTACCAACTCATTTCCACTTTCCAAATCCGCTAAAAGTGTTGTAAATTCTCCATTATCAGTAATTTCGGGCAAATTCAATAACGCCCGTAATTTATCCGAAGTAAACGGCATAAACGGACGACACGCCACACTCAACGCCGCCGTAAATTGAAGTCCTAAATTAACCGTGATTTTTATAATTTCCGAATCTGGCTCTTGCTTGTACAGTTTCCATGGTTCGTTATATTGCAAAAATTGATTGCCCAAAGACGAAATTTCCATCAAAGTCGTCAAGGCTTGACGGAACTCATAATTTTCAATATTTTGACCTAATTCCGTTAGTTTTTGGTGCAGCGTTTTTAATTCGGCAGCAGCCGTAATTGTTTCATTATTAGAACCAATAAACGTTGCGTTGGCATCGTAAGCTGGTGTTTTTCCATCAAAATATTTATTAGCAAACACCACTACCCTATTCACAAAATTCGCCAAATTATTCACCAATTCATTATTCACCGACTCTTGAAAACCTGCCCAAGTAAATTCACTATCCTTATTTTCAGGCATATTTTTGATAATTGCATAACGCAATTCATCTTGTTTATTCGGCAAATCTTCCAAATATTCATGCACCCAAACCGCCCAGTTTTTTGAAGTCGAAAGCTTACGACCTTCGAGGTTCATAAACTCATTTGCAGGTACATTTGTCGGCAAAATATAATCGCCGTGCATTCTCAACATTGATGGAAAAATAATCGTGTGAAACACAATATTATCCTTTCCTAAGAAGTGAATTAATTGCGAATCCTCACTTTGCCAATAGTCTTTCCAATCTTTTCCATTGTCCGCAGCCCACTGTTTCGTTGCCGAAATATAGCCAATCGGCGCATCAAACCAAACGTACAAAACCTTCCCTTTTGCATCTTCCGTTTCCAACGGCACAGGAATTCCCCAATCCAAATCCCGAGTAATTGAGCGCGGACGCAAACCTTCTTGCAACCAAGATTTAGCTTGACCAAGGACATTATTTTTCCATTTTTGCGTTCTGCCGTTACCTTCGATAATCCAATCTTTCAGCCACGCTTCGTTTTCCGAACCGACTTCACTTTCGCCGCCAAGCGGAATATACCAATGTTTAGTCGTTTTCAAAACAGGCGTTGCACCGCTCAAAGTCGAGCGAGGATTTATCAATTCTGTCGGACTTAAAGTCGAACCGCACTTTTCGCACTGGTCGCCATAAGCCTCCTCATTACTACAAGTCGGACACGTTCCAATAATGTATCTATCCGCCAAAAACTGTTGCGTTTCCTCATCAAAATATTGTTCGGTCGTTTCCTCAATAAAAGTATTTTTATCATAAACCGTTTTGAAAAAATCTTGTGCTGTTTCCGTATGAATCGGCTCAGTTGTACGGTGATAAATGTCCAACGACATTCCCAACTTTTCAAAGCTATCTTTAATAATTGCGTGATTTTTATCCACAATTTCACGAGGCGTTGTACCTTCTTTTTTTGCACGAATCGTAATTGCCGCCCCGTATTCATCAGAGCCACAAACGAACGCCACATCTTTACCCATCAATCGCAAATATCTCGCAAAAATATCCGATGATAAATACGCTCCTGCCAAATGTCCAATATGTAAAGGGCCATTTGCATACGGCAAGGCTGCCGTGATTATATATCTTTTTGGTTGCATTTTCTTGTTGCTTGATTCTTGTTGCCTAATACTTGTTTCCGTTTTAATTTTTTGTAAAGATAAGATTTGAAATAGGTATTGTAGTAGAGATTAAGTTATTAAGTTTAGATAACTGCCAAGAAATAATCTAATTAAAACTCAATACAATCAAAAAAACGTAATACTTTACAAATAAAAAAATAAATAAAATAAAACTTGGTTATTATTATTATTATTTAACCATTTAAGTAAGAAAAAGTAAAAAATATTTTTTTTGCTTAAAACAAATCCTATTAATCATGAAAAAAATATTCATGTTAAGTGCATCGTTTTTGTTGTTTTTTGTATCCTGCAATCAAATTGATACAGAATTACCAGAACCATTTACAGTATCAAAAGACGGAAAAAGTTTTACAATTACACCACAAGGTGACCTTGTTAAATTTGTAGAAACAGTCGAAAAAGCTAAAGGCATTACAGTTAAAGACGTTGCTCTTGAAGATTTTGACCATGAAGTTTACAATAAAACTATACGTGGACAATATTTAACAAAAGAGAAAGAATCCGTATCCTTTATGATTTTTATGAGAGAGAATGATGTTTTATCTAAAGTAAATAATGGAAATACTTCTTATGCCGCTGATTGTACACAAAAATGTACAGCCAATGCTAACTGTCGTGGTTGTGACCAAACAATCACAGAACCTTGTGTAAGTCAAGTTTGTAGAGGTAAGAGTTCCGCCAGTACGTCTTTTTGATTAGTAGATAATTAGTTATAATTTTATTATAATTAGAAAGGGTTGATTTTTTAATTAAATCAACCCTTCATATTCGGCAATTTCCCCAAAGTCAATAGACATTAATCCAAAAATAGTCGCTCGTATCTAATAGTTTTTTTACTGGATTCTTAGTTTAAATATTTCAATATGTTTTCCAATGACTCATTAGCGAATAATTCATAATCAATATCCTCTAACGTTTCTCCTAATTTTTTAGAATTGTAACCCTATTCTTTTGCAATTTCTTCCAAAGGAGTATGTTCAGGAGCTGGCTGTTTCGTCAAAAGATGTAAAGCTTCTAATTCTTCATCAACTTTATTTTTTGAAGTAGGAGTAACTTTTGAAGTATCGTTTTTATTTGTTTTTTTGGTACGATAATTCCAAATCATCGCCTGAATTTCATCTAAAAACTTTGCGTCCTCAATTTCAAAAAGACTTTTAGCAATCTCAACTTGTTTAAACGATAAATTCATTTTTCTATATTTTGTTATTAAAAATATTAAAACAACTCAAAGGAATACTTTAGTTCATTTACTTTTACGACCAATTATCAAGTTGTAAATCAATTATAGATTTATAGTGTTTTTGATTATTGGTAATAAGTACAAGATTATGGCTAATTGCTGTTGCTGCAATCAATATATCCGAATGTCCAATAGTAAACCCGTTTCGTCGCAAATCGCCATAAATATTCGCACCTATTTCTGTGATTTCATTTGATAAATTAATGATATTACATTCTTTCGCAAAGCTTTTAAAGGCATCAATTTGGCGTGTTGCTTTTTTGTAAGTTAGTCCGCTCAAAATTTCATAATACGTAATAATAGAAATATTTAAAACTTCATGTCGTGCTAAATACTTTGATATACTTAATTGAACTGTTGAATTAAAATCACTTTCATAACTGGAATCCTTTTTATGCAATAGGGTTTAATTTTGGAAATATTTAAAAGTACGCAATCAATCTTTAGTTTCAACTGATATTTATACCTTTAAGGATATACCTAAAGTTTATGGACGAAAAATATATGTGGCGTGCCGTTGGCTTAGCGAGTTTGGGTTTGGGAAATGTTGCTCCAAATCCTTGTGTTGGGTCAGTGATTGTATGCGATAATCGGATTATTGGCGAGGGGTTTCATCGCTTATATGGAACGGCTCATGCGGAAGTGAATGCGGTCAATTCGGTTAGGGCGGAAGACCGACATTTGCTACCAAAATCCAAGATTTATGTCACGCTTGAGCCTTGCCATCACTACGGTAAAACGCCTCCTTGCGTAGATTTAATTTTGGACAATAAAATCCCGAAAATCGTCATCGGCTGCAAAGATCCGAACCCTCAAGTCGGTGGGCAAAGTATTGAAAAACTAAAGCAAAATGGAGTTGAAGTAACAGTTGGTGTTTTGGAAAAAGAATGTTGGGAAGTGGCGAGGCGGTTTATGACTTTTTTTATTAAAAAACGACCGTATATTATTTTAAAATATGCAAAAAGTAAAGATGATTTTATTGGAAACCCGAATGAACAAGTTTGGATAACTGGCGGACAATCAAAGAGTTTGGTACATAAATGGCGAAGCGAAGAAGCCGCAATTTTGGTCGGTACGAATACCGCTATGATTGACAATCCGAATTTAACGAATCGACTTTGGTATGGTAAAAATCCCTTACGATTGGTCATTGATACCAAAGAAAAATTAAATCCAAATTTGAATATTTTTAATCAAAAAGCGGAAACAAAAATTTTTAAAAGTGATGATATTGAATTGATTTTGAAAGAATTATATGATTTAAAAATCAATTCAATAATAGTGGAAGGCGGTGCGGCTTTGTTAAATGATTTTATTAAAAAAGGATTCTGGGACGAAGCACGGATTTTTACGGGCGATTGTTATTTAAAAAATGGCGTTATTGCTCCAAATTTTCCAAAAATAAAACCCGCAGAAAGTCAATTTATTGGTCGGGATAGGTTGGAAATATTTTATAAATGAGCAATCAGTGTACACTTGATACCTGAATCCTCGTAAAAAAATTTCAAATGATAAATCAAATTATAAAATTTAGCCTACTATTTTTCATTATTTTCATCTTTGGTTGTAAAAATAAAAGTATGAATAATGCACATAACGATAAAAAAATAACGAACACGATGGGCAATCATTTAAAGGGCGAAAGTAGTCCGTATTTATTGCAACACGCACAAAATCCTGTGGATTGGTATCCGTGGAAGGAGGAAGCATTGGCGAAAGCCAAACGAGAAAATAAAATGTTGATTATTAGCATCGGTTATTCGTCGTGTCATTGGTGTCATGTGATGGAACATGAGAGTTTTGAGGATTCGGCAGTGGCGAAGTTGATGAATGACCATTTTGTGACAATAAAAGTGGATCGGGAAGAACGTCCCGATATTGATGATGTATATATGACGGCTTGTCATTTGTCGTCTGACGGTAATTGTGGTTGGCCTTTGAATGCTTTTGCGTTGCCAGATGGTCGCCCGATTTGGGCAGGAACTTATTTTCCGAAAGATAGTTGGATTGAAGTTTTGAATCATTTTATCAAAGCATTTGAGGAAACGCCCGAGGAGTTGGAAAAGTACGCAACGCAGATGATGGAAGGGATTCAGCAAAGTAATCAAGTTAATTTTACGGCAGGAAAATCTGATTTTCAAGAAAAAACGGTGACGAATGCAGCTAAAAATGTACTGCAAACCATAGATTATTCGAAAGGCGGTCGCAAAGGTTCGCCTAAGTTTCCGTTGCCAAATGTACAGGAAATGTTGTTGCATTATTACGGCGTTTCTAAAGATAAAAAGGCGTTGGAAGCAGTGGAAGTGACGTTAGATAATATGGCAAATGGCGGAATTTATGACCAAATCGGTGGCGGTTTTTCTCGATATTCAACCGATGAGGATTGGAAAGCACCGCATTTTGAAAAGATGTTGTATGATAATGGACAGTTGGTGAGTTTGTACGCACACGCTTATCAATTGACGAAAAAGCCGTTGTATAAAAAGGTCGTGACGGAAACTTTGACGTTTATTGAGCGAGAATTGATGGACAAAAATGGTGGTTTTTATTCGTCTTTGGATGCGGATAGCGAGGGCGAAGAAGGCAAGTTTTATGTTTGGCAACAGTCGGAAATTGAGGCGGTTTTTAGTGACGAAAAGGAAGCGGCAGCATTTGGCGATTATTATGGTGTAAAAACAAAGGGAAATTGGGAAAATAAAAATATTCTTTGGGTTACAAAGTCGAAAGCGGACATTGCGAAAAAGCATAAAATTACGGAAAAAGTATTGGACGAAATCCTTGGAAAAGGTAAAAAAGAGTTGATGAAAAAACGGTCAAATCGAGTGCGTCCAGCTTTAGACGATAAGGTTTTGACTTCGTGGAATGCCTTGATGTTAAAGGGTTATATTGATGCCTATCGTGCTTTTGGCGATGCCGAATATTTGAAAACAGCTTTGAAAAATGCGAACTTTTTGGCAAATACGATGATGCAAAAAGATGGCAGATTAAACCGTAATTATAAAGATGGAAAATCGGTTATTAATGCTTTTTCAGACGATTACGCCTTGTTGGCGGAAGCCTATATTGCCTTATACGAAGTGACGTTTGACGTGAAATGGTTGGAAAAATCGAAGTTATTAACGGAATATTCGTTGGCTCATTTTTATGATTCAAAATCGGGATTTTTCTATTATACTTCGGATTTGGATAAGGCGTTAATTACTCGAAAAAAGGAATTATCCGATAATGTTATTTCGGGTTC
>Ga0222647_1000728_pt1 | contig 12403 bp, 10 predicted proteins | sample AntAcemetagen333_FD_179864 | JGI IMG/M metagenome (GOLD analysis project Ga0222647, IMG submission 179864) | Saline water microbial communities from Ace Lake, Antarctica - #333 | ecosystem: Environmental > Aquatic > Non-marine Saline and Alkaline > Saline | place: Antarctica: Ace Lake...
TGGCTCAATTTCAGGCGGAGGTTGTTCCGGGATGTAGAAAAAACAATATTATCGGCAGAAGCGATGTTACAAATAGCCTTTATCTCCTTTATTGTCAATAAACTATAAATCCAAAACATACTCTTATCGCTGGGAGCAATTTTGCCCACTTTTTTGCCTAAAATGTGTGAGGGTATCACACTGATTCCGGCTACTCCAAACGAACTTGCCTTGATAAAATCTCTTCTCTTCATTTTTTATAATTTAGGTCTGAATAAATGATTATGTTATAAAATTTTCTTATCTCTTTATCTTCCAAAATTCGCTTTCGCTTCGGCTATTTTTCAATAATACTGCCATTTCAGCGGCGACTTTTGGATAATTTTCGACTACGTTATTTGCTTCGGCGATATCAACGTTGAGGTTATAAAGTTCGATTTTTTTGTCGTTTTTACTTCGCTGGATTGCCTTCCAACCTCCCTTTCGGACGGCTTGATCGAAGCCCCGTTCGTGAAATTCCCAGTACAAGTGTCGGTCTTTTGAGAGTGGGTTTGCCTTTCCAATCAATGATTTAAAAAACGATTCTCCATTTATTCTCAAACTATCAAGGGCAACTGGCTTTTCAATAAGCTCGGCGATGGTGGACAATACGTCCCAATTGGCAAATGGAATGCGATTTATGGAATTAGTCTTAATGCGGGCGGGTGCCCACGCAATCATCGGAACTCTGATGCCGCCTTCGTATAAGTCTCGTTTGATGCCCGTTAGCGGACCGTTTGAATCAAAGAAAACTGGATCGGCACCGCCTTCTTGGTGCGGACCATTATCAGAAGTGAAAAATACGTAGGTGTTTTTATCAAGACCCAGTTCTTTTAAAAGTGCGAATAACTTACCCATATTGGCATCGAGTTGTGAGACCATTCCCGCAAAAGCTGCTCGTGGCTGAGGCTGCGAACGGTACGTTCCGCTTTTCTGTACGTACGGAATTTCTGCAAAATTGCTTTTGCCGTTGTAGAGGTACGGAGCAATGGCACTGTCTGTTGGACTGAAGATTTCGGCGTGTGGAATCGTGGACGGCCAGTACATAAAGAACTGTTCTTCTTTGTTATTTTTCACGAAGTCTAATGCCGCTGTGGTAATAGTTAAACTGGAATGTCGCAACGAATCGTGCTTGAAAGCAACTGTTCTTCCATTTTCGATTTTCATCAAAGAATCGGTGTATGAATGGTGGGCGTGACGCTGATTGGTGTAACCCAAAAATTCATCCCAACCTTGCTTTTCGGGTGAACCAGTATTGTCGGGCATTCCGAGTCCCCATTTCCCGAACATCCCCGTGCGGTAGCCGTTTTGTTTCATGAATTCGGCAAGCGTAAAATCTTCGTCCCGCAACGGGATTTCGCCGTTTCCCCGAATGTAAGCGGAGCCCGTATGTTTTCCCGTCATTAAGGCACACCTTGAAGGTGCACAAACGGTATTTCCAGCATAGAAATCGGTGAAACGCATTCCTTCCGTCGCCATTTTGTCAAGGTTTGGAGTCTTGATAATCTGCTGTCCGTAACAGCCTAAATCTCCATAACCGAGGTCATCCGCCATGACGTAAATAATATTCGGCGGGTGCTCGTTTTTGGGTTGACAGTTAGCCAGAAACAAAGTGCCGAAGAGCGTAGAAAAGATGGGAAGGTAAAGGCTCTTTTTCATGTAGGAAGCACTCTGATGATTCATGATAGAATCAAAAATAGGCATACTTCCTGAAAAATAGGTCTTTATAGGTCAGGAGAATAAAACTTTTCCATTACAAAAACGTGCGGGAAAGTGATAGACGAAATAAGAACCAAAATTACAAAACCGTAGGAGAAGTCAATGTAATCAAAATAGATGCTCGCAAAAATTACAAGCGTTGCGGCGATAGATATTATCGTATTTGGTAGTAACTTTTTGATAAAACTCCATATTTGAAGTTGATCTCGATTCTTTAGGAACTTAAATTCATCCTGAAGTGAATTTAGTGAGTGTAAGAAGACAAAATATAATGTAAAACCAGGCAAGACGGGAAATGCGGCGAAGCTAAAGTTAATGAGAATCAATATAAAAAACTCAAAGAACATCCGCTCATTACTAAACTGTCGAGAAGCAGTAAAATAAAGTAATAGTGCTACTACTGTAATAGTTGAAGCTATGTGTAAATAATGGATATACTCTGAACCCAATAACGTTTCGAATATACGTAGGTCTTCGTACGAGCTAAATATCGCGACTATCTCTCCTTGTTTTATATTTAATAGGGCAGACAGTAGTGAAATCCCCCATACAGCGTACAGGAATTTATGCATTAATGTACTGTTTTTGAAACAATCAATTAGTTGAGATTGCCCAAAGTGATACGCCGATATTAGGAGAAATGATGTAATGGCGAAGAGGGGAAATACGAACCATAATAACGCGTAGCTGCCAACAAGCAGTAAATAAATTAGGTAAAAACTAAGTGGTTTTACAGTAGTTTTTTTCAAATATAAAATATTATCAACAGAGCCATGGGCAATACCTATTGTAAAGACCAAGAACATACTCACCATAAATTGATTTTCCATGGATAATTCAAGTCCACCCGATAAAAACGGAAAGGATAGGAGTAGGAGGGCTATGAATAGAAAAGTAGGTTGTTTCATCATTTTATTGAAAAAATATGGGCGTACAGAAAATCCTGCACGCCCAATTTGTAGAAACCTGAAAAAATTAAGCAGGCTTGGTAACTTTCTCTAGAAGAGTGTTAGCCGACTCACGCACAGCGATGTTGTAAACCACTAAGCCGAATCCTATTTTGTTAATAGCGTCAGCAACGTTGTAGAACAAGTTGATGTCTTTCGCTGCAAATAAACCTGCACCGTCTGGTCCTAACCATCCACCTGGCATTGTCATGTAACCAATTGGGTAAATTGCCCAACCTACAAGTACAAACCACGCAAGGGCTTTGATACCGCTCTTCACTGCTGTCGAGTTTGATGCGTCTGCCAATTGCTTCGCTTCGCCAAACCATGCAGAATAAAGGATGTATACATAACCAATAGTAGAGATAACGCCCCATAGTACGGAGTGTCCCATGCTACCATCAGTAAATGCTTCACCAATGTAACCTGCCACTAGCATCACAACAGATGCAATGATTAGTTTCCACATAAATGATGTCTTTGCTCCAGCTGGACGAAGAAGCAAGTAGAATTCGATACACATTAGAGGCACAGTAAGTGTCCAGTCAATGTAACGTAAAGCTACTGGAGTCTCACCTGTAGAAGCGTAGAAATCACGCATGTAATAATAGTGAACAGCGGCGATTCCAGTGATTAGACCAGAAACCAATAATGAAAGTCTCCACTTCGCGTCTACTGATCCACGCTCTGCGAAGAAAAATACGGCGGCGGCAAGCATTGCCATGTAACCTGTGAAGAATGTAAATGATACGGGATCTTTCCCGTCGATTGCAATAAGCTCTAGTAGTACCATAAATAATTGATAAAATTAGTTTGATAATAGGGTAATAATTAAACAAGGATATAAAGACAATATTACTCTATGTGCTTCAATTTTGTTTAGTAAATGTTAATTTATTATAAATCTTTGTCAAATAAATTAGACGATAGCTATTAAAACACGGATTGTATTTTATTTATAAATTTTGGCTTATTGAACGTATTAGTTGAACTTTATAAAGATTTTGTACTAATTTATGTAGCTACTTGATAGGGGAAGGTATTGATTTTATCAATATCTATTAGGCATCGAAGATTTTATAATGGGTAGGTATTTGAATTCTTACACAAGGAAACTAAACATAAATCTTGTCCCAAAATAAGAGTGAGATTCACCTATTTACTTAAATAGCCGTAACCACACAGGTTGTAGTTTCAGGACTCGATTTAGGCACCGTGGTACTCCTATACCCCTTTTAATGAGTCCATGTACAACAGAACGAATGGTATAAAAAGTGTTCTGTTTAGTTTTAAATTGACCAGACACCTTTTGTTCTACTTTAACCTTACGGATTATCCTTTCAAAACCGTTATTGCCGGCAAGGGGATTTTTATATTGTATAAGTATGACAGGATATAATTTCGATATTTTATGAAGGAGTGTTGAAAGGTAGCCGTTTTAGGGTTCGCCTTTTCATCCATCAAATTTACCCGTTGTAGAAGTAACGCATTGTTGGCTTCGAGTTGAGGTATGTATCCTTTGTCAGCCACGAAGACAACGTTGCTGATCTTTAATACTTTACTAACTAACTTGTTTCCGAGTAGTTACAAACAGCCTATGGGTTTTTAAAATCACTAATCAGGCATCAGCGTTTACCGATTTAGTAAGCGAGGGTAAAATTACTTTGCTGTATAGTCTTGGAGCGATACCCACAATGGTCATTGCTGTACCCACAGAAATCAACGTAGTGGTATCAGCAAAGTAGTTGCCGGCTGCAAGGATTCCGAGAATCAATATCGTAGAGAAAGGCAGTGAGAACGCCAGAACAAGTATGGCTAATTTAACGTCAAAAGTGCGTTTGTCTTCCGCAATATTTTTCTCTTCTTCTTGCAAGTTAAACACAGATATATGAGCAAATGGCCAAAAACTCGCTGAACTTAGCGGTAGCACAATAGCCAATAACATTAGGTTTGTGTCGGTGATGTGAAACAGGGAAATTAATAGTGCACTAAATAGTAGGGTGAGACCCGCCCGAGTAAATAAAACTGAGATAACTAACCGTTTTTTTCCTTCCTTTAATTGCACTGCCAAACCAATAAAAATCAAGACGAGCGGAGTCATAGTAGCACTCGTTTTATCGAATATACCCTGAATAAACTCTGGTAGACCAGTATAATTTATGCCCAGACCTAATAATACAAGAGCACCATATTTATGGGTTCACCTACTAAGCTAAGCAATAGACTTTTGACCTTTTTCCCGAGGTTTGATTCTTCTGACTCATTACCGCTCAGAAACATGTTCATGGCTATTATGTAAAGAAAAATTAGTACGAAGAACTTGTTTCCCACATCGGCGAGTGCCGCTAAAGCGAGTCCTTGTTCTCCTAAAAATTCGGCAATGAACGGGAAGCATGAAAGGCCGGGAGCTAAAGAGGGGACAAGCATAATTAAGGTCCGTCCGGTGGAGGTCTTTTTTTCGATACCCATCGTTTTTAGAATGAGTGGCATTAAAGCAAACATGCCAAAGTTAAACGCTAGTGCTGCAATGGGGACAAATATCATTTTGGCATCTACCTCAATTTTGAGGAGTGCAATAAATATCGTGGCTGGAAGTGCCACGGTAAGTACCATTTGTTTGATACCATTTACGTATTCTTTATTTTTAAACTTTGACCTCAACAATAAGCCAAGACCAATAAGTAAAAGTAAGGTTAATGTCTTTTGAAGGGCTTCATTCATCTCTCTCGGAAACTTTGATTGGTGTAGACTTGAAAGAGTTGAGCATTATCTATGCCCAACTCTTTTTCTTGAATTTGAATAGTATAGTTTAAGAAATCCCTTTCAGTGCCGAGACGAACATCTTCATTTCGTCCATTGTACCGATACTGACCCGGCACCACGTTTTATCCATGATGTCGAATGAGCGAACAGCGACATTTTCGTCGGCCATTTTCTTGAGGTACTCTTTGCCGTCCCACACAATAGGGAACATCACAAAGTTGGTATGAGAGGGGATATAATCGAAGTCCATTTTCTTCAATTCAGCGTAGAGATATTCCTTAGCTGCCGTATTTTTCTTGCGAGTCATGTTTTGAAACTCGGTATCATCCATTGCTGCCATTGCTGCAAATACTGATGTGTAAGCAATGCCCATTCCACCACGGGTGATGGCCTGAATTGTGTCCAAGGTTTCTGGTAAAGCAGCCATATAACCGATGCGAAGTCCTGCCATTCCCATAATTTTGGAGAAAGTGCGGGCTACCATTACGTTGTATCCTTCGGCTACTAAGTCAACCATACTTTCGGTGGCTCCGCCTTCCACAAGTTCCATGTAAGCTTCGTCTACAAAGACGGGTACTCTTTTAGAAACCCGCTTGCAGAATTCACGTAATTCACCTGCGGAGGTAATAGCACCCGTTGGATTATTTGGGTTGCAAACGTAAACGAGTTTGGTGTCCTTGTCAATGGCTGCTTCCATTGCATCCAAATCGTGTGACCAGTCTTTTTTGCACGGAATCGCTTTCCAAGACGCTCCAGTGGCTTCTGCAACTTTAACCAGCGACATGTAACAAGGGTCAGCCGAAACGACATTTCCACCTTTCATAAACATTACCATGGCGGTTTTTTCGAGCAGATCAGACGATCCTGGCCCCATCATGATGTGTTTTTCGGTTACTCCTTCTTTCGTGGCAATCTTGTTCACCAACTCAAACATTTCTTTCCATGCGTAGCGGTTGCCCATGTACACGCTATCGACTACCGCTTTGCGAGCTGCCATCGGTGGTCCATAAGGGTTCTCGTTTGCATTTAGTTTTGCTTTTATTTCCGCTGGTTCGGCGGGAAAAATAACGTGTTCACGCAGCATTGGACTGTAGTAGAAGCGTCCTTGCCCGTCAATAATTTGCGGTGAGTTTCCAAACGCACCCATGGTAAGGTGCGGAGCAAGTGCTACGCCACCTAATGTTAAAAGTCCTTTTTTTAGTAAGCTACGGCGATCAAATTTCAGTTTCATCTCTTAAAGGGTGTTTAATTTATGACTTTTTTAATAAAATTTTATAGAAATAGAATATAGTAATATATTATTTGGCTACAGCCTCTAAATTACTCGTTACGATGAGAATATTCAAGACTTATGCCGAATAATTGCGAATTATTTTCCGGCTATGCGGAAGAGCTTGGTAAATGTTTTTTCTTTGTACGCCCCTGAGCAATTGAGTAAAACTGAGCTGCTGCTACTTGGTGAAGTGATTCCTAATTCGCTCCAAGGAATCGAGAAGGTTGCAACGCCGCTGGCATTTGTAGTTGCCGTTGTTATGGTTCCGCCGGCTCTATACTTTACCTCTAAAACTACGCCCGATGCTGCAACTGAGTCAATTCCGATGCTATTATTCAAAATGCCTGATTTATCAAGTTCGTATAATTTTACCGAAAATGTTGCAGCTTGAGAAATTGCCGATTTAACGGTGGGCTCGGTAGTAAGGCCGCTACTTGGTACGCCGTCATCTCCCGCAAGTAATACCAATAGTGGAGCAACTCCGCGGTCAAGGAATGGGTCTTCCGCCTCGCAGCTAAACTGTAATAGAGCAACGGTGAACAAGAAGAATAATTTATATGATGCTTTCATTGTAATGTATTTTGAGTTCTCAAGAGTTTATTTTCATCACGATATATTTCGCTTATTCTGTCCACCAGAGTTTAGTCTGCATATTGTCGCTACCAATTGCAGTTATAGCTTTATCCAGTTCTGCTTTGTTCAGTGAATATTCCGTAGTTGGGTAGGGCAGGCGTGTGGGCAGAATCCCGTTGTTTTCAAATGAGGCTCTTGGATCTTTTGTTGGCATAACTGGGTACCCAGTGCGTCGGTATTCTGTCCAAGCTTCAACACCCTGTCCGAAAAGTGCTACCCACTTCTGTTCCATAATTTTTGCTTTGCTTATGGTTCCGATTGAGGCGTAGAAGCTGGCGGGAATATTAACTCCGTAATAATCAAACGAAGCCTTTACGCCCTTCTGAAAAAACTCGGTTGTATTGCCACTTATGTCACCATCAAGGGCAGCTTCAGCGAGGATAAACTGTAGCTCGCTGTACGTCATAATCACACTTGGTGCCGAAGCATCGGTAAATCGTGAACTCAATACCGCCGCTGATGAGAGGTAGGTAGTGGCGATAGCATCTGGCAAACCGTTCGGGATTCCCTCAAAAGAACCACCATTTGATTTTCCAATGGCACCGAGGCGAGGGTCGTCGTATTTCTTCATGAAATCAACAAACGTTTTGCTTAAACTCCAGTCGGTGCGACCATCCTGAATCATAACCTGATGCCACTCATTATTACTTGGCAACGTTGCGGTGTGTTTGAGGGCGGCGTTGTCAGCATTCGAAGTGAAAATCGGGAATGTTGCAGGGTTGCTCAGTATCTCCGCCATGATTGCCTTAGACTCGGTGGGCTTCTTGGTTGCTTGCCTATTGGCTAAGCGTAAACGCAGAGAATTGGCAAACTTTTTCCATTTCAGGATATCTCCGTTGTACAGGATATCGCCTGAAACTGACGGTCCTCCTATTTTTAATTTCTCATTTGCTATCTTCAGGTCGCTTAATAAGCCCGCGTAAATGGCTTCCATAGCATCATACGATGGCGTATAGATGGGTTCTTTCGTGGTTCCTTTCAATCCTGTTGAGTACGGTACTGGCCCGTAAAGGTCGGTGAGCAGAGAGAATACCCATACTTTCATGACTAACGCAATGCCTTCATAATTAACATTGGGTTGTGCTCCGTCGGTGCCCGCTTGCTTTATGATTCGGTCAAAGTTTACTAAACCATCATCGTAAAAAGACTCCCACGTATTATTATAAAATGTGGGTGTGATACCGTAGCTATCGCCTTCGTTTGAGTAAATATTACGAGAGAGGTACTGCATCCAGAGCATAGCACCATCAATATTTAAACGCTCGAAGCGAGTTCGTCCACCCCAGTACCTATCAACAGACTTCTCAATGGCAAAGGGTAATAAATATTGAGGGCTGATACTTGTTGGGTTGTTTGGGTCGGTGTTTAACTCGTCAAACCCATCTGTGCAGGAATTTGAAATTCCACCCGCAAAGATGATTAGCCCAGTCAATAAGATTTTATATGTTTTCTTCATCGTTAATTTCTTTTAGAGGTTCGTGTTTTCTTAAAAGCCGAGTGAAAGGTTGAAGCCTAAGCTGCGGGAGCTTGGTAACTGACCGTACGTAAAGCCTTGTGAGTTTCCGCCGTAAGCGTCAACTTCAGGATCAACATGCGGATGGTTGCTGAAAAGCATTAGTACGTTACGCCCAACTAAAGATATTTTGGCAGACTGTATTTTAGCTCTGCTTAGAATAGTTTCAGGGACTCTCCAGCCAATTGAAACCTCACGTAGTTTGACAAATGTGCCGTCAAAAATACCTACTTCGTGGTAGCGGCGTGGGTTATTACGACCGTAGAAAACGTTGCCGGGAATAATCACATCGTTGGATACGTACTGGGGTGATTCTGCCGTCCCTACGTTCATTACACCTTCGCCGATTACGCCTTCCTCACGTCCAATTGCCGTTTCGGCGTATTGACCCGTCCAGCGTCCAGTTGCTGTACCTTCGTCGTAGAAACTGCCTCCAATTCTGGCGTCAATTAATGCGTTAATTACTAGTCTTTTGTAACTAAAGGTGTTGTTGATTCCGCCCATCCATTTTGGTTGAACCGAGCCAAGAACTTGCGGGGTTGTTTCTGTTATTGGTAATCCGTTTTCGTAAATAACTTGTCCCGCGTCTGTGCGTTTGAATCCAATGCCGTAAAGAGTACCGTATGGTTCGCCGATCTTAGCCAATGAAACTAAGCCCCTACGTTCCTGTAACGTGAAGGTTTCTAATCCTTCGGCTAACTCTATTACTTCGTTGCGGTTACGAGCGTAGTTTACGCTGATGTCCCACTTAAAGCCGCTTGGTAAGTCGATTGGTGTGCCAGACAAAGTTAACTCGAGGCCTTTGTTGGTTATTTTTCCGGCGTTCAAGATTCGCTGACCGTAACCGCTTGCTTTTGATATTTCAACGCCGAGTATTTGGTTTTCGGTAGTTTGATTGTAGTAGGTTATATCTAAGCCAAGCTTATTGCGGAAAAAACGAAGGTCTAATCCCGCTTCGATACCCGTAGTGATTTCGGGTTTTAGACTGGAGTTAGCAATGGTAGTATTTTCGTAATACTGAGCTGCTGAGCCGTTCCACGAACCACCCGAACGAAATGTCTGTGCTAACTGGTACGGGTTGGCATCGTTACCTACTTGTGCCCAACTTGCTCTTACTTTGCCAAAAGTCAGGATATTAGACTGTAAGTTCATTAAGTCAGTAAACACTGCACTCGCCGAAACAGATGGGTAGAAATAGGAGCGGTCTTCTGAAGGTAAGGTGCTTGACCAGTCATTACGTGCCGTAATGTCTAAGAATAAAGCATTCAGGTATCCAAACTGGAATGAACTGTAAAGGCTTTGTACCTCCGACTTTTCAATGCGGCTTTCAGCCACATTTTGACTTGGGTTAGAGTTAGATAGGTTGTAGAGTCCATCTACGATTAACTCCCCAACATACGTGTAATTTCGCTTATAAGAATTTAGACGTTGAGCACCACCAACTTGTGCTAAAAATGAAAAATCGCTGGTCAGCATCTTGTCGTATGTCAACAAGAAATCGTGATTCGTTTCTTGGCTGTTAAGCACTTCTTCGGAGTAACGGCCAGGCGTTTGGTTGCCGTTTCTGATGCGTTCAAAGTTTGCAATATTTATACGCGTGTCGCCCCAGAAGTCAGTTCCCGAGCGGAGCATTAGTTTTAAGTCATCCGTTAATTTGAAATTCAGTGCCACATTACCAAGTATCCGATTTTTATCGTTAGTGGTTGGGAGCATCTCGTTCATGTAGAACGGATTTGTGAAATACGTGTGCTGCCAATTGGGTGGATCGGTATCAGGTAATTTACCCGCAACTGAACGTTGGATGTGCGTGTCGGTGTATGAATCCCAGTCTGCCAATCGATCCCAAGAAATGTGGCGATGAGCCCAGATGAACTGCTGTCCTGATTGGTAGTTACGATTGCCGCTTGTTTTGATGTAGCTTCCCGAAAAAGTAGCGGTTAAAAACTTCCCGAAATTATAGTTTGAGTTAAGGCTTACATTATCACGGAAGTAGTCGTTGAATGATGATATTCCTTTTTGTGAAAGCTTGGCGTAGCTCAAACGGAAACTCCCTAAGTCGTTTCCTCCTGCGAGTGCAATACTATTTGTAACACTGCTTCCTGTATCCCAAAACTCATTCCAGTTGTTTGGTTGGGGGGTAAGTGGTGCAACATCGGTTCCGGTCCACCATTGGCGTGTCAGTCGCCCGTCCATGGGTGCACCCCAGCTTTCGTCTGTCCCGGCTGTTCCTGTAGTCTTTCCGGGTACAAACGAGCCGTAAGCGGCACGGTATTGGTCAGCAGCATCGTTACCGATTACGCCACTCCAACCATCGGAGTACCACGTGCGGTAGCCGTTACCGCCACCATAAGTATTCTGGAAATCTGGCTTGATGAAAGGACGTTCAAAAGTAACGTTAGCATTGTATTCTATTCCTATGCCTTTTGTTCCACTTCCGTTTTTAGTGGTAATAAGTATAACGCCGTTAGCAGCACGTGACCCGTAAAGAGCGGCGGCGTTTGGTCCTTTCAGAACAGACATTTCTTTGATGTTATCTGGGTTGATTTCTGATATGCCGCCACCAAATTGATTGCTGGTAGATTGCTGCATCGGAACTCCATCAATCACGATGAGTGGTTGGTTATTCCCGGCAACTGAGGAAGAGCCTCGAATTATGATATTTGAGCCGCTTCCTGGACCGCCATTACTTGTGATTTGAACTCCCGCAATCTTACCCGATAGTCCGTTCGCTACGTTTGCAGAACGAGCTTCGGTGAGGCTTTCGCCTTTTACTTCTTGTTGCGAAAAACCAAGTGACTTCTTTTCCCTCGAAATACCGAGAGCTGTAACCACTACCTCGTTAAGTACTTTCGTGTCAGTACTCAATATTACATCAAACTTTGTCTTGTTACCTACGGGTAGCTCTATGGTAGCATAACCAATGGCACTAAAAACTAGGTAATCTTCTGGCTGTACATTTTCAATCTTAAATTTACCTTCGGCGTTCGTGGTAGTTCCGTTGGTTGTACCTTTTGCTAGTACAGATACTCCTGGTATCAGGCCGTCTTCTTTTGAACTCACCACTCCGCTTATGCTCTTGGTTTGAGCATGCATACTAAATGCGACGGTGAATAAAAAAAGTGTCATTAATAGTAGTTCTTTTTTCATATAGCTGGACTTTAAGAAATGAAAAGAACCACCAACGTCAAATGTTGCCGAATATCCGACCGCTCAGTATTTGAACACCATTTTCGATTGGTGGAAAAGTATAAAAAAATGACTAACCTGTTCGGCTTTATCATTGCACTTTTCAAATAATCAAAAACGAGAAATCCACTAACTGTTTCGCCTGTAGTAAGTTGCGGTCGGAGCGAAAGGAGAGTTAATAAAGTAACCGTTAGTTTTCCCTAAAAGAGATGTACAATTTTATAGTATAGTACCCGTAGTGCATTTAGACAATGCAGGTTTTTAAGTTGTTGATTTTCTTACCTTGCCTTAAGTTTATGAGTTGAATTATTGTCAGTGAAGTGATCTTCGTAAGTATCCTTGTTTTGAACC
>Ga0222647_1000732_pt1 | contig 12360 bp, 7 predicted proteins | sample AntAcemetagen333_FD_179864 | JGI IMG/M metagenome (GOLD analysis project Ga0222647, IMG submission 179864) | Saline water microbial communities from Ace Lake, Antarctica - #333 | ecosystem: Environmental > Aquatic > Non-marine Saline and Alkaline > Saline | place: Antarctica: Ace Lake | collected...
GTAAGACTTTTGGATACAAAGTGAATGCCTTTTATATGCAAGCATACGACTGGGAAGCAGAAAACTATAATCCGACACAGGACAGTGAACATGGCCGCAGTAATCCGGGCGGTTATGACAGAGTAAATGTCTATGGGGATGAAGTGCTAGCTAATGGGAATGACGACTATGAGGATCCAGCCCAAATATACAATAAGGGTGCTGGGCTAGGTTCATTTTATAGAACAGGATATCAAGAAAAAGACTTAGTAGATTATAATACAGATAATCTCAAACTAAACACCACATTGAGTTATAAATTCAATGATAGCATACAATTAGACTATTCATTTAACTTCAGCACCGGAAGCACTGTATATCAAGGTGATAACAGATACCGATTACATAATATACGCTTCTGGCAAAATCACTTAGAATGGAAACAAAAAGATAAATTCTTTTTGAGAATGTATAGCACGAATGAGGATGCAGGAGATACATATGATATAGTCACCACAGCGTTTAGACTAAATGAAGCAGACAAGCTTGAAGAGGACTGGTACAACGCTTATGAAAGAACCTGGAGAAGAAGTAAATTTAGCGAAGTAGAGTCTCTTCCCGGGTATGTGGCCTATGATCCTAATATTCACGAGTCTCAAGAGTTTTGGTACAATTCAATTTACCTACCATTTATAAGTGCTAATGGTGATAAAGTATCCGAACTTCATGATGAAACTAGAACAATTATAGACAAATTCAGATTATCCCCAGGAACAGCAGAATTTGATAGCTCCTTTAATGATATTACTTCTAGATTATTCACAGAAAATGGAACTCGATTTTTTGACCAGTCTGCCCTGTATCACCTGCAAGGGGAATATAAATTCAAACCTAAGTTTGGAATAATTACGGTAGGGACGAGTAGCAGACTGTATGCACCAGAATCTAAAGGAACTATACTAAATGATACTGGAGATGTAGTCATTAGAAATCTAGAAGCAGGAATATACGCAGGGATAGATAAACGTTGGATGGCAGATAGAGTTATTCTAAATATCACGTCTCGGTTGGACAAAAATCAAAACTTTGATTTTTTAGCGTCTCCAGCGGCTTCATTTATCTATAAGCATAGACCTAACCATGTATTTAGGACTTCTTTCTCATCAGCTATTAGAAACCCAACTTTAGCGGACCAATATCTTCTGTATGATGTAGGACGTGCTACGTTAATCGGTAATCTTAATGGCTTTGATTCTTTAATAGACATAGAATCATTCAGAAGTGCGTTTGCTACCAACATAAATTTAGCAAACCTAGAATACTACGATGTGGACCCTATAAGACCTGAGCAAGCTAGAACCATAGAAATTGGCTACAAAGGAAACATTGCAAACAAGTCCATCTTTATAGATGCGGGATATTACTTTACTACATACAAAGATTTTATAGGATATAATATTGGTATAGACGCAAATTTTGACCGACTAACCGGACTGCCACAAGGTGTAGAAGTATTTAGAGTAGCAGCTAATGCCCAAGAGGATGTGACCACACAAGGTATTGCTGTAGGTCTAAATTACTTTTTTGAAAAATATAATCTAGGGGGGAATTACTCTTGGAATGTACTCAATAAGAAAGGTGCAGATGATCCTATTATTCCAGCGTTTAACACTCCTGAACATAAGTTCAACATCAGTTTCTCAGGTACTAAGTTAAAACTTCCAAAAATAACTGGAGAAAACTTTGGTTTTGGAATCAACTATAAATGGATACAAGGTTTTGTATTCGAAGGGTCTCCACAGTTCACAGGTACCGTACCTACTTATGACATGCTAGATGCACAAATCAACTATGTAGTTCCCAAGTGGAATATGTCATTCAAGCTCGGAGGATCTAATATTCTAGGCATAATGCCACTCTTTGACAAAGAAGGCGAAAACAGTCAGAGAAGCGTATTTAACAACCTCAACTATCAAGTCTATGGCGGACCATTTATTGGGCGTATGGTCTACTTCTCAGCACAACATAATCTCGTCTTCAAAAAAGACAAGTAAAATATACCTTAATGTATTATATTGCAACCATAACAAATCAAAATAAAAACATGAAAAAAAAGTACTTAAGTTTAACATTGCTAATAGTTTCAATGACTTTTGGAGTAACAGCTCAGACCCGTTATGTAGATGCTATTTATACCAATGCAGAGATAGAGGTGACTCCTAATGTTACTTATGCAACTAACATTGATTTCCTTACTTCTAAGTTGCACGCTTCAAACGGAGCACAGATTCAGGCGGATCTCATGGCTATTGGCGGTGCACTTACGACCGGAAACGCTATCCCAGATAACCACTACAATCCATTCGATACCATTACAACTAAAGTAAAGGTAACTGCACTTAAGATGGACATCTATAAGCCAATGGCGTCTGTAGATAACTCAACAGACCGTCCATTAATACTATTCTTACACACAGGCAATTTCTTGCCTGCAGGAATTAACGGATCTCCAAATGGAAACAAAGATGATAGTACTGCTATTGTACTTTGTACTGAATGGGCAAAGAGAGGATATGTTGCAGCTGCAGTTAATTACAGACTTGGATGGAACCCACTTGCTACTAATGTAGAAGTAAGAAGAGGTCAACTTCTAAATGCAGTATATAGGGCTATTCACGATGTGAAGGTTGCAGTGAGAACCATGAAAGATGATGCTGCTATATATGGCATAGACCCAAATAAGGTTACACTGTACGGTGAAGGAACTGGTGCTTATGTAGCTCTAGCTTACGAGACATTGGACAAAAATGAAGAAATGGAACTTACAAAATTTAGAGCTGGTGGAGCAGGCCCATCATACATAAACAGAACCGTAGTTGGCGAAATAGACGGTAGTGGAGGTCAAATGAACCTATACGTTTATAGTCCTTCTGCTACTTCTACTGAAATTGCTTCTGTAGTAACCGCTGGTGGTGCACTTGCTGATACATCTTGGTTAGAAGCTGGAGATGCTCCAATGATTGCTTTTCATTGTGTAAGAGACGCTTTTGCTCCTTTCAATGCAGGAACAGTGGTAGTACCTACTACGAATGAAGATGTAGTAGATGTACAAGGTGCTAACTTATATATCCAAAAGGCAAATGCTCTAGGAAATAATGACGCTATCAAAGATATCGCTGCTAATGATCCGTATACCATAGCTGCTGAGGCAAATTATGGTGCTACTGTACCTTACATCTATGATGACGAGGCAGAAATGACTATAAACACTGAAGTAAAAGGATTATTCCCAGTACTTCTTCCTAAGGCTGATGAGATATTGAATAATCAGTCTAGCCCTTGGCAATGGTGGGATCCTATGAGTGCTACTGCTACACGTGAAGTAGGACCAGCAGGTTCTGGATTCACTGCTCATATGAATAGCCTACGATCTAATACTGACATGTCACCTATGAAAGGAAGAACCTATATAGATACTATACTGGGATATATGTGTCCTAGAATAGCACTCATCAATGGAGACATTGAATTATCTCTTCTTAACACTAAGGAAGTATTACCAAGCAATGCTGCTAGCGTATATCCTAATCCTGCTACTAGTGAAGTGACTGTAAGCATAGACACTAGATATACTGTAAAAGCTATCAATGTAATAGATATAACTGGTAGAGTAGTACTTACTGCTAATGCGAGTAGTACTGCTACTTTAGACTTAAACGGTCTTCAGTCAGGATACTACTTTGTAAATGTTAGTACAGACCAAGGAATGGTCTCTACTAAATTGATAAAAGAATAAACGACGAATAAATCTAACCAGAAGCCCACTCCAAATTATTGGAGTGGGCTTTTTTTGTATATTAGCGGCGGTAAAAAATCATGGATTTAAAAAAAGTATTCGAAAACAATAAAAAGTGGATAGATGGCAAACTGAGTGGTGATAAAGACTACTTCGAAAAACTATCAAAAGGGCAAAGTCCAGAAATTTTATACATAGGTTGCTCAGATAGTAGAGCTACCGCAGAGGAACTAATGGGAGCAGAACCCGGAGAAGTATTTGTGCATCGTAACATTGCCAATATGGTAATAAGCATAGATCTCAATGTAATGTCAGTACTACACTATGCTGTAAACCAACTCAAAGTAAAACACGTGGTAGTGTGTGGACACTACTTCTGTGGTGGAGTAAAAGCAGCTATGACCGCTCAAGACTTAGGCATTTTGAATCCATGGCTTAGGAATATACGTGACGTGTACAGAACCCATAGGGAGGAACTGAATAAATTACCAGACGGAGACGAACGGTATAACCGACTCGTAGAGCTCAATGTACAAGAACAGTGCGTAAATCTTATTAAAACTGCCGCTGTACAAACTGCCTACAAGGAACGTAGACTACAAGTACACGGATGGGTTTTTGACATACAAAGCGGCAAGCTAATAGACCTAAAACTGGACTTCCCAGAGATCCTGCATAATATTCAGGAGATATATGATTTAGGCTAGGCCTATATTCCTCATTGATTATTATAACATCCCAATAGATTCATTCTACTGGGATGTTTTTTTATTTAGTCACTTTTGGTTTTCGCCAATCAAAGTTATACGTAACCCCAATTTGTAGATTATGATTATTCTCAGCGTGTATGCCATCTCCTTTCTGTACAAATTGATTTAAGTATCCTGCCTGTATATTGAAATCTTTGGTAAATCGGTATCCAAGAGTTGCTGAAATCCGGTTTTGTTCCATAATGTTCTTTTCTATGTTTTTACCGAATCCTAGAAAAACCTCTTCATATAAGCTTACAAACCAAGTATTATCTACCATCTCTTTATGATTAAGAGGTATGCTTACCATAAAGCGGTATCTAGCTCTTTGCTTAAACTTAAACTCGTCTATGTGTACATATTCTAGCGATGTACTGTCATACCTTTTTTGCTCTAAGAACCGCTGCTCTAGTCTGTACCTATGATTAAAATTAAATCGTCCCGCTTTGGATGTAATGATGGCTTGCTGCCAAATCCTATTTTCATTAAAACTATACTTAATCGGCTGCTTACCATACGGGTAGGAGACTATCCACCCATAACCTGCTGTAAGTTGAGGACCCTGCTTGGTATAGTAGTCTACTCCTACCCTAGCCAATGACTGCTGCCACGTCTGGCCAAAATCATGTCTTCTCCACTGGTACTCTGTATGTATCCCCCAACGGTCCGTCAGTTTATGATTACCAAAATACATCAGCCAGGAATTATTCTGGTTGTCAATTTGTTTTTGGGCCATCCCCACATTGCTTAAAATCATAAACCCTAAAAGTAAGGTCACATTTCTCATATTTATACTCATTTTCCTCTTTCCTCTGCTAAGTAATGCTCATTAAGCGGTACTAGCTTATCCGTATTTAATCGTTCAAAGCTAAGGTCTTTTGTTTCGAAGTCACGTTTCAAACCCATCAAATGGAGTTTCACACTATGGTCTAGGTACGTCACCTCTGCAAAGTCTAAAGCTATGTTCTTATCTGCATATTTTACTATCTCATTTTTTAAGCCTAAATAATTGGTAAACACTATACTATCTTTTAGCTTAATAACCACAGCATCACCAGATATAGTAGTGCTAAATGTCACTCTAAAAAGATTACTGACAGAAACTTTTTTAAGAAGGAGTACAACTATGTTGAATACTATACCTGCAGCTATACCTATCAGTAAATCAGTCGTTAGTACTACGATAATGGTCACCAAGAAAACAGCAAACTCAGTTTTTCCTATTTGCCACATGTGTTTGAATTCTTTGGGAGATGCCAATCTAAAGCCCGTGTAAATAAGCATAGCGGCCAGTGCTGCTAAAGGAATATGATCTATGACAAGGCTGCCTATAAACATGAAAAGAAGTAAAAATATGCCATGAAAGAAATTAGACCATTGTGTTTTAGCACCACTATCCACATTGGCAGTACTACGTACTATCTCACTTATCATAGGTAATCCACCTATCATACCAGATAGAGATGCTCCAAAACCTAGTGCTTTCAAATCTTTATTCAAATTAGTTTTACGGTGATTTTCGTCCATACTATCTACTGCTATGGCACTAAGTAGCGACTCTATGGCTGTCACCAAAGTAATACTTACTACCGCTACCCAAAACGCACCCGAGGCAATCTTACTAAAATCTGGCAACTGCACCGCATCCATAATACTATCTGGCAGATGAACAAGCAACTGAGGACCTACTTTGTGTTCTGAACCTAAGAAGTTGACCATATGCTCATGTTCAAAATCTAAAATAAACTCAAGCGGAATAGCCACTAGTAGTACCCAAATAGGAGCAGGCAAAATTTTTATCCATTTCGTCTTGATTTTTGGATAAAAGATTAAAATCAAAAGAGAAACAATAGCTATCAGAATCACCTCCGGATTACTATGCAAAAATGCTCCTGGCACCTCAGAAAGCACCTCAAAAAACTCATGCCCGTGTACAGAGACTCCAGCCGCTACAAAAAACTGCTTTATCATTATGATAACACCTATAGCTGCTAGCATACCATGTACTGCAGCATTAGGGAAAAAGTCTCCAAACTTGCCCATCTTTAAAAACCCAAACAAGGCAATGAATAAACCTGAGACTACGATAGCTGCCAAGGCGTATGGATAGCCCACTACCTTATCTCCTCCACCTAAGGTTTCTATGGCTGCTAAATTGACAACTATAAGACCTGCGGCTGGCCCTGTGATCGTAAGCCACGATCCATTAAAGCGAGATACAAATATCCCACCCACTACAGCGGCAAACAAGCCAGCTATAGGCGGAAACCCACTGGCTATAGCTATACCTAAGCATAGCGGCAGTGCGATTAGTGATACGTTAAACCCTGCTTTCAAATCTTCTTTCCAGAATACCTTGAGACTGGAAATCCCTTTACTATATATTGGATTGTTCATTTTTATTATTCTATTACTTGGTTATTATTTGATTATTCAATTATTCTAACTTGCTCTGTATGCTATTTCATGATCTGATTTATGATGTGGGCCAAGAAATAAGCGAGCGTATATTCTTATAAGTGACAGTCCATCTAGGATGAAACTGAGCGATACAAATACAGCAAGGAATAACTGCTGACTCTGTATGTGACTAAATATTAAATCTTCCCCTATGAAGGTGGGAGAAATAGGAAATCCTGCTACGCCCAAACACGCTACCAAAAACGCAAATGCAATTTTGGGATGGTGAAATGAATGGCCGTAAAACTGATTGAGAAATACCTTTCGTTCTCGTTTTCTGAGTCTTAAAATAGTCGCGTATCCAACTATGCCAAAAACTACAATTCCACTTAGATAAATAGCTATATGCTCCCAGTTTAGTGCATCATTATACGATACTGCTAGTGCTACCCAAAAATGGTTTAACAGTACGAGTACAAATGCCAATCGAGCACTTCTCCGCTCCGTAAATGATTTGATGACCAATACCAAACCTACTAAAGCCATAAGCTCAGGTAAGTATTGTGCTATTTCAGCAGGAATAGATTCTTTGAAATTGAGAGCTACTAGTGCTACCATAAAAAGTGGAATGAAGATGAATACCAAGTTAGAAATGCTCAAAAAGTGAAGTCTATTCCCTACTTGTTTCAGAGGAGACCAGAGATATTGGTATAAGAAATTATCTAAATTCCACTCCTTTAGACTGAGCATATACAGGGTGTACTGCCACTTTTTACCCCACATGTTTTCTTTCTTGTCCTTAGGGATAAAGTTAAAAAACTGATCTCTAATCTTATAGGTAACTAACGATGGAGAAATAAGTAACTGGTAGCTCCTCAAAAACGCATTCCCAGCAAAGTGAATTAGTGCAAATACTTCTAATCCAAGAGCTATTTCGATGAACATCAAGCCTATCTGAGCAATACTACTATAGGCTATTTGAGCTTTGATGCTGCTCTGTACTCTAGCGGTCAGAGTAGAAGTGAACATAGTACTAGCTCCTACCAAAATTAAGATCACCTTAAATGCTACCAAGTCTTGCCAAAATGGGGAAGTACGCATCAATAAAAAAGCACCTATATGTACGGCTAACGAACCATAGAAAATAGCACTGCTAGGCGTAGGTCCTTCCATAGCTCTAGGAAGCCAAGAGGAAAATGGAAACTGTGCTGACTTAATACTAGCCGTGAGCAGAATAACCAAAGATATAGACATGGCAAGCGTTTGGTGGTGTGCTATGTGCGAGTGTACCAGTCCTGTATCTGCTAACTTAGCGAAGGTGATATTCTCATGCCAAAAGTGGTGACTAAGCCACATAGCCAAAATCAATCCAACATCTCCTAGTCTATAGATACTGAATACTTTAACCGCATTTTTCACAGGTAGATACCGATCTCTGTAGTAGGCTATCAATAGAAATGAGGATACTCCAAGTACTTCCCAACCTAAAAACAAGGTTTCAAAATTGCCCGCCATGATGATGATATTATACCCAAAGAAAAAGACCAGGATATTGCTAAAAAAGCGACGGTAGCCTTTTTCATTATGCATATAAAAACTACTATATACTGTAATCAAGAAGGTGAGTATACTCCCCACTACTAGAAACGTAGCAGTAACTCTATCGAAATATAAGTCTATGAAAAACTCATATCCTGGCATTCTATACAGCACAAACTCTTTTACATTTATAGTATCAAACTTTTGCAAAGCCCAAAGTGTAAACGTACCAAGAACTACAGCTAAATGTGCACCAGAAGTAACCATCGCAGTATACGAAATGGCTTTTTCTTTGTACTTGCCCAGCAGCATCACTATCAAAGCACCCACTATAGGCAGGGCTAAAAGGATAATCAATAAGGGATTTAAATCTACATTCATGATATTCTATGTACGGGCAAATTTTGAGATGAATTAAGAATAAGTTTCTCTAATGACTCCGAGGGTTGTGTATAGTTTTTGATGTGTGTATACTCTTCCATTTCTCCCTTTTTAAATCGCGAAATGCTTTTAGTCTCAGGATCAATAACAGAAAGCACTACCCACTCATTTTTAAACCATTGATACGTAGCAGGATTCCTCTTAATGACGTCTAATACTACCTCTGGGAAATGCTCTATCACCACCATAAGTCGCAGCGGATCGTGTAGCTCGGTCATCTGCACAGGCAAACCCGGACGTAGATCCCCTTCTACTCCATTGGCTACTCCATTAAGTCCTACTACATTATGCGGCAACTTACTTCCAGCTCCTAGTTTTTCATTATCTACCCTAGAGAAATAATACTCTAAGTTAATACCTCCACACACAGGAGCTACCGCATTCAGTATAGCTAGCAAGTATTTACCTGTAGGGTCTTGCTCGTAGTCATAACTATTGGCAAAAGCCCTACGGTCTAAAAACACTTTTTTAGTAAAAGAAGGTCTCCCTATAACGCATAGACAGTTGCTCGCATGGTTCAATTCTGGACGCGGTTCGTACAACGTAACTGCACGCTTTTTGACTTTAGTGTGCACACTCTCAGCATTTAATTCAGTAGGAGTAGATACAAATCTTCTGGACCTTTCTCTTGCATTCAGACTCAATGCTTTATTAAAAGTAAGCACGTTATTTTCATGTTTACGTGTATTCTCTTGGTTCAGTACATCCGTATCATAAAACTGCACTTCATCCTTTGTGGTGTCGTGAAGTGACCCTACAAACTGCGTTTTATTTGGAATGTAAATCCCTCTTTCTAATAAGATTTTTCTAACCTCAGGCTTATTTGCCATAGCAGCAAAAAGTCTAGCATTCACACTCCCAGGTCTGCCGCAGCATGCACCACAATCATATCCTGCGTAGTACGTATTATTAACGCTACTAGCACCATGTGCCACCATATATACTAGTGGAGCAAATAAATCTGTAAGCCCTGTGCTTCGCAAAACTCCTTCCACTGCACTGACCATTTGGTCTAGGGTAAACCCTATCTGCAAACCATCCTGAGTAAGTGGCTGATGGGTATGTTCCAAGGTAAGCTTAGCCATAGGATCCATAAACTGAAACGATGAAGTGCCGTACGAACTATGTCTAGGTCTAAAAATGCTAGTCGCGAGTTTAATGCCAGACCATAGGCCTACTGTATGCGTTAAAATCGCTGCCCCTAATGCACCATGAGTATGTTTGCTAAAATGTATGTCCTCCTGTTGTTTTTTAACACTTTCATACTCCTTCACTAGTATAACTGGCAATAGCGGTGCTGGACATACTTTGGTATGAAACTTCCCAAGCTGAGGCTGGAAATAGTACTCCAAACCAAAGTGCCCCGGAGTACCGTACGTTTGACATATAGAGTCCATTTCTTCTAAATAAGTGCGTAGTGAGTACTCCCTATCATCTATACACATAAATGCCTGAAAACTGTATATAGCACTGCGTGTAAGAGGACGTTTAATAGGCAAAATCAAGGTATTAAGCACTTGAGAATAAAAGCTCTCCTCCATTGCTTTTTGCCATAAAACCATGGTATCTATATACTTTGATTTTTGGGGTTTAGCAAAAATAAGAGTAGCCTTTATATTTTCAAACTGACCCACCGCTTTCCACTGGGATCCAAATTTGGTTTCCAAAACATCTATTTCTAAAAGAAGCTCTAGCATAATCAATTCTTCCAACTTTATTCTTCGTTTATCCAAAAGAGCATTGGGATGATCTTCTACGAAAGACACCATGCCACTCCAACCTGGATGAGCAAACTGTTGATCAAAAATGTATGTAGTATATAGCTTAGAATCGGCAACCAGCATATCAAGTAACTTGGTCATAGTCAAGCCTTTTCTACGTACAAGCGTTTTTACTTTTTCAGATCTAAAAAAGCTCGTTTTACTCTTGTTTCCCATTTCGCGAATAGCAGAGAGGAAACCTCTATCTGTCACAGGAAATGGCTGAATAGAAACTCCTTGATCCAAATAAGCACCTAATAATCTAAAAAGACGCGTATGTACTTGTGCATCCATATCCAGTTGGTACAGCTCTTTTGTTTTGGCTCTTAGTTTACCTACTTGTGGTCGCACAGTGTGGTCAAAAGCTTCTTCCAGCATGTTATATCGCCAGCTTGCTAGTGATTCTAAGCCTTTGTCTTCTGAAATTACAGAATTAATGGCTTCATCTGATATTTCACCCTGCTGATACTTCCGTCTGAATGCTTTGAGCGAAAGACTGGTTTTATAGCCTAGCATGTGAGAAGCCCTATACAAGGCCTCAAAAAAGGGCTCGTCTTGGAAAGCATGCAGCGTATTATGATGCACAAAATCCTTAAGTGGTGCCTGTGCAGGCAGGTAGTGTTTTAGTGTGTGAATGAGATTTTCTTCATCCCAATCATCATGTTGATTTTGCATTGTTGTTTTATATGAAATAGCGAGGATTAGTTCTCCTCTTTTTGATTAAAAAAATAGAATAGAAGTAAGTACACCGTAAGATACAGCACACTAATAAGTCAGGTTATGACCTGATTACAAGAAAATTAACAGTCTATTTTTAGCCTATGAAAAGCAATGTAAGGCGGGGTGTGTTCTATGTCCGTAGGCATAGTAAAAAGAGCTGGAGCAGCTACTTTTTGGTCAAAATTTTGTAGCGCAAGTCTGTACTCAACGATCAGAAAATCGAGCTGTAAAAAATCTAAATCCCTTTCTGATAAAACATCTTTTTGTTCCGTTTCCTCAAAAAGAACTGAGGAATACTCTGCATCAAGTGAATGTGAAACAAGCGGCAAAATGGCGTGCATACTAAATGCTAGGAATAGCATAGTAGACAAGAGTATTTGAAGTTGCTTTTTCACGTGGTTTAAATTCACTGCAAATGTATCATCCAAAAATCGATACAAATTGCAAATAGTTAAAATAATTTTTAGTGCGTGTTTTTCATCATCTAACTATAGCCTTTCTGGTCTTAGGACAGGGACCACTTCGAAGGCTTCTTACACCATATTAAGCTTTGAGGGAACAGTGCACGTATCCGCCGAACTGGAGAAACACGATCTTCATTGTTGGTCTTACAGACCCAACAGTTTGCCAGCCTGGGGATAGAAGCCTTAGTTATTGTGTGTAGTTTTCTATTCTTGTTCAACTCCACCTACGAAATTCAAAACTTTACTAGCAGCAATTGAACCTTCTTTTAATGATTTTTCTATGTCTTTAGTTTTCAGCCATTCAATACTAAAAGCTGCTTGAAAAGCGTCTCCACAACCTGTTGTGTCAATAATTTTATCAACTTCAATCGCTTTTTGGTAATATTGTAGGCTTCCCTTGTTTAGTACCTTTTATTAATTGAATAACAAAGTTATTCAAAAATCATCTAGGGGTACCCCTAGATGATTTTTGGCGTATAAAATTGGAGGTATACCTCCAAGTGCATCGTGTG